>ERZ1034952.3594-NODE-3594-length-10330-cov-3.282238_pt1 | contig 10330 bp, 7 predicted proteins | sample MGYA00520625_ERZ1034952 | MGnify/ENA primary metagenome ERZ1034952 (study PRJEB33766, sample SAMN09781773) | gut metagenome | biome: gut microbiome | host: Homo sapiens | place: Madagascar | study: EMG produced TPA metagenomics assembly of the PRJNA485056 data... | reverse complement strand
CCCCATTCCCATTCATTATTGTGATATACCTTATCTGTTGTGACGTTCAGAAAAGACTTCACACAAGGGTTCAGGCGCACGCATTCACAGATGTTGACGGTTCCCATGACATTGGTCTCATAGGTATAGACCGGATCCTTATAGGAATCCCGGACGATTGGCTGTGCCGCGAGATGAAGTACGATCTCCGGTTGTACCTCTGTAAATACCTGTTTCAAATGCTCCAGATCCCGGATATCTCCAATGACTGAGTGCATACGGGATTCCAGATTGCAGAGCGTAAAAAGAGCCGGCTTCGTAGGAGGTTCCAAGGAATACCCTGTTACCTCCGCACCGGCGTTGCTTAAAATCAAGGACAACCAGGATCCCTTGAACCCTGTATGTCCCGTGATCAATACTTTTTTTCCTTTGAAAAATGCTAACTCCATGTATCTTCCCTCATTTATTCCCAAGTTTTCCAGGGAGCCTTGCCGGAAGCCCACAGTTCTTCCAGCTTCTCCATCTCACGTTTGGTATCCATGCACTGCCAGTAACCGTTATGTTTGTAAGCTTTTAACTGACCTTCCTCTGCGAGACGACGAAGCGGCTCCTGCTCGAATACGGTGCTGTCACCCTCGATATAATCAAAAATCTCCGGTTTCAATACCATATATCCGGCATTGATACGGGAACCGTCTGCCATGGACTTCTCGCGGAAAGCCTTGACAGTCAAATCTTCTTTGTCAATATCCAGCACACCGAATCTCTGCTCTACATGCACAGCGGTCAGTGTGGCAATCTTGCCGTGCTGCCTATGGAATTCCACTGTTTTCGCAATGTTTACATCCGATACGCCATCGCCATAAGTCAAAAGGAAATCCTCATTTCCCACATAAGGCTGAATTCTCTTAATACGACCACCGGTCATGGTATTCAGTCCGGTATCAACGATGGTCACTTTCCAGGGTTCGGATACATTATTATGTATGGTCATCTTATTTTTATCCGTAAAGTCAAAGGTTACATCACTGTTATACAAATAGTAATCTGCAAACCATTCTTTAATATAGTGTTGTTTATAACCGGCGCAGATAATGAATTCGTCGTAGCCATAGGAGGAATATTCCTTCATGATGTGCCACAGGATCGGCTTTCCTCCGATCTCGATCATTGGCTTCGGTTTGAACTGACTTTCTTCACTGATACGGGTGCCATATCCCCCTGCTAACACAACTACTTTCACTACATTTTCCTCCTGAAGTATTCTGAAAATAAATGTTTATTTCATAAAAAATCGTTCTCTGTTAAAATGCTACTCTTTGTAAGGATATCACAATTCATAGCATATAACAAGTATCATATTTTGTCAAAAAAAGAACTTTTTTTGCACTTTGTGTAGTTTATTTTCCAGTATAGTCCGAATACCGGCCTTCAATCTGCATATACAGCGTTGCGCCCTCATACTCTTTCTTGCCTACCCTGAGAGTGTCGTCCTCGTGTTCTTTGATCAATGTATCTGTGTGAATCTCTCTATGATCCTCCGGTTGCCGCACATATACCATATGAATCGCTTTTTCCTTATTGCAGTTAAATACGAAGCTATACTTATGGTCTGCTTCTACTGTCACATCCTCAAAGTCAAATTTCGTATACGCGTTATTTCCGATATCCATTCCCGTGACAAGACTGTAGCCTATCACTTTTCCATCCGTCTCATCAATAATGCTCAGTGATATTTTCAGATCCTTCATATTGTCATCCGGGCACACGGTATAGGCAGATACCCTGTCTATGGTATGCTCCAGTCCCTCAATATACTGTATCGTAGTTGGTTCTCCCGTCGTCAGAAAATCTGTGACATATACCTCCGTATTGTCCGTATACCAACTGCTCCACAACAATTCCGGCTGTTGCTGCAATCTCGGAAGTACCAACAGTGCCGGAACCACATAGATCAGAATTCCCAACAGATATCTCGCCACCAACGCAGCTTTGTGTCTGTGAACCTGTCCCTCCTGTTGTTCTCCGGGATGACTCATAATACAATAGGCAATCATTACCGCTACAAGAATCGTGAATAAGGTAGTGTCTTCTATAGGGAAGAACCTGCCCATACTCTCTCCGGCAGGCATCTCTGTCCGGTAACAGTATTTTTCTGTGAAAATACCGTATTTGAACAATCCCTGACCCACATTCATGTAATAAGTTTTTACCGCATGACCGATATAGCACACCGAAAATACTACATCCAGGAACAGCAAAAAGCTCTTGTCCTTATTTAACAGCATTGTCAGAGTAAAGAACGGAACTGCGAAAATCATCCACTGAGGATGCCATGTCATAAGTCCAAACAAGGCGGTGCATGCACAAGTACTGTAGAAGATTGCATACTGCACTCTTCTCTGGTGGTCCCCATCAATGACTGTTGTCCGGTACACGATCACAAGAAGAATCGCAAGAGCCAGCGGCAGTGCACTCAGTGTCACAAATCCCAGACTCAGTCCGGTTCCTGATGCATATTGCAACGCGCTGAATCCAAATACGGATTTCAGGAAGCTCTGTCTGTCTGTCAGCAGATAAAAAGTGCACTCTAATCCAAAAGGAATACATCCTGCCAGAAAGTTCAATGCCAGCTTCCATATCTTCTTGGTCTCCAGTGTAAGCAGCACAATCAGAATCGCCAGCGTAAAATACTTAAATGTTGCAGAAATTCCCATCAGCAGAATAAATTTCACAAAATCCCTACGGGTTCTGTTTATTTTCAGATAGTAATGAAGTCCCCATACCATAAAAAAGACGGTAAAAATATCATATTGGCAGAAAATAAACTGACAAAAGAAAGCAACCGGTGACATGGCAAATGCCAGTGCACCCCACTTGCTTTCCTCCGGGCTCAGTCGCAAATCTTCTCTGCATATTTTATAAAGCAGGAACACCGTTCCGATATAAAATACCACCGGAAGCAATTTGTTCCACAACTGGAACGCTATATTCCAGTCTCCCCATACAGAAGGTGCCATGGCTACAATCTTGTAAGGAATATTCCACAAGGCAAACAGCAGGAAAGTGCTTGGCAGATAATTTGCCCCGTATTCTCCGGCAAAATAATAAGAATTGCTGTAAAAATGGGCAAAATTATCCCATAAGCTTCCCCAGATTGTCTCTGCCGTGCCATATACATACAGCAGAGATCTCTGCGCTGTAACCAAAAGATCTGAATGGCCAAATATAAGTATACAGGGAGCCGCAGTTACCGCCAGTAATAAAAACAGCAGCATATTCTCTCCTGTTATGTGAACTTTTTTCATCTTCCATTTTTCTATTAGATGTATCTGCTTCTTATTCAAACCATATTCCTACCATTTAATCTTAATAAACGGGAAAATTCGCGCAATGATTCGTTTGAAGAATCCTTTGACTGTTACACGCTCTTCCAATTCATGAATATATTTCTGCATTTCTTCCTGTCTCTGAATCTGAGCCATAATGTTCTCTCCAGAACCTCCTGCCGACTGCATTCCTTTAAAATACGTCCGGAAGTAGTAACTTAAGTTCGTGTACTCTACTCTGGCGTAGATATCCGACATGACCATTGCCGAATAGTAACCGGCTGCCTGTGCCACATAAGGTCTTACACGTTCGATTGCATGTGATATCGTAGCATCTGTAGGTAACGGTTCCTCCGGGAAATCTTCATATTTCCAGTCTTTCTCATAGAGCTTTCTCAAAGCTGCCGTGCGGAACCAGAACACAGAGCCATACGGGCAAATAGACATTTTCTTCTCATCCATAGGAACATGCAGTCCCAGATTAGCTGCGAGTTCCTTCGTATTTTCAAAGTTTGCCGTCCACTCATTTCCATACAACTGCAGATACTCTCCATGGTTCGGGAACGCTGTCCCCAACATTCCCAGTCTCTCATTTTCTTCAAACAGCTGCAGAATATTTGCCACCAGATGCTTGTTGTACAGAATATTGTTAAAGCATCTGTCTGCAAATCCCTGTCCGGTCAGACCATTTTTCAGCTGTGTCACCTTTTTGTCATGAGCAAAGCATACATAATCATACTGATCCATCAAGCGTTTTCCGATGATCAGCCCTGCGCTGACATCTCGGCCTCTGTTCTCACACAGCATGACCTCTACCTTATGAACCGGCAGTGTTGCGAACTTTTCTTCCAGGATCTTTTTCTTTCTTTCATCCCCCACGGTAAGATAAACATCCGCATATTCCGGCATGCTCTCCGCATAATGATACATTTCATCAAACAGTTCTTCAAAATATACATGCATCAGCAGAGCCACTTTGCGTTTTCTGCCTGCTTCTGCCAGTTTCTCTGGAGAGCTGAGCTTCGTATCCACGATATAATTCAGCTGTAAGCATCTGGTAATATCTTCCATGTTGCAAGTGCGCAGGATATTATTCCATATCAGGTTCACATCATAAGAAGTATGCTCCTTCAGATACTGCATCAGCTCCATCGTTGCCGTACCGATGGACTGTTCGAGGAAGTGTCCGTATTCCTGGAAAAAGGATCTTCTCTTGAAGAAAGGACAGCCTCTCTGCAGCATGGTTGCTGCCATATTGATCAACGGATAATCGCACATATCCTTGATGTCATCCGTGTTGACATACACATCCCAGGTATAACCCAGATCCGCAAAATGTTTTGTGAAAATAGCCTCATGCTTTCCCACTGCTTCTCCGTAATTACGAATTTTAGGGAAATTATCCCAATACTTTTGAAAGTCTTCGCTTGCAATCATGCTTTTACGTACCGCGATGAAATGGGTCTGAATATGTTCCGGAATATATCCATACTCACAGCAGCCGAAAAAGTCATAAGCAATCTCATAGTTCTTCGTAACACCCCAGAAATCCAGATCTCTGTCATCCATGGCAACGAACATATCTTCATAGGAATCCACAGGTCCCATAACGGTATGGTTGGTCATGATCAGTTCATCGTAGGTCTCCAGTTCCTTCCAGCCTTCTCCGTCAATACCCGCCTTGTATGCCCAGCCGTCGAACCCCACATTGTCTCTTACAATAACCTTGTCGGTCACCTTTTCGATCTTAGCTCGGCTTTCATCGGTCAGTTTACCGTTGCAGACGAACACAATTTTCTTCATATAAGGGCGCAGGCCCTTCAGGTTATATACCACATAGTCATCTGCTATGCCGTCTCCGTCATAGAAGAAATAGATGAGAATTCTGTTGTTTACTTTCTGCTGAATCTGCATGTATCTGCTCCTTTAGTGTTACTTGCCTTCCATAATTTTGCTGATGATGGTGTTATCTCCATAAACAATCGGTGAGTCATACGGGCGATCAGGGAACGCACCGTATTTCAGCTTAATCTTCAGATTATTGTCACGGATAAACTGCTCTACACGGTCTCCCAATGACATGGGCTTGCCGGAACATACATTGATAATTCCGGTGTATTTATCCTGCAGACTCGCCTCGGAGATCTGTGCTGCCAGATCATTGACCATAATAAAGTCATACTGGTTTTTGCCGGAGGTAAAAGGGAACTCTTCCTTGCCGTCCTCTGCAGCCTGCAGAAGCTTGGTGAAGATGGAAGCATTCTTGAAATCATCTCCCAGAATATAGAACGCTCTCAGCCAGAAGATATTGACGTTTTTATCCTTCGCATACAGTAAAAGGGACTGTCTGAGACAGTTTTTGGCAATTCCGTACTGGGACAGCGGGTTACAGGGGGTATCCGCCTCGATTTTCCCTTCCCAGTAGCCGATCTCATGCATGCTTCCCATGACTGCAATATTTTTGCAGCCTGCATCGATCATGTTGTATAAAAATTTGATATGACCGGAGATATTCTCCATATGTTCTCTGGAATTGTGGATAAAGCCATCCTTCCATGCCATGTGGATACACACATCTGGACAACCCAGCTTCTCATATACGTCCTTCTCTCCGGAAAAGATATTAACATCACTATAGATGGCACGTTCATCTACACCCTTATGATTCAGATCTACCGCTACTACTCCATGACCTTGATTCAAAAGATATTTTACAACATGTCGTCCGATATATCCCGCAGCACCGGTAACTACTACTTTTTTCTTCATACGCTCTCTCCTTTTTCCTGTCTCTACACTTCTGTTATCTTACAATCTGTGATAAGTCGTACTGCTCCGCCCTCTTTCTGGACATTGCCCGACTGAATCAGGAAATCTGTCAGCGGTCCTTCATCTACCACTCTACCTCCTTCATCCGTAACAATGTGAAGGTTGATAAAATATTGTGCCGGGAACAAAGGTAATTTTCCCAGATCTATCCGGAAATCAGCATCCTTCGTCCGGTAATAGGCTTCCTGATTGTCAAAATTACGGGTATAGCACATCACATAGTCTTCCCGCATCAATTCAATATTGATCAGGAAACGGTGTTCTTCTTCCGAATGGTAATGAAAAGTGAGGCTGAGTTCATCTCCTGTCTGTAACAATTTATTGGACAGTTTGCGCTCACCGGACCACAGCTTTACCTGATTCACATTTCCCGGGGATTCAATCTTATGCTCTTTTGCAGCGATTTCTTCGCAGTGCTCCGGCTGTTCACTCATAAAGGTCAGATATTGCTCTGCCACCTTGTCGGTATTGCCGATTGCCATGATCTTACCATCCTGAATCCAAATGGACCTGTCACAGATATCGCGGATCTGATCCATGGAGTGTGACACCAGTACTACCGTGGTTCCCGCATTCTGGATCTCTCTCATCTTGTTAAGACATTTTCTCTGGAAATTGATATCTCCTACCGCAAGGATCTCATCCACGATCAAGATGTCCGCGTTGACATTGATCGCTACCGCGAACGCCAGACGCATATACATTCCGGAAGAATATGTCCGCACCGGATTGTCAATATAGTCTCCCAGTTCGGAGAAGTCTACAATATCCTTGATCTTGGCATCGATTTCCTTGTGACTCATGCCGAAGATAGAGGCATTAATATAGATATTATCTCTTCCTGACATATCGGGATGGAACCCAGCTCCCAGCTCTAGCAGACTGGAGACACGTCCCCTGACCTCTATCGTTCCCTGGTCGGGGTACATAATCCGTGTCAGCATTTTGAGCATTGTACTTTTACCACAGCCGTTATGTCCGATCAGGCCGATGGATTCTCCCTTGCGCACATCGAAGCTGACTCCGCGAAGAACTTCTTTGATTTCATATTTATTTCTTTTGAAGGACATCATTTTCTCTTTGAGAGAATGTCCTCTGTCCGGATACACCTTGAAACTTTTCTGCACATTCCGGACTTCGATCACATTTTCTGGCAGCATTATAACTCCTCCACAAAGCCTCTCTGCAGTTTCTTGAATACCACAGATCCGATCGCAACTCCTGCAATCCCCACAATTCCTGCCATCAGCAGATTGGATAATTCAGGCACCTCTTTATAATAAAGGATTTTTCGGTAAGCAACGATAATCGGTGTCATCGGATTCAGATTGTACAATGCACGATACCTCTCCGGAACATAATTTTCCGAATAGATAACCGGTGTCAGATACATCCATGCAAACGATACCACTCCCAGGATCATCTCCATATCACGCAAATACACAGTGATTGCAGAACAGATCATTACGATTCCCAGACACAGAAGGTACTGCACCACGAATACAATTGGCAGGCACAACACAGCTCTGGGATTGATTCCATGTCCGGAACAGATCACGATCAGGAACGTAACACACATAGATAATATCATGTTTATAAACTGGCTGGTCGTAAAAGACAGCGGAAGAATCTCTCTCGGGAAATAGATCTTCTTCACCATATCCTGCTGGTCCAGGATCACACGGGATCCCCCTGTCATACAGGAGGAGAAAAAAATCCATGGAACCAGTGCCACAAACAGATGAATATAATACTTATCGATTGCCATCGGCATAATCACCGAGAATACAAACGTATAAATAATCAACTGAAACAGAGGATTCAAAAAAGTCCATAAAAATCCCAGTGCAGAATTCTTGTATCTTCCGCGCAGATCTCTGATTACCAGATTTCGTAACATTTCCCGATATTCATACAAATCTTTTAACATACTTCTTCCTTTTCGTTTATCACTTCGTCATAGATTTCATAATGTTTCTGCACAATGGCTGCCAGATGGAATTTCTCCGCAGCGCTCTGCACTTGCCTGTGCAATTCCTCATATTTTGCCCGGCTCGTAACGATATCCACCATTTTCTCTGTCATATCCTGTACGTCCACTTTGCCGTCTTTTAGCTTCACCAGGATTCCCGCTGGTTCGCCGTTCTCCGCCTGTAACTGATTCGGGATCTCCGCAACCTCTGTTGCCATCACCGGTTTTCCTGCCGTCAGGCACTCTGCCACTGACAGCGGATAACTCTCCCCTGCAAAATAGGTGGGAAGCAATCCCATATCTCCCATAGCGAAATAATCGCTGACATTGGATACTGTCCCCTGTAAATGGATATGTTCATCTGCCAGTCTGCAAGCCTCTTCCATCGCCGGGCCATCCCCCAGGATTACCAGATGCAACGGTCTGTCGGTCATGGCAGCTGCTTTCCGGACGCTGAGAATTGCTTCCTTCCAACCTTTTTCCGGGAGTCCTCTGCTTGCAAGAACAAATACAAATGCATCCTCATCAATGCCTAGTGTCTTCCTCGCCACAGGATGGATTACTGTCTCCGGCACACCGTTCGGCATCTTGGTAAATCTCCGGTCTATAGTTATCCCCAGTCTCCGAAAAGGGTCCAGATTCTTGTCCGCAATATAGATATATTTTCTCGCAGTAGCCATACCACTTCGGATTGCCCGGTTGCAATCTTCCTCCGCGATACTCTCATACATTCCATGCAGGGAAATCACATGTCTGCATGGCAGTGTATTCCCCGCGAGGGCATTGGCGACAAGTTCATCCACACAGGTATTGTGTGTATGAACAATATCAATTCCCAGCTGCTGTAATGCCTGGGTCACATATACTCTATTTTTTAAGGTTACCAGCGGCACTTTTCTGTCCACAAGTTCCCTGATTCTTTCTTCTTCCTGTTCGGTATTAAAATTCAGCAGTGTCACAGGATATCCCTGTCTGCACATCTCGTTGGCAAGGTAAATCGGATAGGTCTCCGCGCCACCGGATCTCAATGCATAACAGGTAAGTGCCACATGGGGCTTTCCTGTTCCTCTGATTTTTTCTATCGGATATAATTTTTCAACGCTTTCTGTATCCGGTTTCTCCGGATGATGTGCCTTGTAGTGTTCCCGCAGCATTTCAAGGTTCTTCTGTAATTGTCCCTCTTCTACGGTATAATGATCTACTACATATTGGGACACTTCTGCGAATTCAGTATAATATCTGTCTTCTTCCTGCACTTTGAGAGAAGTACTCTTCTCATGCACACGGTAATAGTTTGTCGTGGCATTGGTATAGGAAACCACGCCACCCTGCATAGTACTCAGATAAAAGATCCAATCCCCGCTGAGCTTCATTCCGGAGCACAGCTCAATAGTTTCCTTGGGAATATCCCCCAGATTGCGGAACACTGCACTGCTGACGTTCGGAATCATGTTATGCTGTGCGAAACCGAACCTCACCATATTGTGAGCTGTCATATAAAATGGCTTGTCCCATCGAAAATGAGTCAGGTCATGCAGATATTCCTCTGTCGTCCATATCTGTTCCCCTTCTCTCATAAATACGCTTCTCGCAAATGCCAGTCTGACAGAGTCATAGGCAAAAGGCTTTACCATTTCTTCCAGAAAATTTTTCTCACAGTAATCATCACTTTCTGCGATCCAGATCAACTCGCCATGAGCCATCCTCATTCCACGGTTCCACTGTTCAAAAATTCTTCCGCAATTTGTATCGTTATAACAGACTCTCGTGTTGTCACTGTGCTTCCCGGCATAAGCATCCAGAATTTCCCGACTGTTGTCTGTCGAGCAGTCGTCCAACAGAATCACTTCATATCTGGAGTAAGTCTGGCTATAAATGGAATCCAGACGCTGCTCCAGATATTTTGCGTGATTATAATTGGGGACAATGATACTGACAAGAGGCTGTTCTCTGCGATCGCTTTTCAGTTCGTATTTCCAACAGATATCCTCAAAGCTGTCTTCCGAGATCACCATCGCCTTGGAGACCACTTCGTAGCGAAGTCTGTATTTCAGTCTTCCAAAGGTTCTGTCATACCCCTTGCCCAGGAGCTTCTGCAAAAAAGAATCCACGCCTCTGATATATTTCCGCATTGTAACGGATGTAGTAAATAAATATAGTTTGGCGATAAATTTATTGCTTTTTTTGCTCATTACAAAGTCCCCTGTTTACAGCATAACTT
>ERZ1034952.3593-NODE-3593-length-10331-cov-8.742312_pt1 | contig 10331 bp, 5 predicted proteins | sample MGYA00520625_ERZ1034952 | MGnify/ENA primary metagenome ERZ1034952 (study PRJEB33766, sample SAMN09781773) | gut metagenome | biome: gut microbiome | host: Homo sapiens | place: Madagascar | study: EMG produced TPA metagenomics assembly of the PRJNA485056 data... | reverse complement strand
TTTTTTAATTGTATAATATTACTTTACGAACAGTAAAACGGCTCGGGGAATATCCCCGAGCCGTTTTTGTTTATGCTTATTTAAGCAGTTTCCTTGCTATTCGTCTGAGAAGTGACGGTTTTTTGTAGGAGGTTTGATTTGCCTTGAGTTTAACCGTTACAGCTTTTCGCTTTGGAGCAGGCTTGCGGTAATTGTCGGTCGGTTTCATAACATAGTTGACAATTTGCTCACACGAATTTCCAACCTCGTAGGTAAGGTATTTTTGCTTAAATGCTTCGATTCTGTCCTTATTATCGGTTAGAACGGAATCAATGTTATTTACGCAGTCGATGATTTCGTCGGTATTAAATACGAGCGGACCGGGAACTTCTTTTTCTATATCGACATAAAGTCCTCTTAAATTATCACGGTAATCTTCAAGGTCATAGGTGAAGAAAAGCATAGGCTTATTAAGAAGCGCATAGTCGAACATAACCGAGGAGTAGTCGGTGATAAGAATATCGGATATTAAATACAAGTCCTCAACGCATCTGTAAGAGTGCAAATCAAAGGCAAATTTATTATCAACCTCAACGGCATCGCCGGGAGCGCAAAGATGGTGGAGTCTGACAAGCAGAATGTACTCGTCGGAGAGAGCCTCTCTCATTTTTTCGATATCCATCTCCATATCGAATGCACCCATTTTACGCCAGGTCGGGGTGTAAAGAATAACCTTTTTATCAAGCGGCAAGCCGAGTTCACGCTTAATTGCTTCTACCTTATTTCGGTCTACGTTAAACAGTTCGTCGGTTCTCGGATAGCCGAATTTAAGAATTTCTTTGGTAAAGCGGTAGCAGTCGTATGCCTTGCCCTCCATAAATTTGCCCTGAACGAGGAGATAGTTCCAACGAGAATTTTTGGCGACATATTTTTCTATTGCGTTGTCGCTGGCAAAATCGGCTGTTACATCGAGACCGAGAGTTTTCAGCGGAGTGCCGTGCATGGTTTGAATTTCTATCTGACCGTCACGCTTAACATAGGCGTCCTCGAAGTTTACATTGTTTACCAAATACTTTGCAGTTGCGAGGTAGTGAAAGTATTCGACTGAGCCTCGTCTTACCTTAACGGCGTTACCTTTAATCGGTGTAAACTCGTCACGGAGTACCCATATGCACTGGTACTGCGGATAGTTTTTATCAATATATTCGTAAAGGTGCTGCGGGTTGCAGGAATATTTTGAGCCCCACATGGATTCAAATATAATCTGCTTTTCGTTGAGCGGTTCTTCACGGAATTTGGGATATAATTCGTTGGCGAGCGATTTACGTTTTGCCACGGTGTTTTCCTCGTCACGCCACAGCAGGCGGGATTTGAACATAATGCTTGCGTCGATGGAACGGTAGAGTGAAAGTTGAAGCGTTTCGTATTCTACCACAAGACGGCAGTAGGTGTTACTGTAAATCTTTGTTGTAGAAATGATTTTTCCGCCTTTTATATAATCGACAAAAACATCTCTTGTGCTTGCATAAAGATTTTCGATAACATCTTCGTTGCCGAAGTTAATGTCAAATTTGCATACTGTATCTTTAGTGCCGTTGCATTCGGCGGTTGCAAATACAGTTTTTCCGCCCGCAATCTCATTTGGCACATAGAGAACGGCACTGTCCGCACCGAGTGCCGAACGGCTCTTTGTTGAGGTGGTAAAGCTGATCATTGCACCGTTTTGCGCAATTTTCTTTATAACGGTCAGCGATGAGTCAAGAATAAATCGTACACGGTGATTCTTGTTTGTCATAAATACGCATGAGGAATCCTCACCGTTTGATACGATAACAGATCTCTTGGGATAGTACAGTGTCTGACTGCCTTTTGCATTTTCGTAGGAAAGAAAATAAATTTCTTTCTCGCTAAATCTCGAGCAAGGGCAGGTAAATAAAGCATGTTCCTTTTTATCGAATGCGATTTTGTTGCCTTTTTCGTCAACTGCAAGAAGAGCCTTTGCATCATTCTCGAGTTTTACCGTAACAATCGAGCCTTTTTGTTCGAGATGAGCAGCGAAGTTATCGCAGTTCTTGAGGTAAATTCTTACGCCCTTGAGCGGATTGTGCTCGACGCTGGCAAAGAGATTGCCGCTTACCGTGCCGTCGCCGTCACCGATAAGGTTGGACGCAGTGAGCAGAAAATGTGAATTTATGATTCTGTTCTTTACATAGATGAGAATACGGTTGTTGCCCTCGTTTTCGCTCTTTACGCTGAGCGAATTGAATTTGAGCGAGATTTTATATCCTGTACCCGTATAATCGTATTTGGTGGTGATTTCGGTATTTGGGTCAAAGGTGGAGCCGAATTTTGTCGTAGTTTCCTCTATGACCGTCGGGGTAACATCAAGCTTTATCAGCGCACCGGTAAGTTCATTTTGAAGATAAGCCTCAACGCTTTGGTCGGCTGCGCTCGGGATATTGATTCTCGGAATGAAAACGCCGGTAACGATTTCTATTCCGTCATTTTCGACTTTAACGCTCTTTACCGATTGCTTGGGTGTAAACTGCTTAATCTCCTCGGTGACATCGTAACTGTCTCTGTCAAAGAGGGGAGTCGGTGCAGTCATTATCAGCCTGTCGTCGTTTTCCTTGAGTTCTGCGCTGTAATAGCCTTGTAATTGGTATTCATATACATCAAGCAGACGCTTCAGGTCATTTGCCATAACAGCCTTGTATTTCTCACGGAAGATAACGGGAATTAAGTCAAATGCCTTCGGATTAATGTGCTCTTTAATGAATGCGTTGATTACATCAAAGATTGCGTAAGCCTGCTCGCTTGCAACTGATTTGCAGGCGTTTACGAATATCATCAAATCTATGATGAGATTTTTTTTCTCCGACTGAATGACTATGTCCTCGGGCACATTGTGCTCCTTGTAGAATTTTTCGAGGCGCTCTAAAACGCTCAGGCGGTCGTTGAGATTTTTAAGACTGCCTGTATTTTGGGTTATCGACTTGCTAGCACCGTCACGCATACGCCACCAATAGTATGAGGTTTCCACAACCGAAACATTGTTGGAAAGGAAGTGTGCCGGAATCATAACCGGAATGTCCTCGTATAAAATGCCGGTGGGAAATTCGAGTCCGTTTTCGATAAAAAACGAGCGGCGGAACAGTTTATTGCACGAAATGGTGTCGAAGAACAAATTCGGATTTTTTGTAATATGAGTGTTGTTCTCAATGTTTTTGAATACGTACTGGTGCAGACCCGACGGTATGGTCATTTTGGAATTAAAACGCAAAACATTGCAGATAGCCATATCGCTGTTGTCTTTGTTTGCACGATAGTACATTTTTTCGTACAGGTCATCGTCAACAATATCGTCGGAATCAACAAAGGTTATGTACTCTCCCCGTGCTTGCTTAACGCCGAAGTTACGGGCAGAGCCGAGACCTCCGTTTTCTTTGTAATAATACACGAAGTTGGGATATTTTTCTGCATATTTCTTTGCTATAACGGCACTGTTGTCTGGCGAGCCGTCATCTACCATAACCACTTCTATGCTGTCTATGGTTTGGTGCAAAAGGGAATCGAGGCATTCTGCCAAATACTCCTCAACATTATAAATCGGCACAATAACGCTTACCTTAAAGGATTGTGCCTTATCAACTGCTTGTGACATATAAAATACTCCATTATAAATAATAAGTTAATTACATTATATAACAGCAAAAATATTTTGTAAAGTGTCAAAATTCGGTATATTTTTCAAAGTAAAATTTTTAATTGCTTTTTTGTAAAATGTGCATATTGTTATATTTGGGCATATATGATAAATTATAGTTAAAGTAATAAAAGGGATGTTGGTAATATGAAAAAAATTTTGTCCGTGCTTGTCAGCCTCGTTATGCTTATGAGTGCACTTCCGTTTTCCGCTTATGCCGAGGAGCAGGCAGAACATACGCATTCTCTTGTTGAAAGCAAAACGGAGGATGAGAGCGCAAGCTATACGTATTGCGACGCCGAGTCGACCGATAAAAATTATATAAGCGTTGATGAGAAAAATACTTATGCCACGGTTAACGTTTCAAGGGAACTCTATCCCGAATCGGAACATCCTTACCAAAATAACGCAAGGCATAACTTTGCTTTTGAGTATCCGTCTGCCGTATCACTCAGCGTGACTTTTTCCGATAAAACGCAGACAGAGGACACCTACGATTTGATTTATGTTTATAACAGCGAAAATAGAATTGTAGGAAAATATTCAGGCACCGAACTTGCGGGAAAAACCGTTAATATAGACGGTGCATCATTTAGGGTTAGGTTTTATTCAGACCATTCAAAGACATTTTACGGTTTCAGTATCGATAATATTGAGGCAAAGGTTATAGTTAATTCATACGATGCCGACTGCGACAGACAGGAGAACAGAAGTGCCGCTGTCAATCCCTATACCGAGCACGATTACAGAAATAATGCCGATGAGACATATTACTATACAAACGCCGAGGCAAGTTCGCTCGAACTTTATTTTTCAAAGGAAACAAAGACCGAAAAGGATTATGATATTATCACTATTTATGACGGCTGCGGAGATGAAGTCGGCTCTTATTCGGGTGACGAACTTGCAGGCGCAAAGGTAGTTGTTGACGGTCCGTCATTTTCCGTCAGGCTGAAAACCGATCATTCAAAAACCTTTTACGGCTACTCCTTTAAGTGCATAACAGCTCAAACGGAGCGTGATATTCAGGAAGATTTTACCTATCCACGCTCACCTCATCCGTACGAAAATAATTATAATAAAACCCAAAGTTATACTTGCCCTGACAAAAATACAAAGGCTATGGAAGTTACTTTTTCAGATTCGTGCAGAACGGAGGAAAAGTATGACGTGGTAAGTATATACGACGGCAATTCAAAACTTGTCGGCTCGTATTCGGGCAGAGAACTTGCGGGCAGGACGATGATAATTGACGGCAATTCGTTCAGTGTTAATCTTAAATCCGACCGCTCAAAGAATTATTACGGCTATGCCGTTACAAAGGTTACTCCGCTGACGGGCGATTCTGCTGGTTGTCCCGAGTCAACGCATCCGTACAATAATTACGAAAACAGTGAATACACTTATACTTCTCCCAATAAAAATGCAAAAGCCCTTAGAGTTAAATTTTCGTCAAAATGTATGACCGAGGAAAAATACGATGTCATAGAAATTTATGCCTCAAACGGCGAAAAGGTAGGCTCATATTCCGGCTCACAACTTCAAAATAAAGTGCTCACTATACCGGGCAATTCTTTTAAGATTAAGTTTACTTCCGACCACTCAAAGACGTTTTACGGATTTAAGGTAATAAGCGTTGTACCGATAAGCGACAGCGTGTACGATTCACAGACTCTCGCTTTTCCCGAGAGTAATCACCCTTACGAAAATTCCGCAAACGAGATGTACCGATACAAGAGCCCCAATCCTCTTTGTCGCTCGCTTAAAGTTAAATTTTCCGATAAAACTTTTACCGAAAAGGATTATGACATTATCACGATTTATGACGGCAACGCAAACAAGATCGGCTCTTACTCCGGCGATGAGCTCGCAGGAAGAACGTTGGATATAGACGGCAACGAGTTCAGAATTGTTTTTTCAACCGACCATTCAAAAACGCTTTACGGTTTCAGCATAGATTCTGTTCAGTCCGTGCTGTCTACGGATTATTATGAAAAAACGGAGACCGAGCACAGTTACGCACTCGTAAAGGACGAGAACGTCGGACTTTATCGTAACGGAGTTAAAGTTTATGTTTGTCGAAATTGCGGTGACACATATACCGAGGAGGAACCGTCATATGTTTTTGACGGCGAATTGAGATATACTCTTTCTTACTGTAACACAGTATATGACGGTAAGGAACATTATCCCGATTTGACCGTGACAAAGAAAGACGGCACAGTGCTCGAACAGGGTACGGATTATGATATTTCTTACTCCGGTGACGGAAAACAGGTGGGCAGGTACTACGTATCGGTTAAACTTAAAAACGGTTATATCGGAGAAAAATCGATAGAATTCACCGTTAAGCCTAAAGGTGTTTCCTCTGTCAGCGTGTCGGCTCTGCTCGGAGGCTTCAGTGCATCTTGGGATAAACAGACGGACAATACTGCAGGTTATGAACTTCAGTACTCGCAAAACAGTAATTTTTTTTCCGCAAAGACTGTTTCCGTAGGTAAGAATACCACTAACAGCCAAAAGGTGACCGGTCTTTCAAGAAATAAAACGTATTATGTCAGAGTGCGTACATATCGCTTTGCCTCTGACGGAATGAAGATATGTTCAGATTACACGTCGGCAGAATCCGTTACGACAGGAGACTGCCTGTCACTCAACGAACGTGCCGCAGAAATCGCCTACACCTATTCCAATGTGAGAAAAGAAGTCTTCGGTTACAGTTACCAGGGCAGACCGCTTGAGGCTTATATTATCACCCCGACAAACGGCAGGTATAATAAAACGTATTACTGTAATTTTGCAATTCACGGCTTTGAGGGCGAGTCATACCGTGACGGAAAATATCTTGTTGCCGAGGGCAACCGTGTTGTGGAATATTATGCAAATCATCCGTCCGAACTTAAAAATATGAGGCTTATTGTAATTCCGTGCCTTAATCCCGACGGTGTAATTGCAGGCACAAACGAACTTTATACGGGCAGCAGTTCATTCGGCAGAAATACTGCAAACCATGTTGACCTTAACAGGGACTTTAATACCTTTAACGGTTACGAATCCCGTGCGATAAGGTCGCTTATGCAAAAATATCGTCCGAATATTCTCTGCGATTTCCACGGCTGGCTCGATACTTCCATAGGTAATCCGAATATGGTTAATATTTTCTCCGACACTCTCGGACTCAGCAGAAAGCAACCTAACCGCTACGGTGAAAGTTACGGTTATCTTATGGGATATTCCTATAAAACCTACGGTGCCGCAAGCCTTTTGGTTGAATACAGAAACAGCAATATCAGTCATACGAATACTGTCAGGGCTATTTCAAAAACAATTGCTTATTACAATTAAAAAGATTGAATCGGTAAACAAAAAATTGTATAATCGTATAAATTGATTTTGGAAAAGAGGATATTATGAAAAAGATTTATAACACAACAGGCACTTGCGCAAGGCAGATTCTTCTTGATATTAATGATGATAAAACCGTTAACAGTGTTGAATTTGTCGGCGGTTGCAACGGAAACCTTCAGGGCATTGCGGCTCTGGTAAAAGGGAAAAAGATTGACGATGTTATTTCTTCCCTTAAAGGTATCGATTGCAATTTTAAGGGCACTTCGTGTCCCGACCAGTTGGCAAAGGCACTAGAGGAAGTAAAAGAGGAATTATAATGATTTGAGGCACAGGCATTTATGTTTGTGCCTCGTTTAATACGGTGGATTGTTTACGGAGAATGCACCGCCTGATTGAGTGGAGAAACTTATGAAAAAATTTCAAAGAATGTCATCATCGCTTTTAATTTTTGTAATGCTTACGGTCGGTAACAGTTACTACCTTTTATATTATAATTAAAAATACGGTTGAATTAGTTGTGATTTGTATGTATAATAGAGAGGTAAGTTGAATTGAGCAGGAGGACTGTATGTTCAGATTAGAAAGCAAAAGATTAAAAAGAGAGTTTAAGAATAACGACGGTAATTTTTATGCTTCTCAAATTGTAAACAGTTATTCAAATATGAATTTTATCCCCGACGGAAACGGAAGCGAATTTGTTATTAAATTTGCAGACGGCAGCGAGGTTACCTCGAAGGGACTTCCTGTGGAAAATGCAGGATACGAGGGAGACAAGCTCGTTTTTGATTTTACCGAGGATATGGGAGTTAAGGTAACTCTTAAGTATTGGGTTCATAAGGACGGTAATACTGTCTGTAAGCAAATCATAATTAACCAAAGCACAAACGCCGTAATTGATTATGTTGACCTTGAATGCGTCGGAATAATTAATTCAAAGACTCATTTTTGCGTTGATGTTGTTGAGGGCGGAGAAATACCTGCGTTTTGGTCTATGCTCGGTCAGCCTGTTTATGTTGACAGCCTTTTCTTCGGCTGTGAATTTCCTGCTACGGAAAACAGAATTATTCACGGTAACGCAACCGTAAGATATTATATCGGCAGCAATGTCGGCTCAAACTTTGTTTGCCCGGTAACCGTTATGGGCGCAGGCCCCGACAATACTCTTGCCGGAGTACGAAATGCTTTTTATGAATACATTGATTTTATCAGTGTTCCCGCACCGCTCAGATTCCAATATAACAGTTGGTATGACTATATGAAAGATATTACAGAGGATAACATTATGGTATCCTTTGCAGAGGTGCATAAGCAACTCGCCGCCTATGGTGCGCCTAAACTTGATGCTTATGTTGTTGACGATGGGTGGCCGAACACAAAGGCAGGCTTTTGGTCATTTAATAAGAAGTTCCCGAATAAACTTACTAAAGTCACCGCACTTTGCAACAGCATGGACTCACACTTCGGTTTGTGGCTCGGTCCACGTGGAGGTTATACACGTCCCGACAAAATAGCAAAGCGTATGCAAAGAGCAGGCAACGGCTATCTCAATAAGCAGGCAAAGGATATATGCGTGGCTTCTTCTAAGTATGTGGAGAAACTCGGCGACTTTCTTGTTGATACAACAAACGAGTTTGACATCGATTACTGGAAACTTGACGGTTTTTGTCTGACGCCTTGCGAAAACAGCAAGCACGATCACGCTGTCGGCGGTTATGAGAATATGTATTTTGTAACCGATATGTGGCAAAAGTGGATTAGGCTTTACGAAAGACTCAGAACTGCTAATTCAAAGCTTTGGATAAATATGACATGCTATGTAAATGTTTCTCCGTGGTGGCTTCAATGGGTCAATTCTCTTTGGGTGCAAAACAGCGGCGACATCGGCTTTGCAAAGAATATCGAAAATCAGGCTCAGGTGGATAAGGAAATTACCTACCGTGACGCAAGATATTATGACTGCCTTTGTAAGAGGGCACTCCAAATTCCGCTTAAAAACCTTTATAACCATGAGCCGATTTACGGCAATACCGCTCATGTAAACTATACCGATGAAGAATTTGAAAAGTATATTTACTGGTGCACGGTAAGAGGTCAGGCTCTCAACGAGCTTCATCTGAGCGTTAATATGATGAACGAGAGCAAGTGGACATCACTTTCTGAGGCGATGAATTGGCAAAAGGATAATTTCCGTATTCTCAAAAACGCACAGTTCATCGGAGGAAATCCGGAGGAGAATAATATCTACGGATATATTTCGTGGACGCCGGAGGGTGAGGGCATCATTGCGATGCGTAATCCAAATAACGAGGAGACATCGCTCACTCTTACATTCAATAAGCTTATGGGTACTCCACAGTCGCTCAAGGGTGCAAAATGCTTTAATGTTTACTGCAAGTCGATGTCCGAAACTGACGAAACATACGATTATAACAGCAAAATGGATTTAACAATGAAACCGTTTGAGGTTATGATTTTCAAAATTGCTAAGGAAAGATAATTGATATGAAAGATAAAAAAGAAGTTGCCGCCGAAGAGTCGGAACTCGAACCACAGGAGCAGAAAAAATCTAAACTCAGAGATTTTCTCGAATTTATCGCTCCGATTGTGATAGCACTGATTATCGCAATGATTCTTAAAACCTTTATTTTCGCAAACGCCGTAATTCCAACCGGCTCGATGCTTAATACAATTCAGGAGGGCGACAGAGTATTCGCAAGCAAAATCGCTTATACTCTGCATGATCCCGAAAGATACGATATTGCCATCTTTAAGTATCCCGATAACGAAAACGAGTATTTCGTTAAGAGAGTTATCGGATTGCCCGGCGAGACCGTTAATATCAAAAGCGGTGATGTGTATGTAACCGACAAAAACGGCAATACCGAAAAATTGAGAGATGACTTTGTATCTCCCGAGAACAAGGACCGTTATAACGGTACATTCGTTGTTCCCGAAGATTCGTATTTTATGATGGGAGATAACCGTGACAGTTCGGTGGATTCGAGATATTGGACTACAACCCATTATGTAAAGAGGGATAAATTCATAGGCAAGGTAATGCTGAGATATTATCCGATCAGTTCTTTCGGCAAGGTCGAATAAACTTAATATTCCGTAAATAAGGACGCCTTGGGGATAATTCCCCGGGGCGTTTTTTGCGTGAAGTTTTGAATTTGTGTATCTTTACTATGAAATCTATATAAAATTTGTGAATAATCCCATAAGGCTATTTGTTGAAAATGTATAGTCCTCGTGATAAAATGAAAATGTATATTATATATATAAAGATAAAGGGGCA
>ERZ1034952.3592-NODE-3592-length-10332-cov-3.021991_pt1 | contig 10332 bp, 4 predicted proteins | sample MGYA00520625_ERZ1034952 | MGnify/ENA primary metagenome ERZ1034952 (study PRJEB33766, sample SAMN09781773) | gut metagenome | biome: gut microbiome | host: Homo sapiens | place: Madagascar | study: EMG produced TPA metagenomics assembly of the PRJNA485056 data... | reverse complement strand
GCCAGCTTCTGCGCCGCGGCGCGGTCGAGCTGCGCATTTTCGGTATAATCGGCATACAGCTCGCTGCCGTGCGTGCGCAGCGACAGCCCCGCCCCCGCGAAACGCGAGAAACGGCTAAGGAACTTATCGGTCAGCGACAGGCGCAGCCGGGCGCTGACGACGCGGCGGGAATACGGCTTGACGCCGTCGCCCTCGCGCCCGTACAGCGTGGCATAGGAGATATCCTCGATCAGCGCGGGCTGGCTGTCCAGCGTTTTGACCGCGCTGCGGGTGTTCGAGAACCCGTTGCCGCCGGTGTAGGTCGTTTGCAGATCGATGTCCGGATACAGGCCGACGCCGTTCGCTTGACAATAGTCCAGCAGCCGCTCGAAGCCGCTGCGGCCGCCGAGCGAACGCTCGAACGACAGCTTGGCCGGATGATCGTGCTTGATGCCGCCCGCCGACCAGCCGATGGTCTTGAGTTTCACGCCGGTCACACCGTCGGCGCGCAGGCGGTCGAGGATCCCGATATTCTGGTCGAAGGTGGTGGCCGCCTTGACACCGGTATACGCCACGCCGAGGAAGCTCTTGTAGCCGTAGACGCCGCACAGCGTTTCCAGATACAGCGGCGTGCCGCCCTGCGCGCGGCGATCGGTCAGCACGCCGGTGCCGTGCAGCTGTGCGCGGTAGGCCTGCGCCATATCGGCATAGTCCGTACAATCGGACAGCAGCAGATAATCGACGCGGCAGCTGCCGCCGTACAGCGCGGTCTGGAACACCGGGACGGTGCTTTCCAGCGTATCGCCGGACAGCTTGACGAAGTCCATCTGGGCGATGTGGAACACCGGATAGGCCGCGAAGAGGCTGTTGTTGCGCCCGGCGCGGTACGCCTCGATCGTGGCGAGCGCCGCGCCGTCCGCGATGTGCGCGACGAAGCCGAAGGTGCCGTCGCTCACACCGAAGGCGGGAAGGGCCGTCGCCTCGCCGGTGGTCTGCTTATCCGCCGAGCGGACGAGCTGCTCGCCGCCGTAGACGGCGCGGGAATAATACAGCGAAGGATCGGCATCCGACTGCTCGCGCAGCAGCGCGCCGCTGCCGTCCGGCACCAGCACGAAGCCCTTGCCGCTGCCCGCCGTAAACGCGCCGAACGTTTCCAGCAGCGTGATGTCATGCAGCGTGAAGCCCTCCGAGCCGACGAGCCGGTCGACCGGGATCTCCGCCGTGAAGCCCTTATCGGTCAGGTAGTAATACACGGTGACCGTGAAGGAAGGCTTGCGCGTGCGGTCCATGGTGATGCCGTTTTGGGTGTTGTCGTACTCGAGGTCTTCCTCGGTATAGCCGGCCTTATCCATCAGCGCAAGGATCGTTTCGAAATCGTCCTTGCCGCTGCTGCGCACGACGTACAGCCCTTCGTCCTCGTACAGGCGGTAGTAGCCCTCGAGCAGTTCGCGCTCGTCATCGGACAGCTTGGAGAGCACCAAGCTCTCGAACCGCTTTTGCGAGATCTTTTGGATGATGTTGTCGGCCGAGCGCGCCGGTTCGCCCAGCAGGTATTCCACCGCCAGCCCGTCCGGCAGGGAATAGACCTTATACTGTCCCTTGGCCACGCTGTCGGTGTAGCTGTTCATCTGCTCCCGCGTGCCCTTGTCGGTGTAGTAATCCAGCGAGAACTGGGCGCGCATCAGCTCGGCGCTGTCCGCGGTGGCGACGGGGTCGCTGTCCGGGTCGGCCGGGGCGGAGGTCCACACGCGGCCGCTTTCGGTATCGGTCACGGTGAGCGTGAGCAGTTCCGGGTCGACGGTGAGGGTATAGCGCCCGCGGGTGACGGAGAAGTCCGCCAGCTCCTCGGTGATCTCGTCGCCGGGCGAGAGCGCCGTCGCCGTCGTCAGCGAGGCGCGCAGCGCAGCGATGTCCGCCGCACCGCCGCAGCCGGTCAGCAGCACGGCCGCGCACGCCGCGAGAGCGAACAGTCTGGTGATCTTTTTCATCGTTCGCCCTCCTTTACAGACGCAGGATGAGTTCTTTATACAGAGAATAAACGAAACCGGAGATCTCCTGCAGGAGGCTGAAGAACAGCAGGCAGATGAACACGATGATGAGCGCACTGACCGCCGTGAGCAGGAACACCAGCACCGTGCGTCCGGCGCTGTATTGATGGATCTCCATGATGCCGATGAACAGCAGCAGGATGCACCAGCCCCACGCCAGCGCATCGCCCATGCTGACGAACGCCGCCTCGTTTTGGGTCATGACCTGCGTCAGCAGGGAGATGACCGCCGGGATGACGATCAGCGGCAGCACGGCGTTGCCGGTGACGATCAAGATCTCGCGCATCGTGCCTTTGCCGTCCATCAGCGTCGTGATCGACCAGTTGGCGATCACGAACAGCACGACCGGGATCAGCACCAGCCGCAGCTGCGCCATCAGATCGACGGGGCTGTTATAGCTGGGGTTGAACAAAAACGCCCGCACCTGACGGCAGAACACCGTGCTGAGGAAGAGCAAAAACAGCAGTGCCGCCGCACCGGTGACCGAGCCGTTGCCCTCCTCCTTGATCGAGCCGAAGCCACGGTAAGGATGCAGTGCCGTTTTGGCCGCGAAGCGCAGCCGCGGGCACCGGCCGGGCGGAAGGAACGCGTTGTAGGCCGCGGCGGCGGGACGGGCGGCCGCGCGCTTGCGCTGCACGACCGACAGCGTGACCAGCCCGCCGATCACGACCGCGAGGCCGAGGAAATACCACGGGAAATACGTGTTGAGGTGTGCACGCCGGTATTTGACGAACGCCTTGGAGTAATGCGTGCGGGCGTTGCCCAGCTTGAACAGGCGCATCGCCTCGCCGTAGTCGCCCTGCCGGAACCGGCAGTAGCCCGCCTTGACATAGGCCAGCGAATAGTTGCTGTTCTGCCCCAAAACGGACATCCACTGCCGATAGCTCTCGGCGTAGTCGCCGTCACGGTAGCTGTTCTGCGCCGTGGCGAGCAGGGCGGTGTACGCCGTTTCGGCATAGATCTGGATCTTTTTTTCGTCCTTATCCAAGATCAGGATGTCCGTGCCGTCAAGCTCGATCGCCACGGGCTGGCTGAGCAGCCCCGTGCGCGACGCGTCGCGGCCGCCGAACTCGAAGAGGATGTTGCCGTCCTCATCATAGGCGAACACGCGGCCGCGCTTGGCATCGAGGACGTAGTACGAGCCGTTCTCGTCCGCCGCGATGTCGACGAGCGTCGACGGGCCGTAGTTATCCAGCTGATACCACGTCGGATACACCAGATCGCCCATGACCTTGTTGTTGCTCAACGTGCTGTTTTTCAGCAGCACGTCGTCGCCCGACTGGTTGAGGCGCTTGACGGGATCCGACACGTCGGTGACGTCGGTCACGGTGTACAGCATCCCGGAACTGTCCATCGTGATGTTTTTGTACTCCACCGGGACGTACTGCACCATCGTTTTGCGCTGGATCTCGGTGAAGATCTTGCGCCAGATCAGCTCCAGCGGATCGTAAGACACCCTGTTGCTGCCGACGAAGCCGTACAATTCGCCTTCCGGCGACAACTCCATCAGGCCTTCGAGCGCGCCCTTGGCCGCGACGAACAGGCTGCCCGAATCCGCGACGACGAGTTTCATCGGCTCGAACGTGTAATCATCGGCCAAGATCGTGCTGTCCTGCAGCCGGATCTCGCGCTGATAGCGGCCGTCCGCGCCGTACAGCGCGAGGCGGTGACCGCCGGTATCGGCGACATAGACCGTGCCGTCCGCCGAAACGAACAGCCCGTTCGGCTGCGTCAGCGCCGCGTCGCCCTCGGCGCCCTCGCCGCCGATCGTGAAGCGCAGATGCCAATCGCGATCGAAGACGTACACGGCGTTCGCGCCCGCGTCGGCCAGATAAAAACCGTCCGCCGTGGCGACGAGGTCGCTGGGCTCCGCCAGCGTCACGCCGAGCGACGCGGCCGTCAGTGCCGTTTTGGGCAGGTAGGCGGCCGGCGCCTTGACGTCGCGGATGCCGGAGCCGTTCTCGACATATGTATAGCTGTCGTACGGCGCGGCGGACACGCAGGGCGCGAACACCGCACACAGCAGCAAAAGCAGCAGAGCCGAGGAGAGGATACGTTTTTTCATGTTCGGCTCCTTCCTTATTCCTTCATGCCCGAGGTGGCCATGGCGTTGACGATGTTCGTCTGGCTGAGGATGAACACGGTGGCCGGCACGATCAGCATCAGGGTGGAACCGGCCTGTGCGGCCCCCTGCTTGATCAGGCTGCCGGAGGTGATCTGCGCCAGCGCATACGGCAGTGTCTTGAGCTTTTCGCTGAACAGGTACAGCGTATGCGACTGGCCCCACGTCTGCTGGAACATCAGTATGCCGACGGTCAGCCATGCCGGCTTGACGAGCGGCATGACGATGTGGCCGTAGGTCTGCACCTCGTTGCAGCCGTCCAGCCGCGCCGACTCGAGCAGCGAATCGGGGATCGCGGCGGAGATGTAGTTGCGCATGATGAACAGCCCCAGCGGCGCGCCGAGCATCGGCACCAAGATCGCCGCGTAGGTGTCCGTCCAGCCAAGGCCGGAGATGATCAGATAGTTCGCGATGTCGTTGATCGTGGTAACGAACATCAGCGAGAACATCACCATCGTGTTGATGATCCCGCGGCCGCGAAAAGGACCCTTGGCCAGCGGATACGCCGCGGCGGATGCGACCATGACGTGGCCGACCGTGCCGACGACGGTGATGACGATAGTATTGAAGAAATACCGTGTGAAGGGCACCCACGTCGAGGTCATCAGGCCGAACAGGGTGCGGTAGCTGTCGACGCTGGGGGCGACGGGCAGCAGACGCGGCGGGTACATATACAGCTCGTTGAGCGGTTTGAAGGACATCCCGACGCTGAGCACGAGCGGGATCGCGCAGAACACCGCCAATATCGCGATGAACAAAAACGTCAGCGCGTTGCCGGCCTTGCTGCGGGTCTGCCGCTTGGTGCGGTTGGAGAACACGCGCCGCCAGAACCGGCGGCGGTCACGCCGGGCGTCGGGCGAGGTCGCTATAGCCATAAGGTCACCATTCCTTTCGCCAGATCTGCCTCAGACGCCGATCTTTTTCAGCTTGCCGAGGATGAAGCGGTTGAGCAGCACCATGAACACGAACAGGAACACGGCGATCGCGCTGGCGTAGCCGCGCTCGACGCGCAGGTTGGCATAGTCGTTGAGGTGCGACATGATCAGATGTCCGGCATAGTTCGTGCTGGGGAAGCCGACGAGCGTATCCGACACGCCGGTGTTCGCGAACATGGCGGTGATCTGCAGCAGAGCCGAGGTCATCAGGTGCGGCGCCATCATCGGGATCGTGATGTACCACAGCTCCTGCATCCGGTCGCGCACGCCGTCGATGGCCGCCGCCTCGTAATACTGCCGGTCGATCGTGGAGAAGCCGGCCACCATCGTGAGAAAGCCCGTGCCGAAGCTGAGCCACAATTGCACGAGGATGATGATCGGCAGGATGTACCGCTCCGTGGTCAGCCACTGGATCGGATCGTCGATGATGCCGAAGCGCAGCAGCGCGCTGTTGAGGTAGCCGTACATATCGCCGCTGAAGATCAGCTGCCAGATCGTGTAGGTCATGCCGGAGATCGTGGGCATATAGAAGATGAAGGTCAGCACGGCCTTGACCGGGCGGCTCATCTCGTTGATGCACCACGAGGCGAAAAACGACAGCAGATAGCCCAGCGGGCCGGTGAACACGGCGAAGATCAGCGTGTTTTTCAGCGCGATGAGGAACGTTTCGTCGTTGACGAACAGGCGCAGATAGTTATCCAGACCGACGAACACCGGCTTTTCCAGCACGTTGTAGGTGGTGAAGCTGATGCCGATCGTGATGAGCACGGGCAGCACCGTAAAGGTCAGAAAAACAAGGAGGAACGGCGCGACCAGCAGATATTCGCCCCAATAGCGGACGATATCCGGCGTGCGGCGCGGACGGCGCAGACGGCTCATTCGATCCTCAGCTCCTTTCTCTTGTAGTCGATCTCCTGCTGGATGTCGCCGACGTAGTCGAGCAGCGTTTCGCGCGGGCTGACGCCGGTGTTGATGACGGCCTTGACGGCGTTATCGATGCTGCGGCCGACGTAGTAGCCGCCCGCGACCTCCGGCACGCCACGGACCCACGAGAACTGCGCGTCGATCTGCGTTTTGGTGGCGGTGTTCCAGCCGATCTTGCTCTTTGCTTCGATGTTGGCGGACAGCCAGCGGCCGGACAGGCCCTGCAGCGCCTCGATCTCGCGTCCGTAGGCGGTCTGCGTATCCGCCGAGGTCCACCACTTGAGGAACGACCAGCACGCGGCGGGATCCTTGGCGTTCTCGTAAATGACGCACGCGGTCAGCGACGTGCCGCAGCTGCGGGCGACCGTGCCGTCCGCCTGCTTCGTGCCGGGCATGGGGGCCAGATCCCACAGGCCGCGGATCTCCGGCGCGCCGACGGCGAGGGAGTTGGCGAAGCTGAAGTTCTCGATCACGATCGGCGCGTCGCCGGTGCGGAAATAGGACAGAGCGTTCGTCGTGACCGGGACTTTATATTTGGTATAGAGCTCCGACCATTCGATGAAGGCCTCCACGCTCTCGCGGCTGTCGAGCAGGCAGGCCTTGCCCGCGTCGTCATACACTTTGCCGCCGTGCTGGAACAGCAGGGAGGTGAAGATGCCGTTGAGCGCCGTCGTCGAGCCGCCGGAGGTGGTCGACGCGGGCGTGGGCAGCGAGATGACCATATACTTCTTCTGCAGCACCGCCACGAGGTCGGTCAGCTCCTGCCACGTCTGCGGCACGCTGAGCCCCAGCTCCGCCAAAATATCCTTGCGGTAGAACAGCATGGGGTACGACTGGCTCTCCGGCAGGGCATACAGCTTATCGCCCATCCGGAACGGGGTGACCGCGCTTTCGGAGAAGCGGGCGAGCACCTCGTCAAGATCGTCGAACGCGGACAGATCGTACAGCGCGTGGCGCATCCCGTAGTTGACGGGCGTCGCCTGATCCATGAAGATGGACACGTCCGGCCCGTTGCCCGCCGAGATGGCGCGCAGCAGCACCGACATATCGACCAGCTTGAGGTCGAGCCAAACGCCGTCGCCGGTAAAGGTCGACTCGGTCAGATGCTTGATGATCGTGGCCTGATCGCGGCCGACGCTGTTATCCAGCCACAGGGTGACGGACGTATCGCCCTGCGTGCCGTCGGCCGATTCGATCAGGCTGTAATCGCCGACGAACGAATAACCGAACGCGCACAGCTCGTTCCACAGGCGGCTGTACCACGGCGCCTCGGCGCGCGTGAGCGGCGCGCCCTCGGGCAGGATGTCGATGCAGTCGAGCAGCAGCGGCTGCTCGCTGACCCCCAAGATCCAGCTCGACAGGCTGCTGAGGTTATCGCTGAGGGTCTGCACGCGCAGCGGGATCGTGCGCGGGCGCTCGAGGAAGCTGCCGAGCATCACGTGGATCTGCTCGAGCGTCGTGGTCTGCTCGCCCTTGCCGCCGCCGAGCGCATCGAGCTCGTCCATGAACGTTTCGAAGCGGCCGTACTGGCGGCTGACGATCTCGTTGAGGTCGGGGATGTAGCTTTCCAGTTTATAGTCACGGTTCTGGTCCGGCGTGCTGCCGACGACCATCCGGATCCTTCGATATAAGCGGTCGAGCTCCTGCGCGCTTTCTTCGATGCCGCGCAGGATGCTGCCGAGCTCGCCCAGCGTGTTCTGCAGACGCAGGGTGTTCTCGCCCGCGTGCAGATAGATGTAGCAAAGCTCGCCGTTTTCGTCGCGCGGGGCGACGGTCTGCCACGTGTTGCCGTAGACGAACTCCAAGTCCTGCGCCTCCTTATAGGGGACGGCGCCGTTGACATACAGCGTGCGCGTGGCCGCCACGCCGGAGTTATAGGACTGTTTGGCGCGGATCATCAGGCGGTACAGACCGTCCGACGGCACATCGACCGTCCATTCGATCCAGTCGCCCTGATAGCGCCACGTATCGCCGCCGATGCAGTTGAGCTGGATGCGGTCGATCGCATACGGCTCGGTCAGCGGGGAGGTGCGGTCCTCGACCGCATACAGCGTCGCGGCGGAGCGGCGCACGGCATCCTCGGTCTGGATGCGCAGGGCGGTGTCGCCCTGCACAGGCTGCGCCGTCTGGGCGGACAGCCAATCGGCATAGGTCGGGATCTCGCTTTCGTGATAAAAGCGCAGGCTCTCGATCGCCATGCGATCGCTGACCGCCTCGAGCGAGAGGGTGTGCTCGCCCGCCGTCAGATAAAACGCGAAGGTATCGTCGCGATACCCGGTATCGGCGCGCAGCGGCAGGACGGTGAAGCAGCGTTCCTCCACCTGCGTACGGCGATATTCGTTGCCGGTCTTGCCAAAGCGTTTTTCGCCCTCGTCCCGCCAAGTGCGGAAGAAGGTCAGCGCGCGCACCTCCTCGAACGGGATCTTGCCGTCGAGGTACAGCGTGCGCTCGATGTCCGTGCCGTTGCCTTCGATATTGTAATAAGTCACGGACAGGTTATACAGCCCCGTTTCCGGAACGGTGAAACGCCACGTGACGCGGCCGGACGCTTCGGTCACCAGCACCTCGCGCCCGTCGATCGTTTCTTTATGTGCAGCGCCCTCGTCGAACGACTGCGCGTCCGCACCGCGCACCGAGAACTCGGCGGCCGCATGCGGCACATCGGCGTACTGCGCCAGATAAGCGTCATAGCCGTCAAGGCGGGTATACGTCCCCGCCGCGTCGGATGCCGCCGTGCCGGACACCTCGGCCGCCGGGGCGGCCGCATCCTCTGCGGCGGCCGGGAAGGCCGACAGCAGCACGAGCAGCGTGGACAACGCGGACAACGCCGCGCCTATACGTTTCTTCACCGCGATCATCGCTCCTTTACGGGACAAGAGCATTCGAACACTGCTGCCGCCGTCCGCACGGCGGACGGCGGCAGATCAGTCAGAGATCAGGAATTGAGGACTTCGTCGATCCGGGCCTGGATCTTGGAGTCGGTAGCTTCGAGCACCTGAGAAGGCGTCTTTTCACCGCGCAGGACAGGGGTCACGATGTCCCACGTCGCCGTGCCGCCGAGGTTGAGCCACTGCTCGCCCTTATAGGTGACCTTTTTGCCGGCGTTGATGATGAACTCGGCATCCGCCTTGCTGACGTAATACTCGTCATACAGGTCGGCCGCCCAAGTTTTTTCATCGATGTTGTAGTACGCTTTGCCGCGGCCGCTGTCCCACGTGGTGGACAGATCCATCATCGCATGCGCAAGGGCAGTCTTGTCCAGCTTCGTGTACGCATTGATGGCGCGGAAGGCATAGTAGCTCTCGCGGTTCTCCCAAGAGGAGGCACCGTTGAGCGGGAAGGGCACGGGGGCATAGTTCTTGTCGCCCTGCGCCTTGAACTCCTTGGCCTGCTCCGGGCCGGTGTAGATGAACAGGCACTTGTTCTGCGAGAAGGTGTCCTTGGCCTCCAGCTTCGCCGGCATATCCTGACAGACATCGCCGAGCATATACGGCTTGAGCTGTGTCAGCATATCCAGCGCGGTGAGCATCTTCTTTTGCGTATCGCCGTGGGTGTAGCCGTTGACGAACTTATTGCCTTCCTTGACGACCATGCGCGCGCCGGTGGACAGCTGCACGGCCGAATCGAGGCCGAAGGACGCGATGCCGTAGGTGTTCTTCTGCTTGACGGCCTCTTTGCAGTATTCGACCAACTTCGCGAACGTCCACTGCCCCTTGTTATACAGCTGCTGCGGCGTTTCCTTGATGCCGAGCTTTTTGAACAGGGTGGTGTTGTACAGCAGGTAGCTGCCGTGCAGCGTCTTGGAACTGACGGGATCAAGGCCGTACAGGCGATCCTTATACTTCGAGATCTCCAGTTTCCAGCGGCTCTTATCGGGCGCGGCGTTGATGATGTCGGTCACATCATACAGCAGGCCGCGCTTCGTCCAGTCGATCTGGTTGAGGCAGTGGACGGTCATGACGTCAGTGAACGCCTTTTGCGACAGCGCCGCCGTCAGGATCTGCGTGTTGTAGCTGTCGCCGGAGAAGTTGCTCTTGTACTCGATCTTGCAGTTGTACTTCTCCTCGACGTACTTCTTCGCATAGTAGCGGGCATCCGTCTCGGACGATTTGCCCAGCTTGGGGTCGGCCTCGCTGTCCCACGTGGCGATCGTGATCGTGGCGCCCTTGAAATCGTAGCTGCCGCGGTCGATCGTGGCCTTGTTGCTGGTGGTGCTGCCGCCGGTCTTGGTCGGGGTGGCAGTGTTCGTCTTGTTCGGCGTGCTGCTGCCGTTCGTCTTGCCGGTGTCGCTGCTGCCGCTGTCGCTGCTGTCGTCACCGGTGGG
>ERZ1034952.3591-NODE-3591-length-10333-cov-3.363787_pt1 | contig 10333 bp, 9 predicted proteins | sample MGYA00520625_ERZ1034952 | MGnify/ENA primary metagenome ERZ1034952 (study PRJEB33766, sample SAMN09781773) | gut metagenome | biome: gut microbiome | host: Homo sapiens | place: Madagascar | study: EMG produced TPA metagenomics assembly of the PRJNA485056 data... | reverse complement strand
CTTTTATTTTATGATATCAGGGTCAAAAAGCCGTTCGTGCTTGCACGATAAGGCATTTGAACTTGGGGCCCTAACCTCATTTCATCTGTATGTCTCAGGATTCAGGCATACTCAAAACTGCATCAGGGCGGTCTCTGCAGAAATTCTGAATTTCTTCCAGAAATCTCTGACCATATTTCTTTAACTTATTTTCTCCCACACCGGAAACTTCCAACATTTCGGATTCATTGGACGGCTTCTTCACACACATATCGATCAGCGTCTTGTCACTGAATACAATATATGGCGGCATGGACTCTTCCCGTGCGATTTCCAGACGCAGTTTCCGCAATGCTTCAAATAAATCATAGCCTGCAGATGTAAGTGCATCTGTACTGCGTTTTCGGACAGATTTTGCAGTCTTTTTCTTTTTATCCGGCTCTTTTTCTTCATAAGTACGCATGACTACGTGCGTATTTTCATCTTTTAAAGAAGTAATATTTCCCAGTCTCAGAACACTGTAACGTTCCTGTGTCTGGTATAAATATCCCATTTCTACCATCTGGCTGATCAGGGTTCTGAGTTCTGCTTCGCTGTGATCACTCAATGCACCATAAGATTTATACTTATCTGTTCCGAGTTCCCGCAGGCGTGCCCGCTTTGCCCCTATAAGTGTGCCCAGTACGATTGTCAGTCCGTATCTTCCTCTGGTTTCTGCCACGCAATTGACTACCTGTTTTGCTTCTGCTGTCATATCTACTTCATGGTATTCCCGATGGCAGTTTCCACAGTTATCACAAGGACCTGATGTCTTCTCTCCAAAGTATTCCAGAATATAATTTCTCAGACATCCGGTTGTCTTACAATAACCTTCCATGATCTGAAGTCTGCGGATATCCCTCTGACGGATCAGATATTCATCGTCCTCCTCCACATCAGAGAAATCTTTGTTATCCAGAAGCATCCTGTTGATCATTACATCCTGCGCAGAAAACAGCAAAATGCACTGGGAATTTTCCCCGTCACGACCTGCACGTCCTGCTTCCTGATAGTAATTCTCCATGCTCTGCGGCATATTATAATGGATCACATAACGCACATTCGATTTATCAATTCCCATTCCAAAAGCATTCGTCGCCACGATCACCGGCGTTCTGTCATAAATGAAATCGTCCTGGTTCTGCTTTCTGCTCTCATTGTTAAGTCCTGCATGATATCTGGTAACAGGAACACCTTTTTTGAAGAGCATTTCAAACAGGTTATCTACATTCTTTCTTGTTGCACAGTAAATGATTCCACTTTCTGTCGGATGTTTCTCTATATATTCCATCACAAAGTCATCTTTACGGCGGATATTTTCTACACTGTAATATAAATTCTTTCTGTCAAATCCGGTAACAACAACTGCCGGATCAAACAGATTTAAGGTACAGAGAATATCATTCTTTACTTCTTCTGTGGCTGTCGCTGTAAATGCGCTGACGATTGGTCTTTTGGGAAGATTACGGACAAATTCTACAATTTTGAGATAGCTCGGGCGGAAGTCCTGTCCCCACTGGGAAATACAGTGTGCTTCGTCCACCGTTATCATAGAAATTTCTACATGTCTGGCAAATTCCAGAAATTCGTAGTTTTTCAGACGTTCAGGAGCCACATAGATGATTTTGTATCTTCCCCCAGCTGCCAGATACAGAGCTTTGCTGATCTGATTTTCCGTGAGGGAAGAATTAATAAATGCAGCATGGATCCCCGCCTCATTCAGGGCTTTTACCTGATCCTGCATCAGAGAGATCAACGGGGAAATTACAAGTGTAATGCCCGGCAGCATAAGCGCCGGAATCTGATAGCAGATAGATTTACCTGCTCCTGTCGGCATGATTGCAAGCACATCCTGATGTTTCAGGATGGACTCCACAATACTCTCCTGCCCTTCTCTGAATGTATCGTAGCCAAAATACGTCTTTAAGGTTTGTAATGCGTTCAACTTTTTCTCACCTTCCATTCAGTTAAGTTATCATTTTGCGGAATATAATCCATAATACGGTCATTCATCCGCTGTATTTTGTTACTGTTCACTCCGTTTTCAGTAATACGTTTTGCAGAACAGCAACTGTATTTTTTCATTTTATCACACTTCTTCTAATGCGTCAGGTCTTTTACCCATTTATATTTTCGAAAATGATACAGCACCCACGGCAGTTTACCAACCTCATCAATGCAAGTACATGCATATACGAGCACTACAGGCCAGTGGAAAAAGTAAGTTCCTGCTACAGCCAGTGGAATTGCCAGACACCACATACACACTGCAAGGCTGTACATATCAAACATAGTGTCCCCACCGGCTCCAAAGATTCCGTTGATCGTAACATCATTCACTGCACGTCCAATCATATAACCCGAAATACCTGCAAACATTCCCTTCAGATATCCTGCTGCCTGCGGTGTCAGTTTCACAAAATGTAGAATAATCGGTGCCGATATCACCATCAAAAGTGCCATAGCAGCTCCACATACCAGTGAAATCTTCAGCAGGCGAATGCCGTAAGCCTTTCCTCTCTCCAGATTTCCGGCTCCCAGTTCATTTCCTACCATAATTCCTGCAGCACTGGAGATTCCGGCACTGAAGCAGCAGATCATATCTCTTACAACTGCAGCCACAGAATTTGCGGCTGCCGCATCTACTCCAAGATGCCCCATAAAGGAAGAATAGGAAGTAAATCCGACTCCCCAAAACAAACATGCTCCCAGAAGTGGAAGTGCACATTTCCGGAAGTCCTGCGATAACTGCTTATCTCTCTGGAATAACTGATCCATATTCGGATGAATATATCCTTTTCTATAAGAAACAGCTATGGAACATGCAAGTTCAATGATCCTTGCGATCAGAGTTGCCACTGCCGCACCTCTTACTCCCATCGGAGTAATTCCGAATGCTCCGTAAATAAATACTGCGTTCAGGATAATATTGATACATACAGTCGCAGAACTGATCACTGCGGTTGTCTTTGCATGCTCGCTGGTCTTCATGATAACGAGGTAGCACTGTGAAATTCCTGTAAGCAGATAGGAAAATCCTGCAATTCTCAGATAACTGATACCATAATCAATCAGTACACTCTCATTTGTAAAGATCAACATGAGATATTTTCCGAAGAAAACACATCCTGCAAAGAATATCACGGACACCAGTCCGCATAAGCGAAGTGCCATACAGAAGATGGCATCCAGAGTCTTAATATCACCTTTTCCCCAGTACTGTGCCCCCAGAATCCCAAGGCTTGCAGTTGCCGCTGACAGAAACATGTTCTGGATAAACTGGATCTGTGTTGCCAGGGAAACGGCAGACATATAATTCTGATCCATTCCTCCAAGCATAAATGCATCCGCTACTGCTACCAGAGCCAGCATCAGATTCTGCAGCACGATAGGAATCATCAGGCTCCATAATTTGTTGTAAAATGCATGGTCTTTTTCTCTTTTCATCATTTGATCTTTCTATATTATTATTCGGGCAGATAAAAATATCCGCTTCACTACTTACTTAATCATTCAAAGTTACAATTCATATAACATATCATGCCATTCTTCGCCACCCCATGAAGAGCCTGAGATTCCCAGATCCTTGTATCCCATTTTAGTGTACATCTCCACTTTGTTATCCAGACAGGTAAGAAAAACTTTCTCTCTGCCGTTTTCTTTCTCTCTTCTCAGATACTGATGCATCAGTTCTCTTGCGAGTCCCTGCCCTCTGTATTCCGGCAGTACGTCAAGCCCCAGAAGCATAATGTTCTTTCCATTCCGGTTGTTTAACGTAACATCTGTGAAAAATTCATCACGGAAAACTTCCTCATCTGTTGCGCTTCCATTTAAAAAACCGGCTATTTTGCCAGTCTTTTTATCCACTGCGACCAGAAAGAGTTCTGAAACTTTCTGTATTCTTTCTGTCATATGCTTCTCTGAGCACGCCTCATTTGGCGGAAAACAGATCTGTTCTATCTGTACTGCCTGATCTGTTTCTTCCGGTCTGATATTACGGAATTCATATTTCTCCATAATTGTTTCACTGATAAATTCCTTCATTTCTTTTTCCTCATCCAAAAATTATTCTAATACTCCCTTTTATCAACTTACTGACCGCACAAAGAAAAGTAAAGCTTTTCGCAGGGCGTATTCATTTCATTATACTGTAAAATATTCGATTTCTCAATGAATATTATCGCCGGAACGAATAAAAACAGAGATACCTGCTTTTTACAAGTATCTCTGCTCGCTATTGGTAAAACAGATAAAATTCTCCTCTTTGCCCCTTACCTGATCTGGTTAAACAATAACTACTCCTCCGGCCATACAAAATGCGCATTTCCCGCTTCCAGACCATCTATCAGGATATTCTGTCCGGTGCAGAAACGGTTTGTGACTGTCATAAAATAGGCCCAGTCTGCAGCTTCTTCTACTGTCATCCAGCGTTTCAGAGGGGTCTGCTCCATGATCTCGCTCCACAAAGCTTCATCCTCCATAACCGGTTTATTCAGTTCCGTCAGAACGCCTCCGAAATCAAGGCTGTTGCAGGTTGCTCCATATTTTGCAATGCGGAGAGCAACATTCTTTGTATAGGAAAGGACTCCTCCTTTACTTGCAACATATTCCGGAAATTCAGAACCGTTATGCCCACTGGCAGAACCAATCATAAGGACTGCTTTAATCCCCGGATGTATTCCATATTTCTCGGTAATGGCAATCGTTCCTTTTAAATTTACATCGATATCCTCTTCGTTCTGCACCCCTGCATTGTTGACCACAATGTCAAATGGCTCTAATTCCGGATACTGCGCCTTATCGCGGATATCCATACAGATATGTGTATAACTCTCATGCTGTATGGATGCTTTCCTGCGGTCAATCCCGATAACTGTATGTCCTTCTTTCAAAAATTTATCTGCAATACCCTTTCCAATCCCGGAATTTGTACCCGTGATCAGTACTCTCATATTCAGATCCTCCATTTTTCTGCCTGTGTATTCTTGTATTTATTTAATCTTATCATATTCACCTGAGAAATTATCCTCGTGTTATTCCTGCGTTTTTGATACATTCTTTGTCCTATGTTTCTTTGCCTCATACAGACTCTCATCAGCACGGGATAAGGCATCATGTAGTGATATTTTTTCATCTATTTCCCGGGCAGAACAACCAGATTTACATCTGCTTCCTTTGCTGCATCTTATATTCCTTTCCTCATCATAAACAGATTAAGCGGATAAAACCGCTCTGTTCTCAGTAACGTATATGTAAGTCAAGTATACTCTCCACTGTAAGTTCATGTCAAACGGATATATAACAATTCTTTCTTCTCCCCTGCAACAGTGTTACAGTTCACTATAAATATATTCTTCCCGAAAATGCTACATGCGGAAGTTCATAAAAGGTGCTGCTCTTTGGACAGATTGGTCGGTACAGTGGGTCTGCTACGATGATTTTGGAATCTTTCAGTGCTTCTTCCATTGCTTCTTCTCCCAGTACTACTTTGTCTTTTTTGCCAAGTAAAGCTTCGCATCCTTTCAACGGACAGAATACACGGGTCGAATGTCCATATTTCTTTTCGATACCTGCTGCCAGCGATCCCATCGTGACAGGTTCTCCAATCAGAGTGATCTCTGCATTCTGCCGCATGCGGTTCTGCAGATATAGATCCGCAGGGTCTGCCTGCTGTGCAACTGAAGCCCCGTCTGTGACTGTAGAGTACTGCTCGATTGTAGACTGCTGTGTAGTTACAGACTGCTGTGTTTCTGCAGTGCATCGCGCGATTGCTGTCTCCAATGCATTTGAAATATCTTCTGCCAGCCACTGGTTTGGCGTTCCGATCACATATGGTATTTTGTATCTTTCCCAGAGGACCTTTGCCGCCCGCAGTCCCACTGCAGACACCACCAGATTGACGGCTGCTTCCCCTGCTTTTTGCAGAGTTTCCAGGTCATCTCCCATCGCCCATGTAGATAAAACGTTCCATCCGTATTTTTTCAGATTTTCTTTTAATACCTCTACGTTTTCCTGTGGTCCAAAATCCAGTGGTGTCACACCTAATAGATTTACACTTTTTAAAGAAGATCGGTCTTTTTCCTGCCTGTCAGGCTCTTTAACAAACCGCCGGGCGATTTGTTCCAGTGCAATTCCTGCTCCATAGATGTAATCATTCATGCCATTTGTCGGCACAGAAAATGTCGGAATTCCGGTTTCTGTCTCGATCACACGCGCAATTGCCGGGAAATCCGTTCCATTCATAAATGGGATCGGTGAGCCTGCCAGTGCGATAAATTTCGGGTGCAGTTCACGGGCTGCATGCTCGATATCGTCAATAAATTTCCGGTCATTTCCCATAATCGCATCGATTTCTGTAAGTCCTGAAATAAAGATCAGGCTGTCCTGATTATACCAGCGGATCTCATCATGGGTATTGTATGTAGAATTGCATCCGGAAGGGTCATGCATCACTGTCATTCCGCCAAGTTCATACAGTGCGGAACAGACACCAGATACATCTGCCGTATAAATTGGTATGATTCGATAAGATTGTCTCATAGGCAGCACTCGCACCCCCATCCTTTTTGCACTACAAGTTTCTCTGTGTCCTTTTCTTCTCGATACGCCTCCATCATCAGCTCCGCCGTTCTTCTGATCCCGTCAAATCCATACAGACCTTCTCCCTGTACCAGATTGACAAAGTGGCGGCTTCGGCTGAAATAGGCTGCTTTCTGTCCAATGGCAAGCATTTCTTCACTGCCACCTCTTGGCAGTACACGCATCTTCACCTGAATGGTTGCGATCAGTTCAAGTTCCGGCGCATGCTTCTGCAGCCAGAGAAACTCCTCTCTTTCCTCCGGACTGATTCCATCCAGATAAACTGCTTTCACACAAAATCCATGTGTCAGAAGTAGCTTTGCCAGTCCAAGGGGTCTTGGATGATATAGATAGTCTAAAGTGACAGGCATATCTTTAATCAGCTCTTTTGCTCTTGCCAGCACTTCCTCACAGTTTTCTCGTTCATGCGCTAATTCGTCTTCTGTTAATTCCGGCAGTCCAAGTGCATCTGTCAGCTGTTTTAACTGTTTTTCAATTTCATCATAGTCAAAACTGCCAGGCAGATACAGATGCTCACGTCCCAAGCGCTCCGCCTGTGCTTCCATTCCGTATTTTCCTGCCGGATAGCAGTCGATAAACAGACTGCCTTTGCTCATATCCAGCAGATCCTGCCATGTTTTACAGGCTGGCAGTTCTCTCACTGTATACTCATATCGTTTTAATAAACGCTTGATATCACTGCTCTCATCCAGCACAAAATCACTGCCAAAGACAGATACTGTTTTCATGTTCGGTTTGCAGGCCGGAAGCGGATCATACATTGCTTTGCGCAGCTTCTGATCCGGAGTTAGTCCATGCTTCTGCATGATTGGGTCCATGTAACAACGGATAAAACAGATATCCGGGAAACGATACTCCAGTTCACTGTAAATATAGTCCAGATTGCTTCCCACAAAATGATACAGACAAACCGTAAACAGTAAAACAGCCTTTGGGTGATCTCCGCGTTTGTTCAGCACGTCTGTCACGCCCTCAATAGTAATATCCTCCAGATTGCTGTTTAAGAGATCCTGTTCTTCCAGGATTACAAAGGAAAAACGTTCTGCCGCGTTCATCTCTGCTGCTGTCAGCACAACGCCACGCATACAGTTATCTGCACAGACATAAATCTGAATGGATTCCGGAACCTGCATCCCTGTATGTACAATATTCCAGTTGCCATGCACCGGAGAATTATATTCCAGCTCCGAAGCAAATGGCGCCGGGAAGGAAGCATCTTTTATTTTTACCACTGCGCCTTTCGGATCAACCGTTTCACCCATACGACGTAACATTACACATCCTCCTGTGTCTGTCCATTCATGCATTCATTTATATGTTCATTCATACGTTCGTCCGTATATTTATCCATATGCTCGTCTATATATTTATCCATATGCTCATCCATACATTTATGCATATATTCATCCCTTACAGCATCGTTTTCATCTTTCAAAACACCACCACATATCCGGTACATCTGCACCGCAAGTGCACGGTATTCCTCTGCCATTTCACTTTCAGGATAGCACTCCATCAATGTTTTCTGCTGTTCTTCCGCCAACGCTACCTGACTGCTGTGTGATAACGTACCAATAACTGCTGTCTGGAAATCATCTGCCAGTTCTGCCACTTTTTTTTCTTCCCTCGGAACATCCCTGCGGTTCAAAATCAGTCCGCCAAGCCCTGCATATCCACGATTTTTAAAGTTCTGCACTGCCATGGCGATATTTGCTGCCGCATGAATCGCCATATTTTCCCCGGATGTAAGAATAAATACTTTGTCAGCGTAACCATTTCGCATCGGCATGGAAAATCCTCCACAGACTACATCTCCAAGTACATCATATAAAACCACATCCGGTTTGTATACCTCATAGGCTCCCAGTTCTTTCAGCTTTTCCAGCGCCGTGATGATTCCACGACCTGCACAGCCAAGCCCTGGCGTCGGTCCTCCGGCTTCCACACAGATGACATTATTATAGCCAATGCGTATCATATCTTCTAACTGCAGTGATTGCTTTTTTTTGTTATATAAATCGAGCACTGCCGGAACTGCTTCTCCGTGACGAAGTAAAATGGTAGAATCCGCTTTCGGATCGCATCCGATCTGCATCACTCTAAGCCCCATCTCAGCCAATGCTGCCGCTACATTGGAAACAGTCGTAGATTTTCCAATTCCGCCTTTTCCATATACTGCGATCCTGATCAATCCTTTATTCCTCCTTCCGCCGGAGTAATGACCTTTGAATATGCTGTTTTTGCAGATACTCCTTTTAAATGTCCGATTTTTCCGGAAAGTGCACTGATCTTATCCTGCGGTGCATCGATTGCAATGCTGATAATACTAATCCCTTTCGAGCGGTATGGGATACCCATTCTGCCAATAATATATTGACGTGCCTCATGGAGCAAGGTATTTAATTCTTCGATTGCATCTTCCTGTTCTACAATAATTGAAATAACTGCCACTCTGGTGTCCATGCCCTGATTCCTCCTGTTTAACAGATTCTTGGTAACAGCTCTCCTCCCGGCTGTGGAAGCAGTGCCTGTGTGCCGATCTCGGTCTCCATGATAACTCTTCCAGGTTCTTCTTCGATCACTTCACCGATGATCGCTGCATTTTCGGAATATGGACATTTTCGCAAGGTTTCTACAATTCCTTCAGCCTCTTCCTTTGGCGCCATAATGACAAGTCTTCCCTCACATGCCAGGTATAAAGGTTCCAGTCCAAGCATTCCACAGACTCCTTTTACTTCCGGCTGTACCGGAACTGCTGCTGCATTTAAGCGAATACCCACGTTACTCTGTCCTGCAATCTCATACAGGACAGTTCCGACACCGCCTCTGGTTGCATCACGGATCACGTGCAGATTGTGTGTGGTATCCATGACTGCTTTTACCGTATTCCATAAAGGTGCACAGTCACTGGTCACGTCCGCATCAATTCCAAAATCTTCTCTCTCTAACAGAATCGTACATCCATGGCGTCCGATATCACCGGTTACAATGATCGCATCCCCCGATTTTGCCAGTTCTCCGCCAACGGTTACTCCTTCTTCGATCTCACCCATTCCAGTCGTAGTGATAAAGACTCCGTCCACCTGGCCTTTTCCTGCAACCTTTGTATCTCCTGATACGATATGTACTCCTGCTTCTTTTGCCGTTTTCTCCATGGCTGCAGCAATTTCTTCCAGTTTTTCCATCGGAAATCCCTCTTCAATTACAAATGCGCAGGTAAGATACAATGGTTTTGCTCCCATGCAGGCAAGGTCATTGACAGTTCCGCAGATAGACAATTTTCCGATATTTCCTCCCGGAAAGAACGCCGGAGATACGATGAAACCATCGGTAGATACTGCCATTTTGCCTGTAGGAGGAACTAATACTGCTGCATCATCAGCTGTCAGATCCTTGTTCGCAAAATGTGCTTTAAACACCTGGTCGATCAGTTCAGATGTCTGTTTTCCCCCTGCGCCGTGTGCCATAGTTACTGTTTTATTTTCCATGATGATTTCCTTCTTTCTTATCAAGATAATTCCCATCGCCAAATGCGATTTTCAATAGATTTTGGCTCATAACTGTGAATATACTGAACAGTTATGAATACTGATAGTATGCAGAACAGGCGCCTTCGCCGGATACCATGCAGGCTCCGACCGGATGCTGCGGTGTACAGCCTTTTCCAAATACTTTACAGTCGGATGGTTTACATTTTCCCTGCAACACATCCCCG
>ERZ1034952.3589-NODE-3589-length-10334-cov-14.357817_pt1 | contig 10334 bp, 8 predicted proteins | sample MGYA00520625_ERZ1034952 | MGnify/ENA primary metagenome ERZ1034952 (study PRJEB33766, sample SAMN09781773) | gut metagenome | biome: gut microbiome | host: Homo sapiens | place: Madagascar | study: EMG produced TPA metagenomics assembly of the PRJNA485056 data... | reverse complement strand
CGATGTCAGCATCGCCGGCCTCGATCATCTGAGCAGCCATGTTCACGCAGTTCAGACCGGAGCCGCAGACCACGTTGACGGTGACGGCAGGAGTCTCGATGGGCAGGCCAGCCTTCAGGGAAGCCTGACGAGCGACGTTCTGGCCCAGACCAGCCTGGATGACGCAGCCCATGTAAACATGATCGACCTGCTCGGGTTTCACGTTAGCACGGTTCAGGGCCTCCTTGATGACGATGGAGCCCAGCTCTGCAGCAGGGACGTTTGCCAGGGTGCCGCCAAACTTACCAATAGCGGTACGGCAAGCAGATGCGATAACGATTTTCTTCATGTTAATAGCCTCCTGAATTTATATGTTTCGGGGTTTCGTAAAACTATTTATCAAAAAGCCCAAAGGCCTTTCTGCATTATAAAAGGTATCAGAGCGTCTTTCCTTCCGCCCGGAGCTGCTCCACTTTGGCGTGGATGGCATTCTCTACGTTGGGCGTCACGAACTTGGAGATGTTGCTGCCGTAGCGGGCAGCCTCCTTGACGATGGTGGAGGAAAGATAGCTCCACTTGATGCTGGTGGCAAGGAACATCGTCTCGATACCGGGCATCAGTGCGTGGTTCGTCTGGGCAAGCTGTATCTCGTTTTCGAAATCCGTCACCGCCCGCAGACCCCGCACCATCACCGAAGCGTGGCGCTTCTTGGCGAACTCCACGGTCAGGCCGTCGAAGCTCTCCACCGTCACATTCGGGATGTCCTTGCAGCATTCCCGCAGCAGCGCCACCCGTTCTTCTACAGTGAACAGAGGGTTCTTTGCGCTGTTGATGAGCACTGCCACAATGAGCTGGTCGTTTATCTTTGCAGCTCGCTTGATGATGTCGAGATGTCCTCTTGTGACCGGGTCGAAGGACCCGGGGTAAACTGCTGTTGCCATCGGTATGGTCTCCTTTATTTGCGCGCTTTGGAAAAGCGCATTTGGTGTTGCCATGATAGCACTTTTCAGTTTCTGCTTCAAGTACCAAGCCGCATCGCCATCGCAATATCGTTAATTTTTAGTCAATCAACGTCGCACTGGGGCGCATCGTCTTGGTACACCCTTAGTAAACCATATCGTCAAAATTTTATCAAGTACTTTTTCGAAAAAAATTGTTTTTGCTATACCAAACAATCGCCACAAATACCTAAGAAATTTAGTCAAATTGTCCTGCAAGACATTTTTTCGCGGAAGAGGGCTTGATTATAATGTTTGTTAATGTTATAACTAAGCTGTGCAGGTGTGCCGCTGCCGGAGGCTTCTGCCCTGCCGACCCCAAGGATACCGCCGGGGTGTGATAAGACAGTGTCCGGACTGGGAAGAAACGGTAAATTTCCGGCTAAGATTTTGTCCCGTAGAATTGTAAATAATAAATTTACAATTCTTTTATGTTCTTAAAGGAGAGGATGGTTTATAATGGATTTCATGGAAATGTATGCCCAGAAAAAGATGACTGCCGAGCAGGCTGCTTCTCTGGTCAAGAGCGGCGACTGGGTGGATTACGGCTGGTGCGTCAACACCCCCGTGGCCGTGGACGCCGCCCTTGCCAAGCGCCTGCCCGAACTGGAAAACGTCAATTTCCGCGGCGGCATCCTGATGTGGGTGCCTGAGATCTTCCAGATCGACGACCCCGCTGCCCACATGACCTGGAACAGCTGGCACATGGGCGGTATTGAGCGCAAGGCCATTGCGCAGGGCTTCTCCTTCTACTCTCCCATCCGCTACTCTGAGCTGCCCCGCTACTACCGCGAGAGCAGCGACCCCGTGGATGTGGCAGTATTTCAGGTGACCCCCATGGACGAGCACGGCTACTTCAACTTCGGCCCCAGCGCTTCGCATCTGGGTGCTGTGTGCGAAAAGGCCAAGAAGATCATCGTGGAGGTCAACACCAATATGCCGCGCTGCCTTGGCGGCATGGAGAACTGCGTACACGTTTCTCAGGTAAGCGGCATTGTGGAGGGCGCAAATCCCCCCATCGGCCAGATGGCCGCTGCCGGTGCCGCTACCGAGGTTGACCTGAAGGTGGCCAACCTTATCGTGCCGCAGATCCCCAACGGTGCCTGCCTGCAGCTGGGCATCGGCGGTATGCCCAACGCCATCGGCAGCCTCATCGCCCAGAGCGATTTGAAGGACCTGGGCGTCCACACCGAGATGTATGTTGACGCTTTCGTGGACATCGCCAAGGCCGGCAAGATCACCGGCGCACACAAGCAGCTGGACAAGGGCCGTCAGGTCTACGCCTTCGGTGCCGGCACCCAGAAGATGTACGACTACCTCAACAACAACCCCGAGTGCATGTCTGCTCCCGTCGATTACACCAACGACATCCGCAGCATCTCCGCACTGGACAACTTCATCTCCATCAACAATGCGGTGGACATCGACCTGTTCGGCCAGGTGAATGCGGAGAGCGCCGGCGTCAAGCACATTTCCGGTGCAGGCGGCCAGCTGGACTTCGTGCTGGGCGCATACCTTTCCAAGGGTGGCAAGAGCTTCATCTGCCTGTCCTCTACCTTCTTTAATAAGAAGACCGGTCAGCTCGAGAGCCGCATCCGTCCCACGCTGGAAAACGGAAGCATCATCACCGATACCCGCGCCAATCTGCATTACCTCTGCACCGAATACGGCTGCGTCAACCTTAAGGGTCTGACCACCTGGGAGAAGGCCGAAGCCCTCATCAATGTGGCACACCCCGACTTCCGCGAGGAGCTTATCAAAGAGGCCGAGAAGATGCACATCTGGCGCCGCAGCAACAAAATCTAAACATCGCCGTACCGGCTCCTGCCGTCTGCGGCAGGAATGGAGTCACACATGATGGACAAAAAGCCGCACATCAAGCCCTATCTCTACGGAATGCTCGCGGGCTTTGGTGCGATAAGTCTAAGCATCCTGTTCTTCTTCTTCATCTACCGCTTCGACGGGTTCGGCGACGCGGTCTCCAAGGTGACCGGCATCCTGATGCCCTTCATCTATGGTGCCGTCATCGCCTATCTGCTCAAGCCGGTGTGCAACACCATTGAGGGCTTTCTGCACCGCATCTTCCCCGAAAAGCTCCACAGCATGGCCAATATGCTTGCCATTGCGGCGACGCTGCTGTTCGGTGTGCTGGTGGTCTACGCCCTCGTGATGATGGTGGTGCCGCAGCTCATCACAAGCGTTACCTCCCTCTACTACACCGCGCAGACCAGCATCACCCGGTTCATGCGTTGGGTGAACACACAGAAAGTCTTTTTGGATAATGAGACACTGATGGGCTACTTCAACAATGCCTACGATGTCATTGCTGACAATCTGACCACTCTGCGCACCACCCTGCTCCCCTCGCTGCAGAATATACAAGGCATCCTGAGCGGTGTGGGCGTCGGCGTCATGAATGTGGTGACCTGGTTCAAGAACCTGCTCATCGGCCTTATCGTCGCTGTTTACCTGCTGGCCAGCCGCAAAAAGTTCACCAAACAGGCCAAGATGATCCTCTACAGCGTCGTCAAGCCCCACTGGGCGCAGCTCATCCAGGAGGAAGTCCTCTACGCAGACAAGATGTTCGGCGGCTTCATCAACGGCAAGATCATGGACTCCGCCATCATTGGCGTGCTCTGCTACTTTGCCTGCATCATCTTCAAGTTCCCGAGCGCGCTGCTGGTGTCGGTCATCATCGGCGTCACCAACGTCATCCCCTTCTTCGGCCCCTTCATCGGTGCCGTGCCTGCAACGCTGCTCATCCTCATCCAAAGCCCCATCAAAGCCATCTGGTTCGTGCTGTTCGTGCTGGTGCTCCAGCAGCTGGACGGCAATGTCATCGGCCCGAAGATCCTGGGCAACACCACCGGCCTTTCGAGCTTCTGGGTGCTCTTCTCCATCCTGCTGTTCGGCGGTCTGTGGGGCTTCGTGGGCATGATCGCGGGCGTGCCGCTGTTCGCCGTCATCTATGACGTTATCAAGAAGCTGGTCTTCCACGGCTTGCGCCGCAACGGCCAGCTCGACCAGATGACCGTCTACCACGACGAGTTCGGCGATCCCGGCGACCCGGCTCCCGCGCCTGTAGAAGATGAAGGAACGGAAACCGAAATCGTTATTGATTCCGGCGAAGAATAAAATAACAAGATAAAGCCCCCATCCTCCCGGCTGCCTCAGCCGGTGAAGATGGGGGCTTTTCTGCGCATTTTTATGTTTGAAAGACCGATAAAGTCATTTCGCGTGAGCAGTGGAATGCGCCGGTTCCCAGTCCTTGTAATTCTCGTACAGGCTCTCCCTGAGGGTGACGTGCGACCAGATCTCGTCGGCTACAGGCTGCCAGTCGGCAGCATATGCACCGCATTTGTCGCAGAGGTGGTCTACGCTCTCGGGCGACTGCAAGTCGGTGCTGTGAGCACCGGTGTCATGCACCATCTGGCGCAGAAGCTCGGGGTTTTCCAGCATGGGGCAGGGACGCAGATGGTTTTTATTGAAGGGCTGGCCGTTATGGTAAGCCATGAAGAGCGGGCTGCGGAGAATATCGAGGATGCTGCTGTCGTGGATGTTGGCGTTGGAATAGTGGATGAAGACGCACGGTTCTGCATCGCCCGCCGAGTTGATATGGAAATAGTTTCGTCCGCCTGCGATGCATCCGCCCACAAACTCGCCATCGTTCTGGAAGTCCATCGGATAGAACGGAATATCGCTCTTTTCTGAGCGGAGATACCGGATGCGCTCGATCATGTACTTGCGCTGAGCAGGCGTGGGCATCAGCTCTGGCGCAGCCTCGTTGCCTACCGGCATATAGTGGAAGTAGAATCCGAAGTGTGCGCCCTTGTCGCAGAGCATCCGCATAAAGTGGTCGCTGGTGACGGCTTCGAGATTGTCTCTGGTATAGCAGATGGAGGTGCCAAAAAGGATCCCGTGGGCCTTGAGCAAGTCCATCGCATTCATGACAGCGGCATAGTGGCCGTCGCCCCGCCGGGCATCATTGGTAGAGGGAGTTCCCTCGATCGAGAGCATGAAGGCGATATTGCCCAGTTTTACGACCTCTTCGCAGAACGGCTCATCGATGAGGGTCGAGTTCGTGTAGATCGCAAACTGCACGTCGTTGTGCTTTTTTGCCAGACGGAGAATATCCGCCTTCCGCACCAGAGGCTCGCCGCCGGTGAGCATATAGAGATAGACCCCCAGCTCCTTGCCCTCGGTGATGATTTTGTCCATATCCTCAAAGCTGAGGTTGTTTTTGTGGCCGTACTCGCCCGCCCAGCATCCCACGCAGTGCATATTGCAAGCCGAAGTGGGGTCGAACAGGATCAGCCACGGGATATTGCAGTGGTACTTTGTGCGGTTCTCGCGGATGGTCTTTGTCCCCCGGAAGAACGCCTCATAGCCAAGGTTGAGCGCCGTGGTGCGTGCTACGCTGGGCGCGGTCTGGTCGAGCACACAGTTGATGAGCTTCGACCACTTGCTGTCCGCATCGGTCAGTACTGCGCGGGCGTGCTCATACGTCTCCTCGCTGAACGAGTCGCCATAGAACTGCTTGGCGACGTCCACCATCTCGGCAAACGCCTTCTGACGGTCTTTTCTGACATGAGCCAGTGCCACATCCACCATCGTTCCGACAGCGGTACGCTGTACCTTATGGCTCAACGGCTCCAACGCGATACTCATAAAAGTCTGCCTCCTTGTGTGGGTCTTTGCCAGCCCTTTGTTTTGACAATACTTTAACATTTTTCCGACAAAGGTTCTATAAACAAGCAGAGCAGGGTGATAGTTTTTCTATCATCCTGCTCTGCTTGTTCAGATTTTTATCAGTCGTCGGTTTTTGATGCTCTGCCGTCGGTGCTGAAGCGCAGCAGCGCCCGCTTCAAATCACCATGCATCATGATGTTGAGCCGTTCGGCCATGATGGCCGGTTCGGTCTTCATATCCCGGCGTATCCATTCCAGCACCATACCCACAAAGCCATACTTATAAAAATCAATGATGAACTGCTTGTCCTCTTCCTGCACCGGGATGTTTTCACGCTCTACAAACATCCGCAGCAGAGGGTCAAGCATTTTATAGAGGTACTGCTCCACCTGTTCCCGGCTGATGGAGCGGTAGACATTCAGCACCAGCACCCGGTTAGCCTGCACCTTTTCCAGCATATCGCGGAAGGCGTCGCTCCACGTCTCAAAGTCCTGATGGCCTTCCAGTGCCTCTGTGGCATCCTCCACCAGGATCCAGTCCACCAAATCGTAAATATCCTTGAAATGGTAGTAAAAGGTCATGCGGTTCACGCCGCAGTCCTCGGTAATGTCGTTTATCGTTATCTTATTCAGCGGCTTGCGGAGCAGCAGCTTTTTGAGCGATGCTTCCAGCGCGCGTTTTGTCGTCTGTGCCACGAGAATGCCCATCCTTTCGCGTTTGCCCCGTTCTATGCGGAGTTTCCCAACTTCTATCTATTATGATACCTCATCTGTCCGTGCAGGTGCAAGCACCTTTTTCGACTTTTTCATGAACTTTTTATGTTTTCTTAAGATTTGGACAGCAAAAAAGCCTGCTCCGCCGGGCAGGCAGACGCAGGCTTTCGGAGAGATGCCGTTACATCCAGAGCAGCGGGACACAGATTGCCACCGCAATGGCCGTGCACAGGCATTCCAGCAGACCCCACTTGAAAATATCTTTGGGGGTATAGTGGCCGCCATCCATAACGAAAGAGAGAATAGGCGTTGCCATCGGAGTCAGGCAGCCGATGCCGCTGCCAAAGAGGCAGGCCATGACAAAGCCATACGGCTCGATGCCAATGCTCTGCGCAATGGCGATGCCGATAGGGCTCATCAGGGCAACAGCCGCGTTGTTGGACATAAACTGAGTGATAAAACCGGTGACGAGGAACAGGACCATCATAATGATGAACGGAGAGGTCGAGGTTCCGACCAGCCCCAGAATGCTGTCCGCAATGACACCGCCTAGGCCACTGGCCTCAACGCCCTTTGCCACAGCGGTCATGCCGCCGATCATAAACACAGTGTTCCAGTTGATATTGGCAAACATCTGCTTCTGGTTCAGGCAGCCCGTCAGCACAGAGGCCAGACCACCGATGGCAGCGCAGATGTACATGGGACAAGCCGGAGAATTGACTACCATGCCCACCACAGTAGCGACCAGAATGACGCCGGAGACGATCATCTTTCCAGTTAATTTATCTGGCAGATCACTGGCCTTGGCTGCTTCAACGGCATCCGGCTTGACAAAAGTATCGGGCAGGAACTTGTTCATGAAGAGCAGCAGCAGAACGAAATAAATAATAGCCTTGGGCAGACCGACTGTAGTCGGGTCAAAGAAGTTCCAGCTCTGGTAGCCGCTTTCCACCAGAATCGCCGCCGTAGTTGAACACATACCGGAGCCTGCCAGCGTCATGAAGGAGCCGAAGCCGATGCCGGAGAAGAGCGGCAGCAGTACGCGGCTGATGGAAATATCGGAAGCCAGACAGATGGAGGAAAGGATGGGATACAAAATCATCAGCGAGGCCGAGCCGCTGCACACCGAGGACATGATGCCGCCGGCGAGGATGGCAATGATCTGGAGGCTGCGCTCTCCTTTGCCGGTCAGCTTGACGATGGAGTTTCCCATCCAGCCTGCAAAGCCAGTGTGGAACATACCGCCGCCCACAATCATCATGCCGACCATCAGGACGATAGAGGTGCCTGCGTAATATGTAAAGATGGATTTGAACTGCACCGTGCCAATAAGCCCCACCGCCACAGCGCCGATAGTAGCGACGACTGCGTTCGGGAATCTGGGGCTGAAGAACATATAGGTGACGGCCAGCAGAATTACGACCATCAGGAGCATTTGCGTCGTCATAATGTCTCCTCCTTTTTAATTTCCCATTGCCATAAAGGCTTTGAACTCTTCGGTCAGCGTATCCACAAAACGCTGCCACTCCGTGGGGTCGATGAAGGGGTTCACACCCGGGTTTGCCAGCATCGCTTCCCGCTTTTTGAGCGTCTCATTCTGACGGGGGTGATTGCCCAGCGTAATATCAACCGGAATGTCACGCACCCGCTGCAGCGAGTGCAGGAACTCTTCGCGGGTGGAAAGGGGCAGGCCGTCCTCTTTCAGTTTGTCTTTGTACAGGGTGTTGAAGCCTACGCCGCCAAAGTAGCCGACATGGTACTTCTTGTCCCCATCCACGGCATCGAAGAAGAAGCTCATCACTCCGGGAGAATGGCCCGGGGTCCGCAGACACTTGATGGTGGTATTGCCCAGTGTGATTTCGTCGCCGTCTTCCAGCTCAATATCGGGCGTGAAGAGCGAAGCGTAGGGGTTGGGGCAGGCTTTCAGATAGACCAGCTCCGGGCGGTCCCGCATAATGTCCGCTCCCGCTTTGCTTATAACCAGCTTGCAGCCGTACAGGTCCTTGAATTCGTTTGCCGCACCGATGTGGTCGAAATGCTCGTGGGAGTGTATCAGATACTTGATGTCCGCCGGATCAAATCCCAGCTCCCAGATGGCCTGCACCATCAGGTGGATGCTGTGCTGAAAGCCACTGTCGAACACGATGAGGCCGTCTCCCGTGTCGATAAGGTGGGAGCAGACCTTCTGGTCACCAATGTAATAGAGATTTCCCACGATTTTGAACGGTTTGACGTAGTACCGCGCGGGGTGGCGGTAATAGTCCAGATTCTTGGTCTGATGAAGTTTCTCGATTTCCTGGTAGCTTTTTTTGTACTTTTCCAAGTCCATACTCTCGTCTCCTTTTCACAACATTTTTGCTGTTGTTTGTGAAACAATTATACAATTTGCTATAGAATAAATCAAATTCATTGTTTTTATTGTTTCATAGCCAAGAGTAATATATAATAATTTTCAAAAGGAGACTGTTGAAATGGACACCAAAGATTTTGAATATCTGGTCGAGATCGCACGGCAGGAAAGCCTTTCCAAGGCGGCGGCCCGGCTTTATCTTTCTCAGCCTACACTGACCAAGTTCCTGAAAAAAATCGAGGCTGAGTACGGCACACCGCTGTTTGACCGGGTGGGCAAAAAGATGGTTCTCACCGAGGCCGGGCGCTGCTGCGTCCAGAAATCCGAGCAGATCCTTGCGCTGAACCGGGAGCTGGACGATCGTATCCGGCTACTGCGCCAGCACGATAAAGGCGTCATCCGCATCGGCTTCTCCCACAGCCGCTCCGATTTTTTTCTTCATTATATCATCCCGGCCTTTGTCCAGCGATACCCTGACTTGAATTTCATCCTCACCCAGAACACCCGCACCTCTCTGCACGAGCTGCTGGAAAACGAGGAGCTGGATGTCATCTTCGTCAGCAACTACAGCCAGCGGCCCTACCTCGACTATGTTTCCATCGCCCGGGAAGAGATGGTCCTGGTCGTGCCGGAGGAGCATCCGCTGCTCCGGGAGGCCATTCCTTCCGCGCAGTCGCGTTATCCGTATGTCTCCCACGGAGCCTGGAGCCGGTACCCCTTTGTGGCCGTCCCTCCCAAGCTCATGACCGGGCAGTACACCCGTCAGCTGTTCCAGCAGTGCCATATCCAGCCCCGCATCGTTCTAGAAGTCAGCACGCTGCATTCGGTCTACACCGCCGTGGCGCAGAACATCGGCATCGGCATTGCGCCCTCCATGCCCACCACATCCGACGCCACCCGCAACCTCCGCTACCTCTCCCTAGACGACCCGCAGAACCTGCAATGGAGCTTCGCGGCTATCACCCGCAGCCAAGTCTCGGTACACCCGGTCGTCCGGGAGATCATCCAGATGGCGCAGCGCGTCTATCAGGAGCTTTCCGAAAAGCTTTGACATTTTCCGGCTTTCCTCTTGATTTCTCCCCCGGCCCTGCTTACAATGGAGACACAGAGGGGGCATCTCCCCTGTTCTTTTGATTGGGAAAGAGGGTTTTCTTATGCTGAATACCATCGGTTTCTTAGGCTGCGGCAACATGGGCGGGGCTATCGCCCGGGCCGTCTGCAAGGCGGCAGACCCGCAGAACGTCTGGCTGGCCAACCGCACCGCCGCCAAGGCAGAGGCTCTGGCCGCTGAACTGGGCTGCAACACCACCATCAACGACGAGGTGGCAGGCCGCTGCGACCTCATCTTCTTAGCCGTCAAACCCCAGATGATGGAGGAGCTGCTGGCACCGCTCCGCTTCACGCTGGCCGAACGGCCCAGCCGCTTCGTGCTGTGCAGCATGGCGGCGGGCCTGTCCATCGCCCGCATTCAGGAGATGGCGGGCGGCGACTACCCCGTCATCCGCATCATGCCCAACACGCCCGCTTCGGTGGGGGCCGGTATGATACAATACTGCACCTCCAACGTCACCGCCGAGGAAGAGGCCGAGTTCCTGAAATTGATGG
>ERZ1034952.3588-NODE-3588-length-10335-cov-5.124805_pt1 | contig 10335 bp, 11 predicted proteins | sample MGYA00520625_ERZ1034952 | MGnify/ENA primary metagenome ERZ1034952 (study PRJEB33766, sample SAMN09781773) | gut metagenome | biome: gut microbiome | host: Homo sapiens | place: Madagascar | study: EMG produced TPA metagenomics assembly of the PRJNA485056 data... | reverse complement strand
CCGCCGCCCGGCGCGGGCCGCCGCCAGCGCCCAGTGGAGCGCCAGCTCAGATTTCCCGCACCCGGCTTCGCCGAGGAACACTGTTACCCGCTGGGTGGGGTCCGGTATAAAAATACCCGCCATGGACTCCCTCCTTTGCCATTTTAAAGTGCTGTTATCTCACGCTTTCCATTATAGCGCCCCCGCAGCCCCGTGAAAAGCGGGAATGTATAGTAGGGTATAAAGAAACCTTATGACTATCCGGCGGATCTCTGCCGGGAAATCTGCCGATTTCGCATCAATGTGCGACAATACCGCACGATGCCTCTTGCATTTTTCGCGTTATCCTGTAAAATAAACAACGTATACACTCTACAGGGAGGGAAGCCAATGCACACGCCACGTCACCCCCGGCGCAGTATAGCCATCATGGCGTCAGTCCTGCTGGCGCTTTTCCTGCTGTCCTTCGTGCTGGGGCGCTACGGTGTCCCGCTGGGGCAGGTGGTGCGCATCCTCCTCCCCCGCGTGTTCCCCGTGGAGCAGACCTGGACGGACAACATGGCCATCGCCGTGCAGAATGTCCGTCTGCCCCGCATTCTGCTGGCCTGCCTGGTGGGCTGCGCCCTGTCCGCCGCCGGTACCGGCTATCAGACCGTGTTCCAGAATCCCATGGCCGCCCCGGACATCCTGGGCGCGTCCTCCGGCGCCTGCTTCGGCGCCGCTTTGGCCATCCTGACCGGGCAGAGCACCGCTATGGTCACGGTGTTCGCCTTTCTGGCCAGTCTGCTGTCCGTGGCGCTGGTCTATCTTGTGGGGAGCCATACCCGCGGCAGCCGGGTGGTGAACCTCCTGCTGGCGGGTATCATGGTCGGCTCGCTTTTCTCGGCCGGTACGTCGTACATCAAGCTGGTGGCCGACCCAACCAACCAACTGCCCCAGATCACCTACTGGCTCATGGGCAGCCTGTCCGGCACCCGGATGCACACCGTTAAATTTGCCGCCGTCTGCATGGCCGTGGGGCTGATGCCCCTGTTCCTGCTGCGCTGGAGGATGAACCTGCTGACACTGTCGGCGGACGAGGCCCGGGCCATGGGGGTGAACACCGACCGGCTGCGGCTGGCGGTCATCCTCTCCGCCACAGTGCTGACGGCCTCCGCTGTCTCCGTTTCCGGTATGATCGGCTGGGTGGGACTGGTGATACCCCACCTCAGCCGCCGCATCGTGGGCAGCGACTGCCGCAGGCTGCTGCCCATGGCCTGTCTGTTCGGCGCGGCCTTTCTGCTGCTGGTGGACAACTTTGCCCGCACTCTGGCGGCCACGGAGATACCCATCGGTATCCTCACCGCCTTCGTGGGCGCGCCCTTCTTCATCTATCTGATGGTGAAAGGAGGCGACCGCCCGTGATCCTCACCGTACAGGGGCTGTCCTACGTCTACGGCAAGGCGGCGCCCGTCCTGCGTGACGTGTCCTTCACCGCGCAGAGCGGCGACTTCCTCTCCGTGCTGGGCGCCAACGGCGCAGGGAAGAGTACACTTTTCCGCTGCCTGCTGGGAGGGCTGGAGGACTATACCGGAACCATCCTGCTGGACGGACGGGACGTCCGCACCATGACACGCCGTCAGTTGGCCGCCCACATCGCCTATATCCCCCAGATACACCGCCCCACCTTCGGCTACTCCGTGCTGGATGTGACCCTTATGGGGCTGACCCGCTATCTCTCGCCCTTCCGGTCCCCGTCGAAGGAACTGGATGCCCAGGCGCTATCCGCCCTGGAACAGATGGGCGTCGCGCACCTCAGTACCCGCAACTTTGCCACCCTCTCCGGCGGCGAGCAGCAGCTGGTGCTCATCGCCCGCGCCCTGTGCCAGCAGTCCGACATCCTGATAATGGACGAGCCTACGTCCTCGCTGGACTACGGCAACCAGCTGCGGGTGCTGCAGCAGGTGCGCACCCTGTCGGAACAGGGATACACCGTGCTGCTGTCCACCCACGACCCACAGCACGCCCTGCGGTTTTCCCGCCGGGTGCTGGCGCTGAGCGGCGGCGTGGTGGCGGCGGAGGGCGATACCCGCGCCGTCCTGACACCGGACCTTATCCAAAGGCTTTACGGCGTATCCGCCGCGCTGGTGGATACGGAGCAGGGCGCCGTCCTGGTCCCCATGGAGGGTACCGATCATGTTTAACTGGTCGCCGGACGCCGTCCGCTTTATGGCGGATGCCTGCCGCCGCACGGACTTCCATGAAAAGCTCACCGGCCTGCTTTTGCCGCAGCTGGCGGGGGCGTCCACGGTGTGCGACGCGGGCTGCGGACTGGGATACCTGTCCCTGGCCCTGGCGCCCCACTTCGCCCGTGTGACGGCGGCGGAGCGTGACGAACGCGCCCTGTCCGTCCTGCGGGACGAGCTGGCCACGCGGCAAATCTACAACGTTGAGCCCCTCTGCACCGATGTGCTCACCTACACCCCGGCGGAGAGGTTCGACGCCATGGTGTTCTGCTTTTTCGGCAGCATGGAGGAGATACTGGACGCCGCGGGCCGACAGTGCCGCGGCGCCGTGGCCGCCGTCGTCCGTGACGATGTGTGCCATCGCTTTTCCGGTGCGCCCCGCGAGCCGGGACGCCATAGCTTCGCCCGCGCCTGCGCGGTGCTGGACAGCCGCGGCATCCCCTATACCGCGCGGCGCGGCGCGCTGGACTTCCCCCAGCCCTTCCGCACGCGGGACGATGCCCGCGCCTTCCTGACCCTCTACGGCGGGGGAACGTACACGGAGGAGGACCTCCGCAGCAGACTTGTGTCCACCGGCGATCCGGACTTCCCGTGGCAGCTGCCCGGTCTCCGGCGCTTTGGAATAATAGCATTTACGACGAAAGAAGGAGAAACCACATGAACAAGACGAAACGTTTGCTGGCGCTGATCCTGACGCTGGTCATGGGCCTGAGCCTGGTGGCCTGCGGCCAGAAGGCACAGGACGAGACCCCCGTCGAGCCCACGGAGACCACCCGTGTGTTCACGGATTCCTGCGGACGTGAGGTCACTGTCCCCACCGATATCCAGAAGATCGCCGTTTCCGGCCCTCTGGCACAGATCGTGGTGTTCGCCATCGCGCCCGACAAGATGGTGGGCGTGGCCAACGCCTGGGACGACACCGCTAAGGAGTACCTTGACGCCAAGTACCTCGACCTGCCCCTGCTGGGTCAGCTGTACGGCGGCAAGGGCGAGCTGAACCTGGAGACCCTGCTGGCTGCCGAGCCCGACGTGGTCATCGACGTGGGCGAGCCCAAGAGCACCATCGTGGAGGACCTGGACGGCCTGCAGGAGCAGACCGGCATCCCCTTCGTCCACATCGACGCCTACCTGGCCTCTATGGACGAGACCTACGCCATGCTCAGCGACCTGCTGGCCATGCCCAACGAGGGCCAGGCACTGGCCGACTACTGCCGCGCCGCCTATGACAAGGTCAAGGCCGTGGTGGACGGCGTGGAGAAGGCCGACGCCCTGTACATCGCCGGTGAAGAGGGCCTGAACGTTATCGCCAAGGGCTCCTTCCACGCGGAGGTCATCGACATGCTGTGCAACAACCTGGCTGTGGTGGACGAGCCCTCCAGCAAGGGCACCGGCAACGAGGTGGACATGGAGCAGATCCTGAACTGGAACCCCTCCTTCGTGATCTTCGCCCCCGGCAGCATCTACAGCACCGTGGCCGATAACGAGAACTGGCAGACCATTCCCGCCATCAAGGACGGCAAGTATTACGAGGTGCCCTTTGGCCCCTACAACTGGATGGGCTTCCCCCCCAGCGTCCAGCGCATCCTGGGTATGCAGTGGATGGCCAAGGTCCTGTACCCCGAGGCCGCTGACTACGATATGTACGAGGTCACCCAGACTTACTTCCAGCTGTTCTGTCACTGCGACCTGAGCATCGACCAGTACAACGCGCTGGTGGCCAACTCTCTCCCCGCTGTGGAGGCCGCCGGCTGAATAAAAGAATAGGGAGTGGCATAGCCACTCCCTATAGCCCTTGAAAGGAGAAGCGTATGAACACCATCTTTCAGACCCTGCTCTATCAGCGGGAGAAGAAGCGGCCCACCGTCCTGGCCACCATCGTGTGGGACGACGGCTCGGCCCCCCGCGGAAAGGGCAGCCAGATGCTGGTGGGGGAGAGCGGACTGCTCTCCGGCACCATCGGCGGCGGCGCGGTGGAACTGCGTTCCATCCAGCTGGCGCAGGCCATGCTGGCCGGCGAGCCCGTACCCGTGCTGCACGAGTTCAAGCTCAACAAGTCCGGCGAGCTGGGCATGGTCTGCGGCGGCGATGTGACGGTGCTGCTCACCGCGGCGCCTTTGGTCGACACCGCTTGGGACACCGTGGCCGCAGAGGTGCTGCGCCGCGTCCGCGGGCGCATCCCGGGCTATCTGACGCTGCCTATGGACGGCTCCGCACCCTGCGTCACCGACGAGCCGGAGACCGCGGCCGACCGCCTGTCCCTGCCCCTGCCGGTGGGGGAGCGGGTGCTGATCTTCGGCGCGGGGCACATTGCCCGGGCGCTGACGCCGCTGCTGCGCACTGTGGGTTTCCGGCCGGTGGTGTTCGACGACCGGCCGGGCTTCGCCGTGCCGGAGAACTTCCCCCAGGCGGATGAAACGATATGCGGCGACTATGAGCGCATCGGTGACTACCTGACCGTGACCCCGGAGGACTATGTGGTCATCATGACCAACGGCCACGAGCACGACTTCCAGGTGGAGGTGCAGGTGCTGCGGAAGACCGCTGCCTACGTGGGCGTCATCGGTTCGCGGAAAAAGACCGCGTTCGTCAACCAGCGCCTGCGGGAGGCGGGTATCGGTGAGGAGGCCATCGCCTTTGTCCACACACCCGTGGGCACCGCGATCAAGGCCGTCACCCCGGAGGAGATAGCCGTTTCTATCACGGGCGAGATGATATGCGTCCGCGCCACATGGCGCGAGGCGGCAGGGGAGGAGCACCATGGCTGTCCCATGCACTGAGCACCTGTTCCTCACCGGGGAAAAGGGCGTGGGGAAGTCCACTTTGGTGCAATTTCTGCTGCGCGGGCGCAGACCCTGCGGATTCCAAACACGCCGGGTGACGGGGGTGCTGGAGCGCCCCTCCGTCCACCTGTTGTCCGCCAGTGGTGGACAACCTACGGCGGAGAACATGCTGTTTTACTGCGGGGCGTATACGTCCGAAAGGTTCGACACGCTGGGCGTGGCTGCCCTGCAGGACAGGAGCGGGGACGTGCTGCTGATGGACGAGCTTGGCCCCGCCGAGTCCGAGGCGAAGACGTTCACCGCTGCAGTGCTGGCGGCGCTGGACGGCGATCTGCCGGTGCTGGGCGTTCTGCAGAGGGCCGACACAGACTTTCTGCGCGCCGTGGCGGCCCATCCCCGGGTCCGCGTGGTCACCGTCACGCGGGATAACCGCGACACGCTCAGGGAGACTCTGCGTTTTTGAGTGCGCATCTTCTCCGTCAAATCGTCCAAAACAGCTGTTTTTGATTTGTTAAAAAGGGAGAAAACAGCAAAAAGGCGTGGACAAGCGGGGAAACGGTGCTATAATCAATCTATCCGCAGGAGTACTCCTGCTTGCGCGTTTTATTGTTTACCTACAATAAAACGCAGGGGGATTGCGGAAATACTTAAAATATGGGGAGTATTACAATGAAGAAGTTATTGGCAATGGCGCTGGCGCTGGTCATGGCGCTGGGCGTCACCACGATGGCGTGGGCGGAAGACAATCCCGAGCGGACAAAAGGTTATAAAAGTGTGGGAGCGTCAGATTATTCTGAATTGCCTGCTGGTCCGACTGATATGACAGCGGACGTAATTGAAGTTAACAAAGCAAATGCGCAGTACGTTCTGGATGGTGCATACGGCGATATTACGGGGAAAACTATCAAGTTTACTGAGGATATTTCAGAAGAATTGATTCTCGGCAGACCCACAAAGTATGTCGGCAGTAATACAAAGTACTACAGTGACGGCGCTTTTAGCACGGAAATCAACTATGCGGAAGCGAAGGCTGTTACAGTGAACGGTCATTATAAGCGCACTGTTTCTGATGTAACTTTTACGGCGGCAGACAATGTAACGGTTGCAGGATTTACGGCAAATAGCGGGCAGGTGGCGAGTAAGAATGGCAAGCAGGCGTATGACTATGTACGTGATTCCGGAAGCTATGTCAACACGACCAATAATGGTTACTACTGTATTGCTAATTTTGAGAATATCAAATTCGAGGGATTGACGATCACGGGGCGTGTTGATTTTGACGGATATGAACAGAGCTGCAGATATACTGTGAACGGTATTAGCTTTGTGAACTGCACATTCCCTGGCAATGATAGCAAGACAGACCGAGCTATCAGAATTGCCGGCAGTACGGATTCGCTCGCTCTGACAAACTTGACAGTAACGGGGTGCACCTTTAGGAATTGTAAAGAAGGTGTGCTGGCGTATAGTACGAACGGCATTGAGATAAAGAATAATACGTTTGAGAATATTGCAACAAAGGCGATTGAGTTGGGAAGCAGTTCCAACGCACTTTCCGGTAGTGTTACGATAAAAGAAAACTATATCAAGGATACGAATGACAGAGCGATTCGCTTGGGTACATTCAACACCGGTGCCAGCCTGGTCGTTGAGAACAATGTCATGATCAATGCAAAGGATAGCGATGGCGAAATGTTCAAGGCAGAGGGTAAACCGGATACTATCTCGTTAGAGAATAACTATTGGGGCGGTGTTAATGCCGCAACGGCTGTGAACACCAACGGTGGTGTGACTGTACCCACCAAGACCGGCATCGCGGGTGGTACGTTCACTGTGGATGTGACGGATTATATGGCTGATGGCATGGTGACTGTCAAGAACGCAGACGGCAGCTACAGCGTCGTGGAAAAGCCCGCACCTCGCTACTACTACTACTACAACTCCACCACCACTACCGACACCAAGAAGGACGAAAGCAAGTCCAGCCCCAAGACGTTTGATGCGGGCGTGGGTATCTACGCCGTCAGCGCGCTGCTGAGCGTCACCGGTATGGCGTATGTGGGAAAGAGGAAGTTCTGAGCAAAAGCAAAAAAGAAAGCCCGGAAGGGCTTTCTTTTTTGCGCTTTATTTGGTGTCTTCGTAGTCGTGGTAGAGGGAGGGGAACATGGCGCGCAGCAGGTCGTAGGTACGGTTGTGGCTCTCCACCCACTCGCTGTGCTCCTGCGCCAGCTTTTCCTTGTCGCCGCACATTTCGAGGGCGTGGCAGGTCTCTACATACGCCTTCTGCATCTGGCGCATACGCGCGCTCATGTGCTGCAGCAGGCTCATGATCTTGGCGGGCTTTTCACGGAAATAGGCGCTGAAATTGTCGTAGGTTATCTCGCTGACAATGGTGTTTTCCAGCGCTACCGCGGTGGTATTGCGCTGGCGGGATTCCAGAAAGCTGATGACGTTGAAAAAGTCGCCCTCACGCAGCGTCACCACCTCCAGCTGCTCCGGGGTGCCGTAGTCGAAATAGACGCCCACGCTGCCGTAGAGAATGTTGTACATGCTCATGACCATCTCTTTAGGACGGCAAATTATCTCGCCCTTTTTGTAACGTTTTTCGGTGTTTGGCATATAACGACCTCCTGTAAAAGTGTAGGAATTATTTCCAGTGGTTATTGTATCACGGCGGGGGACGGATGTCGATAGTTTTCCTTGCCAAAGCTGCGGAAAAGTGGCATAATGTTGGGTAAGAGGAAGTGATATTTTGAACTATTTCGCACCCCAATTATCAACCGAGGAGCTGTACAAAATGAGCGCCATCGCCCTGGCACACATGGGCGACGCGGTGTACGAGACCCTGGTGCGCACGTGGCTGTGTGTCCACGGTACGGCGACAGGGAAGGACCTGCACCGGGCCACCATCGCGCTGGTCTGTGCCCCGGCGCAGGCGGAGAAGATGCAGAAGATACTGCCTCTGCTGACGGAGGAGGAGCTGGCGGTGTACAAGCGCGGGCGGAACGCCAATGTGCATACCATGTCCCGCAGCGCCAGCCCCGCACAGTACCACGCCGCCACTGGGCTGGAGTGCCTGATGGGGTATCTGTACCTGAAGGGCGGGAAGGACAGGGCGGAGCAGCTGTTCCGCGAGATGATGAAGGAGGGCTGATATGCCGCTGGATGCCGTATGTTTACAGGGCGTGGTGGCGGAGCTGGCAACCCAGATCACCGGGAGCCGTATCGAGAAGATACAGCAGCCCGCCCGGGACCAGGTGGTGCTGCTGCTGCGGGGCAGCCGCAGACTGCTGCTGTCCGCCGGGGGCGGGCAGCCACGGCTGCATCTGACCGGGCTGCTGCGGGACAATCCCGCCCAGCCGCCCATGTTCTGCATGCTGCTGCGGAAGTATCTTTCCGGCGGCATTATCGAGGAGGTAGAGCAGATACCGCTGGAAAGAGTGGTGAAGCTGCACATTTCCGCCGCCGATGAAATGGGCGAGCGCAGTAGGTTCAGCCTGATACTGGAGGCGTTCCCGCGCCGCGCGAATATCATCCTGACGGACAGGGAAGGGCGCGTGCTGGACTGCCTGCGGCGGATAGATCTTGAGATGAACCCCGACCGGCAGGTGCTGCCGGGGCTGTTTTACCGTTTGCCTGCAGCGCCTGACAAGGTATCTCCCTTCACAGTAACAGAGGAAGGATATGCCGCGCTTGCCGCGGCGGCGGGGGAGGACGTGCCCACGGACAAGTGGCTGGTGGACACGTTCAACGGCATTTCGCCGCTGGTGGCGCGGGAGCTGGCCTTCCGCGCCTGCGGAAGCGTGGATGTCCCCGTGCCGGAGGCGGCCGGGGCGTTGTGGCGGGCCTTCTCCATGTGGCGGGATGCTGTGAATGAAAACCACTTTACACCAGTTATGTTGAAACGCGCCGGGGCGCCTATGGACTTTACCTATATGGACATCGGGCAGTACGGCGGTGCGGCGGAGGCGGAGCGGTACGACAGCTTCTCCGCGCTGCTGGACGACTTCTACGCCAAGCGGGAGCAGGCGGAGCGGGTGAAGCAGAAGGGGCAGGACCTGCTGAAGACCGCCAACAATGCCGCCGCCCGGCTGCGGCGGAAGATCGCCATGCAGGAAAAGGAACTTCTGGATAGCAAAGACCGTGATAAATGGCGCATTTACGGTGAATTGATCACTGCGAACCTGTACCGCATGGAGCGGGGCATGGGGCGCCTGACGGCGCAGAATTACTATGATCCCGACTGCGGGGAGATGGATATACCGCTGGACGTGCGCCTTTCGCCCCAGGAGAACGCGGCGAAGTACTTCAAGAGGTACACCAAGGCCAAGACGGCGGAGCGGTACATCACGGAGCAGCTGGAGAAGGGACGGGCGGAGCTGCAGTATCTGGAGAGCGTGCTGCAGGAGCTGGCGCTGGCGGAGAGCGAGCAGGACTTCAACGACATCCGGGCGGAGCTGACCGACGGGGGCTATCTGCGGACGAAGGGGAAAAAGCAGCCCTTCCAGCGGCCCAGCAAGCCCAGGGAGTTCCGGTCCAGCAGCGGGCTGCGCATCCTGGTGGGGCGCAACAACCGGCAGAACGACCGGCTGACGGCGAAGGACGCGGAGAAGTGGGACCTGTGGTTCCACACACAGAAGATACACGGTTCCCACGTCATACTGTCCACCGGTGGAGGACAACCCGATGCACAGAGCATAGCGGAGGCGGCGGCGCTGGCGGCGTATTTCTCCCAGGCGCAAAACAGCACAAAAGTGCCCGTTGACTTCACCCAGGTGAAGTATGTGAAGAAGCCCGCCGGGGCCAGGCCGGGCATGGTGATATACACCACGTATCAGACGATGCTGGCGGACCCGGATGAAAAGCTGGTGCACACTTTGGCCGTAAGGTGACCCTTTTGGTGAAGTATTTGTCCAAGGTATCTTGGGCGTTTTTGGAGGAAATGGTGACCTGTTTGGTGACGATGGGGTGATGTGAACGCGAAAAACGGAGGAGGGATACAGGTGCTGGCATATGCGATATTGATGTGGGGGATAGGGGCGCTGTTTCTGATGCTGGGTATCCTGATTTATCGAGGAAAGACTGGACTGATCCATGAGTACCACCGGAAAAAGGTGAAGCCTGAGGACGAAAAAGCTTACGGACAGGCTTTTGCCAAGGGACTGTTTGTGATTTCCGCAGCGCTTATTGTCAGCGGTATGATCGCCCTATTTGCATCATCCGGAATGGCGGCTGCGCTGGTCGTCCTCTTTGCCGGGCTGTTTGCCGCGTTTTTTGTTCTTTGGCGAGTTCAGCGGCGCTATAACGGCGGGGTATTTTGACTGTCAACGGGGAAAGTGTTGATGGGACGG
>ERZ1034952.3578-NODE-3578-length-10352-cov-4.369137_pt1 | contig 10352 bp, 5 predicted proteins | sample MGYA00520625_ERZ1034952 | MGnify/ENA primary metagenome ERZ1034952 (study PRJEB33766, sample SAMN09781773) | gut metagenome | biome: gut microbiome | host: Homo sapiens | place: Madagascar | study: EMG produced TPA metagenomics assembly of the PRJNA485056 data... | reverse complement strand
CTATTATCTTGATGAATGGCATGCAAATAATTATCCGGAGTTTTTCAGACAAGCGGCAGGAAATGAAATGAAGGTTTGTTATGCCTATGGTAAAATTGACGCACCTAATGGAATAACAAATAAAGAATGGTCTGACAAGTATGATGTTGAGCTTATATCAAATATAGAAGAACTTATTGAAAAAAGCGATTGCATAGTGGTTTTATCACCTGATAACCCCGAAATGCATTTAGAGCTTACTGACTTAGCGCTTAAATCACAAAAACCAGTATACATAGATAAAACTTTTGCACTTACCAAGTCAGAAGCGCAAAAAATATTTGAAAATGGCGATACTCATGGTACTCCGTGTTATTCAAGTTCTGCACTGTATTTTTCCGATGAGATTAAGACGGTAAAAAAAGAAGGTATTACAAGAATAAACAGCGTTGGCAGCGGAAAATTTGAAATATATGCAATTCATCAAATTGAACAGATTGTTTATCTTATGGGATACGATGCCAAACGTGTTATGTATCTTGGCGAAAACGAACATCCGGCTATGATTATTGAGTTTTCTGACAATCGTTATGCACAGATAAATCATTTTATGGATCAGCAGTTTAGTATGTCAATCGGTTATAGTGATGGAAATACATCATCAATGAGAGTAAATTCGGATTTCTTTGCGAATTGCATTAAGGGAATGATTGAATTTTTTAAAACTCAAAATATTCCTGTCCCGCACGAACAAACTTTGGCTGTTATAAGTATTATTGAGGCAGGAAACAAGGCAAAGAAAACTCCGTTTAAATGGGTAGATATTAAATAAAATATGGCTGAAGCAAAACTGGAGGAGAATCTAAATGTATGATGTAATAATAGCCGGCGGTGGTACAGCGGGTGCTGTGGCTGCAATTTCTGCGGCACGCACTGGGCTTAAGGTCCTTGTTGTTGAAGGTATGTCAGCATTGGGAGGAACACAAACGTTCTCACTTGTAACTCCATATATGGAGCAGAGCTTAAAGGATAAAGATTTTGTGAATTCTTCAATTAGCGAAGAAATATTAGATTCTCTCAGAACTTCGGGACATTGCGAAAAAACGTGGTTTGACCCGGAATATTTAAAACTTGTACTTGAAGATAAGGTGATTGAAGCAGGTGCAGAGATACTATATGATACTTCTGTTATTGATGCCGAAGCTGCAGATGGACAAATTAGTAAAATAAAGATATATAACAGTGACGGAATAGGTGAACTTGAGGCAAAAAGGTTTATTGATTGCACCGGAGATGCGGATTTGGCAAAAATGTGCGGTGTAAGTGTGACAAGCGGAAATCGTGAAGGTGTAAATCAATCGGCGTCGCTTAGATTTGAAATGTCAAATGTGAATTTAAAAAAGATGTCAGATTATTTGAAATCCACAAATCAGACATTTTGCCTTGATGAACCCTTGATAGAAATATGCAATATAAATCCGGCTTGCTCCAAGGATTTTATTGATAAGGCAAATAGAGCGGTTGCTGATGGAAGACTGACAGAAATAGAGGCAAGTCATCTTCAAATGTTTTCAGTACCGGGCAGACCGGGAACAATAAACTTCAACTGCCCTGAAGCAGGAGTAGGAAAAAGGATTTCATCGGCAGCGGAGAAAACACGAAGATACATAATCGGACGTAAGTCAATAATGCGTGTAGCACAATTCATGAAAGATGAAATTCCGGGATTTGAAAATGCATATGTGGGTATGGTAGCGCCGATGCTTGGCATTCGTGAATCAGAACGTATTGTAGCCGAATATGAGTATACGATACAGGATATTGTATCGTATAAAAGATTTGATGATGCAATTTTAAGAAGTGCATACCCGGTTGATGTGCATGGAGCAGCATCTGAAATGGATATTGATTTGGAATATCCGCCCTGTGAACCGGATGAACAGTATTTTGAATATCCGTACAGATCACTTATACCAAAGAATATAAAAAATCTTTTGGTATGCGGGAGATGTTCGGGATGTGATTTTTATTCTCAGTCTGCATTGCGGATTCAGCTTTCGTGTCAGGCGATGGGCGAAGCGGCAGGAATAGCAGCTTATTTAGCTATTGAATCGGATTTAAGCTTTGCAGAGGTAGATGGTGTTAAGATAAGAGAAATAATGAGAGTGCGCGGATCTGATTTGTAATCGGAGATCGCATGGACAGTAGAGTAGATAGGGTTATTCGGAAAAAGTATAGATGCAGCTAATAAAAGTCGTTTGAAATCTGAACTTTCAGATATTTATATTCAGTTAAAAATATATTTCTCAGGAGGTAAAATTTATGAACAATGAAAAAACAGGAAAAACAAAGGTGAAGGACAAATTTTGGATATTCACAAGCCGTGCACATGATGATGATATCTATCTTGCAAGATGTAAGGAAAAAACAATGAATTGGTCGAGGATAACCCCTGCCGAAGGTGCTTTTATGCTTGGTGTGCCGAATGCAATGATGATTGTGTCTGACGGGCAGCCGGTTTCTTATTCAGCAGAAGCATATGGTACAATGGAAAGCTTTTGCCGTATGAAAAATGTGCTTTGGAGTGTAAAAGGCTCAGGTGCCTTCAGAATAGGTAATGAAGAACAGTTCATCTGCGATCTTGCTGAAAAATATCCCAATGTTTCGGGAGCTTATCTCGATGATATGTTTGGTTGGGATGAAGATGGTTCAAATGAAGAATTGTATGCTAATGAGTTAAAGGAAATCAGAGAAAGACTTGATAAAGCATGCCGTCCTATGGAAATCTGGGCTACCTGCTATATAAAGGATGTGCAAAAATATTCGGCTAAAATGTATGATCCGATTGATGTTGTTACCATATGGAATATGGATACCTCAAAGATTGATAACCTTGAGGAAGAATTTGAAATGTATGAAACTTTGCTGCCTAATAAGAAAAAGGCATTGGGAATTTATATGTTTGATTATCCTACAGGTTCGTCTGTTACATTAGAGCGTATGGAAAAGCAGTGCGAAACAGGTCTTAAATGGCTGAGAGAAGGTAAAATAGAAGGCATGGTATTTTTGACTAATTGTACTATGGGTATTGGATTGCCGAGTGAAAAGTGGTTGCGTGATTGGATTGATAAGGTCGGGGATGAAGAACTTTAAAAAGATTGTTGGGTATATTCTTGAAAGGAGAAATCAATATGAACAGGGAATTATGGCCATCTGAGGAAAAATTGCAAAAAGCACTCTACAATGCACGCTACAGAGTAGATAAAAATATGGAAAAGTTGGGCTTTTGTTTTCCGTCAGAGGTTATCAGAAACAGCCGATACGGTATCATAGAAAATAATACATGGGCAACAGGATTTTGGCCCGGTACATTGTGGCTTGCTTATGAGCTTACCGGTGATGAACGATATAAAACAAGAGTTGAAAAACTTTTGAAAAGCTTTCAGGTGCGTATAGAAAATGAGGCATACCTCGGACATCACGATCTTGGCTTTTTATATTCTCTGTCATGTGTTGCCGGTTATAAAATTACCGGAAATAAAGATGCAAGACATTCAGCTATTTTGGCGGCAGACTACCTTGCAAACAGATTTGAAGAAAACGGACAGTTTATCAACGCATGGTGGGATATGGAAAGCCGCGATCCGGCAGGGTATTTTTACATAATAGATTGTATGCTTAATGTACCGCTTCTTTATTGGGCTTATCACGAAACCGGCGATGAAAAATATAAAGATGTTGCGGATAGACACGTTAACACAACGATTGATACAATTATACGTCCGGACGGTTCTACTTATCACAAGTATCATTTTGATATTAACACAGGTGAGCCTGCTTATGGCAAGACAGCTCAGGGCTTTTCTGATGAATCTGCATGGTCAAGAGGTCAATCGTGGGGTGTATATGGGTTTGCTCTTAACTACGCTGAAACCAAGAATCCCAAAGTGCTGGATGCATTTAAACGCGTAACGAATTATTTTATAGATCACTTGCCGGAGGATTTGGTTCCGTATTGGGACTTTGTATTTACGGACGGTGACGAACCGCGTGACAGTAGTGCGGCGCTGATATTTATCTGCGGTATCCTGGAAATTATGAAGGCTTTGCCAAATGATTCTGATGTTATACGTTATGAAAAAACTGCTGCAAAAATGCTTAATTCTATTATTGATAATTATGCCTCAAAACCCGGTGATGAAACAGATGGAATGGTTCTTCATGTGACAGGCAGCAAACCCCATAATGAAGCGGTTGACGGAATCGGCAGCTATGCGGACTATTATTATATGGAAATTCTGGCAAGGCTTTTAACCGATTGGGGACGTTATTGGTAATAATATATGTGTTTTATAAATCATTTTTAAAAGAGGAGAGATAAAAAATGAGATTAAGAAAAATTATGTCCGTATTCGTAGCACTTGCTGTTGTACTGTCTGTTTGCACCACGATCTTTGCTGCCGATAATTGGCTGCTTACCTTTAATGATTATTCTAATTCAGATGATAGTCAATGGAATACGCAATGGAAACAAAAAGATAGTCGCGTAGCTGTTTCAATCGAGAATGGAATGTTAAAAGTCGCTAATGGATCTGGCGAGTCCGTAATATCAAATAAAGAAAAGATTGACGCTACAAATTTTTACGGAATAGAGTTTAAATTTGATTTAAAACTTTTTGATACTGATGGAATTATGCAGTTAGCCTATAGACCTGACAATGATACATATACTGGTATGGTTGTATTTGATAATTATACAAGTAATAAAGGAATAAAAATTGGCGGTCTTAAAGGAACTGTGTTAGCCAGTGCTGATAGTAATAAAACTTATCAGTGTGTATATAGGATTATTTTTGATACAAAAATGATATATATTACAGTGAAGGATGAGAATGGAACGTCAATCTGTGACAGTTCCTTAAAAGTTAATAATATAGTATCTTCCCAAGAGTCATGGTTTGATTTATATGCGGGTAGTAGAGTGGATTCAGGCTTTTACATTGATAACACTTCAATGAGAGAAATTACGGAAGATGATATGCCGATTTCCTATACAAAAATTATAGAAGAAAATTTTGATAGTGCCACTGCCAACGAGGCATACACTGTTACCAATACAAATGATGGATATGGGGTTACACCATCCGGATTTGGATATGGAAATAATAAACTTTGTATATTTCAAGGAAACGGAGCGAAGCTGAGCCTTGAAGGTGATAGTGATAAAAAACTCGCAATAGACACAAGTGAGTTAACACAGGATTATTTTGGAATAATGTATCTTAAGGAAAGCATGAATTCTGAACTTTATGTAAACGAAATGACGTTTACTTATAATGGCGCTAATATTTCCGGAGTCAGAGTAATGAACTTAAATTTGGGAGATAGCGGCGATTTAGCATACCTTGATTTTGTGAATGATTATATTCAAATAGGCAGAACTGGTTCGACTTTCAATAAAGAAGGGTATGACTTTACAGCCGGAAATACCTATAAGGTTAGGACCTATTATTCAAGGACGAGTGAAGGATATACAAAAGTAAAGGTAGAGGTAAGCGATATAGATAATAACACCGGTGCAGTGGTATATGGTTTGATTACCAAAAGTAATAGCAACTCCCCGTTATATCCGGAATACAGATTTGCTTTTGGAAAGAATCCGGCTGCAGGAGATAAGATTACAATATTGAGCAACAATATATATTCCGGCTCTGCAAGAGCGGTGAAGTATAACTGCGATTACGCAAATCTCCGTTTTGATACAGATGCCAGCAAGGCATTATACACTAAAGATGGCAAAATTGCGGCGATTGCAAAGGTTGATGTGGATTCCAATATTGATGCAGCTTTTGCAAACACAGTAAGCGGTAAGAGACTGATTGTTTGCAGCTATGCCGAAAACGGTGAGCTGAAAGGCGTAAGAATTGAAAAGGTATATAAAAACAGTGGCACATATACGGCTCAGTTGGAGATCAGCACTGATACGAAAAGTGTTAAAGCGATGCTGTGGGATATGGATTTCGGAACGATGACTCCTGTTGTGGAACATGTGGAACTGAATAAAAATGATATTCTGGCACAGCAGTAATTAAATGTTTAATAGAAGGACGAAATAGCTTGAAAAATTCACAGGAACAAAGTTCTGTGAATTTTTCAAATTATAAGTATTTAAAAAGGAAGTGAAGATAAGTTGAAGAAAATACTTTTAATTGCAAGTTTTTTGCTAATCATATTTAGCTTTCCGACATATGCAGCAACAGTGAAAATCAATGATGCACAAAAAAACACAATAGATGTAAGCGGTACTGCAAACGCAGGAGAAACCGTTTCAGTTATGATGCTAAATCCGGGGTTTGCCGAGAATGATATTCTTACTAAACCTCAGGATGCAATACAGTTTTATGGAAAAACTGTCGCTGAAAATAATAATACATATTCAATCACAATAGGTATGAAAAATTTAGTTGACGAAACTGTGCTGAACGGCGGCGGGATGTTTACACTTCTTGTCAGCACTTCAGATATGACTGAGGCTGAAAGAAGTATATTTAATTTTTTCTTCTATGAAAAAAAGATGAGTATAATTGAGGCATTAAATAATGCCGGAACAGATATAGCTGATGAAATTTATGAGGCATACAAAACATACAGCTTGAGCGAGTCTGAACTTTATAAAAAAACATCGGTTAATGCGATTGCAGCCGTTTTATCAAAAATGACTCCGTTTGAGAGGGATGCCGATGCTATGTATTTGAGCTTGCAAAAAGCATTGGTTATTGCTGCATTTAACGAGGGTAATGATGCTTTGGTTGCAGACGGTGAGCTTACGAATACTGATATAATAGGAGTCAGCGGAACAGAGATTTACAAAGATTATTCAGAAGGCCTTTCGGTAAACGGTAAGACGGCAGTTAATACCGGTATTATGAAAAAAGGATACTATAATACGGATGAAATAGCGGCCGAATTTAAAAATCTTGTACTTTTAAATTTAGTTGTTAACTATGGTAAAGAGCTTGGTTATGGTCACATAGAAAAGTATTTTGAAAAATACAGAGAAGATTATATCAGTGCAGGATTAAATGTTGACAAGCTGAAAAAGGTAAATGATAAGAACAGTGTTTACCTTGCATTAAAGAATTCCGGCGCAAAAACGATGAAAGAGCTCATTTCTAAATTTAATGAGATTGTCGGTTCTTCCTCTACACCGGAAAACAAGCCGGCAGGCGGTGGTGGCGAAGGCACAGTCGGAAGCGGTAAGATTTCTTCATCCGGTGTATCTGACGGAACCGGTTTTGTTACAAATCCTGATGCTATTGTTCTTCCGTTTGATGATGTAGAGTCGGCTCCATGGGCAAAAGAAGCTATAGCTGCTCTTTATAAAATTGGAGTGATTTCAGGAAAAAGCAAAAATATTTTTGCGCCTAATGATGTTATAACAAGAGAGGAATTTACCAAAATGGTATTTATAGCCTTCTTTGGTGAACCTGAAAATACAGAATGTGGTTTTACGGACGTATCCGGTTGGTCAAAGGCTTATATAGCTTCTGCAGCTCAAAAGGGAATTGTTTCGGGCATGGGTGACGGAAAATTTAACCCAACAGATAAAATAACGCGTGAGCAGGCAGCTGCAATCATTCTCCGTGCGCTTAAAGAACGCGGATTTGTGTCGGAAAAAACAACAAATAACTTTTCGGATAAAAATGATATAAGTGACTGGGCAAAGGAAAGTATAGGTATACTTGCCGCAGAGGGGGTTTTGAACGGAAGGGATAACAACATGTTTTGCCCTAAGGAAGCTCTTACACGTGCCGAAACTGCAAAAATTGTTTACTATTCGATAGATTTATTGGGAGGTGAAAAGTAAGTGAAAAGGATAGCAGTAATTTTTCTTATTATAACAATTTTTTCATCAGTTATTCCTTCTTATGCTGAGGAAGCTAATGAAGCTAAATATTCCGAAGATTATAATTTTGCTGTTTCTCTGGGAATAATGCCGGATGATTTGGAGCCCGCTGAAGCAATAACAAGAATAGATTTGGCGAGGTGTTTTACCGGAATAATAATGCCGGATGGAATCTCAGATGCTTATGATGAGAGTAAATATTTCAATGATGTTGAGTATTCATTTTCAGCTTATGCGGATACGGTTTACGGCTTGGGAATAATGAACGGTGTAGGTGACGGAAGCTTTGAGCCAAATGAATTTGTTACGTATAATCAGCTGATAAAGACGTTTGTATCATTTTTGGGATATGATGTTAAGGCACAGGAACTGGGCGGATATCCATCGGGATATAAAGCGGCAGCTGTTTCTATGGGATTGGATTATGATTTAAAAGGGGCGTCGGATGAGGATTATGTTACATGTGAGAATGTGGCGACATTCTTTAAAAAGGCTGTAAATGTGTCGTTGTATGAGAGAAAATCTTACGGAAGTGAGAAAAAAATTTACTTTGAAAATGATAAGGTTAATTATCTGACGGAGTATATGAAGATTTACAGACTCAGAGGTATTATAAAAGGGGTACACGGCTCTAATTTGTCGGACAACGGCGAGCTTGATTATAATGAAGTCATAGTTGATACAACCAAAATGTTTTTTGATCCCGATAAGATGGATTTGACTGATAATCTTGGTATGTGCTTAGATGTATTCTACAAGGTAAATAATGAAAAAAATGAAATCCTTTACTTTGAAGAATACGAGAACAATGTGATTAAATTGAACGGTGAAGATATAGACAAATGTGATGATACAAATATTACATATTATGACGGCTTAAAAAAACAGAAGATTCGTATTAACGGTTATACACAAATAGTGTATAACAACTCGCTTTGTAAGTCATATTCCGAATCCGTGTTAAATCCTTGGGCAGACGGAAATCTGGATGGCGGTCTTGTTGCCGTTGATAACGACAACGATAATATTTACGATTATATTTTTATTGATGCATATGAAACGTATGTTGTAAATATGATTAACGAAAATAAGATTATACCGCTGTACCGCAAGAATGTAATAATAGACCTGGGCGAATATAACGACGGAGAATCAGCTTTAATTAAGAATATTCTGGGCGAACCTGTAAGTATAGCGTCTATAGAATCCGGAAGTATAATTAGTGTTTCAAGAAACCTTGACGGTGATGTAACATCGGTAATTGTGACGGTTGATGAGTATGTCGGTGTACTTGATTTATATACAATAAAGGATGATATATATTACTTTACCATTGGCGGACAAACATTTAAGGGATCAAATTCTCTTAAAAATAATGATCAGCTTGATAAGATAGAAACGGGAAGTAATATTAAGCTGATATTTAATAAAGATGGTTTGGTTTCGGATATTGAAGCAGCAGAATATCAGGTTAATCGTATAGGGTATGTGGTGGACTCTGCAATAGAAAGAAGAATGGGCGGAGATATTGATGCACAAATAAAGATATTCACAAGCGGTGATGTTTTTGAAGCTTGTGCATTTGCCGAAAAGGTTGACACATGTTATGGTTTGGGAAAATACAGACTCAAACCTAATGAAGTTCTGGATAAGCTTGGATATACCGGAAACGGTGAGGTAATACGTCAGCCGATATATTACAGAAAAAACAGCGATGGAGAAATAAATTGGATACAAATATGTAATATGGCAGACGGTGAGATTGATGGATTTTATAAATTCAACGGAACTGTTTTAGATGAAACACCTAAATCTTATGAGTACCGTTCATCATCATTTGGCGGAAAGATTCTTGTGAAGGGTTCGACAATATTTGCTGTTCCGTCAGAGGAAAACCGTTATGATGAAGATTTGTATCATATTCAAAAGCTTTATTCCGGATATACATACACGCCTGTTGCTTACGGGACAAAGAAGAACAGCAGAGTAGCTTCTGTTATTGTGATAAATAATGCTGAAAATGAAAAGTTCTACAATCCATCAGGCGTTTTAATTGTTGATGATGTTTTTGAAACTATAGGCGCTGATGGGAATACCTGTATGAGGGTTACAGGTATGTCCGAAGGGGCTTCTAAAGAATATGACGTCAAAAAAGATATACTTACGGCGGACGGAGTTATGCCTCAAAACGGGGATATATTAAGGCTTACTGTTCAGAATGACGGATCGGTTTCAGCAGTTGCATTTATATTTGACGAATCTACAAGAACCTTCCCTAAGTATACGTCAAATCCAACGTCTTCATACAGCGATTCAAACAGATTTCTTTACGGCAAAATTGTATGGGCGGACGAGGATAGCATGAACGTGAGAAGTATAAATCCAAGTACAGGTGTAGTTACTGAAGATTCGTATGTTAAATCTACAGGCTATCAGTATTATAAAGTCAAGAAAGAAAGAAATGGAA
>ERZ1034952.3577-NODE-3577-length-10352-cov-7.585996_pt1 | contig 10352 bp, 11 predicted proteins | sample MGYA00520625_ERZ1034952 | MGnify/ENA primary metagenome ERZ1034952 (study PRJEB33766, sample SAMN09781773) | gut metagenome | biome: gut microbiome | host: Homo sapiens | place: Madagascar | study: EMG produced TPA metagenomics assembly of the PRJNA485056 data... | reverse complement strand
TCGGACTTTTCTCATATAGTCCAAAGTTGCGGTAGAATTGTTCACAAGTTTTATGCTACCATACGCTCTTGACAATAGTCCTTACAATACACTATAATAATATTTACAAATACTATTTGTAAGTGGGGGACTTATGGAAAACAATCATTTTAACGTTGCGTGGGCGAAAAGCACTGCTCTATATACAAAAGCAGCTTTGGTACTTGGCGTCGGATACCCGGAAATGATGGTGCTGTATGCGCTGGAATCCATGGGAGAACTGACGCAAAAGCAGATCGCAGAGAATTTCGGTATGCAAAAACAGACGGTTCATACGGTCGTGAGCGCACTTCAAAAGAAGGGCTATTTACTGTTGGAGGCCAGCGAGGGCGATAAACGTGAGAAGCGGATCGTCTTGACTGAAAGCGGACAGGTATACGCCCACAGAATGATTGCGCCTTTACGAAAAGCCGAGGAGAAGGTTTATAGAACAATCGGGAACGAACGGCTCCAAGCCATGTGTGAAATTCTTGACCTTTTCAATCTTCTCTTTGAAAGAGAGCTGAGCGGAGGTCTGGGCGGTGAATAACAAGCGGACTTTCTTTCAGTATGTGATTCCGTCCGTGTTATCCTTTGCGCTTTCCGGGGTGTATGCCATCGTTGACGGTTTCTTTGTAGGCAACTCAATCGGGGATGCCGGACTTTCTGCAATCAACATTGCATATCCCATCACGGCGGTCCTGCAATCCGTAGGGACAGGAATCGGAATGGGTGGTTCAGTCAAATACTCCATTCTGAAAGCAGCAGGAAATGAGAAAAAAGCACGGGAGTTCGTTGCCGGTGCAACATGGCTGATGCTTCTTTTCAGCGCTGTCCTGACTGTCACCGTTTTCTTCACTTCAGAGAAAATCCTTTCTGACCTTGGTGCATCGGGCGAGTTGCTTACTCTGGGAAATGAGTATATCAAGGTAATTGCCCTTGGAGCGATTTTACAGGTGTTCGGCACCGGACTGGTTCCGTTTATGCGTAATTATGGCGGTTCTTTGTGGGCAATGATCGCTATGATCTGCGGCTTTGCTACCAATATTGCTCTTGACTATACTTTTGTGTGGGTTCTTGGACGGGGCATGTACGGTGCGGCATTGGCGACCATTATTGGGCAGGGAGTTACCACGGCGGTTGCACTCGTGTATTGCGCCATCAAAAAGAACCTCACTCTGAAAATCGCACCTGTTGATACCCCGAAAACGGCATTTCAGATATTAAAAATCGGACTTGCTCCATTTGGCTTGACCCTTGCCCCAAATATCTCTCTTGTGATCATCAACCGATTTTCGGTTTCTTATGACGGACAGGAGGCTATCGCTACCTATGCCTGTATCTCCTATATCATCTGCATTGTTTATCTTCTTTTGCAGGGTGTCGGTGATGGTAGCCAGCCGCTCATGAGTCAGTTCTGCGGAGCAGGCGAAGAAAAATCGCTCAAACAAACCAAAACGCTGGCGTATGAATTTTCCATGGTTTTGGCGGTAATCAGTGCGATTCTGATTTACCTGCTCCGTGGAAAGATTGGACTACTGTTTGGTTCATCTGCCGAGGTAAACGCAGGGGTCATAAAGGTCATGCCGATCTTCCTTGTGTCGGTTCCGTTTGACGCCATCACACGAGTTTCCACGGCGGCTTTCTACGCAACCGAAAAAAGTGTGCTGTCCTATGTTCTGACATTTATCGAACCCATCATCATGCTGGTATTGATGCTGATGCTGCCGCCGGTGTTTGGCGGCCAAATCATGATTTGGTGGAGCGCCGTATTTGCAAAGGTCATTACCGCATCAGTAAGCATTGTGCTGTCCGTTAGATATAGCGCACAAAGAAAGCGATAACTTCACGTTTGTCGCACTGATAAAAACCCTTTAGGAACGAAAGGGCGCACTTCATGGAGTGGGTGCGGCAGATGAACGCTTGCAAGGCACAGGCAGAGGAGATTGTGAAAGCGGAATTTATGATTGAGCGAGAAAGTCCGGGCAGAAAACTGTTCGGGCTTTTCTCATATATTCCAAAGTTGCGGTAGAATTGTTCACAAGGTTTATGGTATAATTTGAATACAAAATTGAGAAACAAATCGGAATTTGCCTGGCTGTATCCGTCTATCCATGAGAATGACCTGATGATCCAGATGTATGGAACGGAAGTCTATCATACAGTACGCCTTCTGAATGATTATTCGGAATATGGAGGATGATAAAGATTTTTACAGCAAGAATTCCGAAGATGTGCGCGAAACGAATGTTCGTCGGCGGTGTCTGAATGTAAGTCAAATGTCTGTGGGACTTAAGAAAGAAGGGAAATGTGCGTATGAGCTTGAGTAATAAACGTAGAAGGAAAGCAGGCCTGCTGATACTTGCCGTGACAGGCCTTTTAGCTGTAACGCCTATGCTGTCTGGCTGCGGCGGCAGCGGGAGGGAGGAAGCATTGAAGCAGGCTGTTTATGTAGGAACCGGCGGATATGATCCGGCCAATGATGGAAAAATCGTCATTGTCTGCGGAAAACTGGAACTTCTGGAACCTGCCTATGATGAGGATCTGGGCATCACCATTGAGGCACCTCGTGTGATGCGTTCCAGCCAGAAACTGAAAAAGAAGGAATTGAATCAGGGCATGACCGGCAATAACATGGAATGGAATTCTAATTTTCAATATGGTGATTTTATCGGAAAAGCAGATGTGGGCGAGTTCCATCTGGGCGAGGATTTCTTGCAGAACATGATGGTGAGATATGACCCTGACTTGGATGAGAAGATGCTTGAAGAGGCTGGATATGCGATTGTAAGGGATTTTAAGGGTAATACCAGGGAGGAGGATAAAAACGCAAGGCCTTATGTGGGAACTGCCAGAATGGGCCGGGGTGTCTATGAAGAAGGGGACGTCCGGTATGATTATACGGTTCCGGGACCAAAGCCGGGAGAGATGGTGACCATCATAGGCATTCAGAACCAGGATACTATCAATTATGTAGAGGGAACCTATGAAAATATGTTGAGTGGAGAGCTGGATAAGGACACGGCGATCCATAAAACAACACATCCTTAAGATTGTTCGTATTTGAGTGAAAGTGAATGTCCGTGAAGCTTCAGTTTATCGAACTGATAAAATCCCTTTAGGAACGAAAGGGCGCACTTCTATACTCTCCTATCGGGAGTATCGTGCGTCCTGGGTCGCTTCATTCCCGGTCAGCAGAAGAAAACTGCCCGACCGAGAATGTTGCGTCACGACCTTCCGTCAAGGTGGCTACACCCCCTTGCGCCGCTAAAGCGGCTATCCCCTGTGGACTTGCCGTCCGCAAACGGTTTTGACAAACCGTTCGTCGCCAGCAAGTTTGATAACAAAAATGAAAAATTGAAAGGAGAACAGCAATGAAAAAATTTGACACAAATTATAAGTTGTTGGACGAGATGTATCAAGACGAATATTATCCCAACTTCTTAGTAGACAAGGTAAAGGACGAGCTTCAAAAAGTCATCGACCTACTGGAAAGTGGAGAGACCAACACGGAGACTGTACAAGAAAAATTGGACGAAGTGGTTTGTGCTATCAACGACTTGCAGGAAGAATTTGATGAGAATGATAGCGAAATTGAAACGGTGGCTCGTGATTGTATCGGAGTAACCGTTGAGTACATCTTAGAATGGTTTGGTATTCCTATTGATATTGAGGAGGCTATCAGGGAAAGAGATTGGTAATTACTAATCCCCATTTGCAAAATTAAAACCATACAACTAAATACGGAAAAATAGACCGTTGACACACATCGTCATGTGAAAAGTCGGCGGTCTTTTTTTATACCCATTTTTCAAAAAAGGAGGTCAAACAGAATGGAAAAACCGAAAACCCTTGAACAGCTTCGGGCTGAAAAAGAGCGAGCTGAAACAAGGCTTGCACAGGAGCAGCACAAGCTCAAACGTCTTGAGAACCGAAAGAAGTTTCTGGAACAGGGCGAGCGAAAGAAACGCACCCACCGCCTTTGCAATCTGGGCGGCACGATTGAGAGCCTTGCCCCGGAGGTCAAAGATCTCACACGCACCGAAATGACAGAGCTGATGGAACACATCTTTTCTCTGCCGGAAGTCCAGAGAGCCGTCCGTCACATGACGATTACCCACATCAGCCAAGCAAACAGAGAAAAGAGGTTGAAAGCCAATGGCACTATACCCACATTTTCATGTGCTTTGCCCTATCCGTCCCATTGAGCAGGACGGCAAATGGGGGCTAAAACCACCGGCGAACGGCATCCGGCAAGGTACACCCGAAACGGATAAAAAACCGGGGCGGCTGAGCCGTCCCGGTTATGAAATCCATTTTCAGTACTCCTCGTGGAGGGCGCTTGCCACCTTCTTCCGGCACAGGAGAAAGGCGGGAATCAGAAAAATATCCGCAAAGAGCCATGCCAGAGGATGCCCCATGGCCACGGCGGCAAAACCAATGTGGGGGGCAATGACCAGTCCTGCAAAGCACCGGGCAATCATCTCCATCACCCCGGACAAAATGGCAAGCACGGAAAAGCCCAGCCCCTGAATGGAGAATCGAACCACATTCACCAGGGTCAGCAGGCAGTAGCCCGCACCCACAATCCGCAGAAATTCCACGGCGTAGGCAGTTACCGCCGGATCGGGTGCATCCAGGAAAATACCGGTCAGCTGTGCGCCATACAGCCAGATAATCACATACAGCACCCCGGAGGAGACAAAGCCGCACAGGGAAGCATCGATTACGCCCCGGCTGACCCGATCCAGCTTTCCTGCTCCCAGATTCTGACCGACATAGGGTGCCATGGAAGCGCCCAGCGCTTCAATGGGGCAGGTCAAAAAGCCGTTGATGCGGTTGGCGGCGGTAGCACCTGCCACAGCCACGCTGCCAAAGCCATTCATGGTGGCTTGAATGACCAGGCTGCCAATGGCGGTAATGGAGTATTGCAGCCCCATGGGGATGCCCATATAGCACAGCCGCTTCATCTTCGCCCCGTCCGGGCGGCGTTCCTCCCGGCTCATTTGCAGCACAGTGAACCGCTTTTTCATATAAAAGAAGCAGATTACACCGGAAATGCCCTGGGAGATGACGGTTGCCAGCGCCGTGCCGTCCACGCCCATGCCCCAAAGCTTAATGGAAATGATGTCCAGCCCGATGTTCAGCACCGAGGACAGCGCCAGAAACAGCACCGGGGTCTTGCTGTCTCCCAGGGAGCGGAGGATGGCTGCCAGAATGTTATACAGCAGCGCAGCAGGGATGCCCAGGAAGATGATGAAAATATACTGATAAGCATATTCAAACACGTCTTCCGGCGTATTCATCACCCGCAGAATGGGACGGCAGTATACACACACCGGCACTGTCAGCACCAGGGCAATGATTGCCACCAGCCACAGACTGTTGGCGACAAATTTCCGCAGCTCCACCTGGTCACCGGCACCGAACTTCTGGGCAACGGGAATGGCAAAGCCGTTGCAGATGCCCATGCAGAAGCCCAGCACCATGAAATTCAGGGAGCCGGTGGCACCAACGCCCGCCAGCGGGCCGATGCCCAGGAGCTTGCCCACAATGATGGTGTCCACCACGTTGTAAAATTGCTGGAACAGCATCCCTAAGAATGCAGGGAAAGTAAAGGTAATAATGAGTTTGAGGGGAGAACCGGTTGTTAAATCCTTGGTCATGGGAATACTTCTTTCTACTCGAAACGAAAAATGTGGATGAGGAAATGGGGAAGGTTAAATCAGGCCATAGTGTTGCAGCGCCTTTTGGATGCCGTCTTCCAGCACCGGGGCGGTGACATATTCGACACATTGCTTCACTTCTTCTGTGCCGCCGCCCATGCAGACGGTGTGGGCAGCCAGACGGAACATGGGCAGGTCGTTGGTGCTGTCGCCAATGGCGTAGGTGTGCTGTGGGTCAACGTTCAGATAATCAAGAATCCGCTGCATTCCGGCGGCCTTGGAATAGCCCTTGAGCACCAGCTCGTACATTCCTGCCTCCCGGTCAATAATGGTGTAATCTTCGCCCAGCGCCGCCTTGAAGCCTGCAACATCTCCGCCCTCTCCGGCGAAGGTGACGAATTTCATAAAATCCGGCTCGCCGGTCTGGGCAAGCTCGTAGATGGGGCGACCGGCGCTGCGCAGCCGCTCCACCTCCCGGGACATGAGGGGGTGGACGGAATGTTCCCCGTCCAGCAGAATGCCGCCGTCCTGGGTTTCGTAGAAGGAGCGCATATGGAACCGGCGGGAGCACTCCACGCTCTTTTGCCGCAGTGCCAGCGAGGGCTTTGCCCGTACCAGAAACGTACCGTCCAGCAGCACCTCCATGCCGCAGCCGCAGGAATAGCCCTGGAAGGCCATTTCCTTCACCCGGGGGTCAACCTGAAAATAGGGTCTGCCGGTGTTGATGATGGGGGTGTGTCCGTTTTTTCGTAATTGCTCCACCGCTCGGACGGTGGACTGGGGAATGGTGTGGGTGCGTTCATCAATGATGGTGCCATCGATGTCAAAAAAGATGACCATGGTTTCTCCTTTGTAAAATGTGTGGGAATGATGGTGGGGGCATATCGCCGGATGGCGCTGGATTTACGCTCCTCCTGGTAATCCCAAAGCGGCAGTGGTGAGAATGCCCAGATTGTCCCGGTAGATGGTGTCAAACTGGGACAGGGGCAGGGGATTTGTGCCGGTTCCAGCCTCAATGGTAAAGCCGGGGCGGCGGAAGGCCTGAATGAACCAGTCCTTATACCCGGCGAAGCTGGATTCATAGGGGGTGTCCTCCATGTAATAGCCGCTGACCCGGGCAAACTCCCGGGCAAGCGCTTGGGCACCGGGAACCTGACAATCCCGGAACTGCCAATAGATTGCCTTGCCCTGGGTGTGATAGGCCAGCACCAACTGCGGGTCTACCTGCCGGGTGTATTCCGCCAGCGCCTTGCTCTCCCGCTGGCTCAGGGGCGCACGCCCCACATAGTCCCGTGGGCCTGGGCGGGTATAGCCTGCCGCAAACTTAATTTCCCGTGCCATAAGCCAACCGGCGGGATATTGCAGGTTCAGGTCAACGCCGAGAAGATTTGCCTTCCATCCATCCGGGAAGGGAATGCCGGGATAGCGGGCGGCAAGGCTTTCGGCAGAGGCATACTCCAGTGTCCCCGGCGCAATGCCGCCGGTTACCAGGTCAACGCCGTCCGGGTCAACCATGGCAACGGCATGGATGGTAGCCGCCTTTTGGATGGTGCGGGCATTCACGCCCCACAGTGTCCCGCCGGTGGTGATGCCCTCTGCCAGCTCCTCTATAAATTTCAGCAGCAGCGGGGCGGTAATCCACTCATTGCCATGGTGGGCAGCGGTAAAAAGCACCTTCCGCTCGCCGCTGCCGATGACCAGCGCTTTCATGGGTCTGCCAAAGGCAGTTTTGGTGAGAACCTCCTGGCGGCAGCAGGGGTAGGCCTCTGCCAGAGCGTCAATGGTTCGGCTGCACAGGGCAGCGGTCATGGGTACATCGGTTTTTACAATTCCCAAAATACATCGCCTCATATCAGGATATGATGAGTGAGGGGGAAATGTGCTTTATCGTTGCTCCAAATAAATCAGCAGCACCGCAATGTCTGCCGGACTGACACCGGAAATCCGTCCTGCCTGACCGATGGACAGGGGGCGAATGGCATCCAGCTTCTGCTGGGCTTCCAGCCGCAGACCCTTGATGGAGCCATAGTCCATGTCCGGGGGAAGCAGCCGGGATTCTTCTTTCTTAAACTCCTCCACCTGCCGCTCCTGCCGCAGCAGATAGCCGGCGTATTTAATCTGAATCTCCACTTCCTCCGTCACCGCCTGGGGCAGACCCGGATTGCCGGGGTCGAAGGGAAGCAAATCGCTGTAGCGGATTTCCGGGCGGCGCAGCAGGTCCGCCAGCCGGGCGGAGTTGGCAACGGGGGTGCTGCTGCGCCGCTCCAGCATTTCGTTCAGCGCTTCGCTGGCGGCAACGCCGGTGGCTTCCAGCCGATTCTTTTCCCGGCGGACAGCTTCGTATTTTTCTTCCACCTGCTGCGCCCGCTGCTGGGGCACCAGCCCGATGGCAGCACCGATGGCGGTGAGCCGCTGGTCGGCATTGTCCTGGCGGTGCAAAATCCGGTATTCGCTGCGGCTGGTCATAATCCGGTAAGGCTCTTGGGTGCCCTTGGTCACCAGGTCGTCAATCAGTGTGCCGATGTAGCTGGTGTCCCGGGTGAGAATCAGAGGATCCCGCCCCTGAATTTTCAGTGCCGCATTGACACCGGCCACCAGACCCTGCACGGCGGCTTCCTCATAGCCGGAGGTACCGTTGAACTGACCTGCGCCGTACAGACCGGAAATCTTTTTGCTTTCCAGGGTGGGCAGCAGCTCGGTGGGGTCAACGCATTCGTATTCAATGGCATAGGCGGGGCGCATCATCTCTGCGTGTTCCAGCCCGGCAACAGTATGCAGCATTTCCAACTGCACATCCTCCGGCAGACTGGAAGAAAAACCCTGGATGTACATTTCCTCGGTATCCAGGCCGCATGGCTCAATAAACAGCTGGTGGCGGGGCTTGTCGGCAAAGCGGACAATTTTCGTCTCAATGCTGGGGCAGTAGCGGGGGCCGACACCGGAGATGGTGCCGTCATACATGGGGCTGCGGTGGAGGTTCTCCCGGATGATGCGATGGGTTTCCTCGTTGGTATAGGTGAGATAGCAGACGGCGGAGTTGTTCACCTTGTGGGTGGTGCGGAAAGAGAAAGGTTCTACGGTCTCGTCCCCGGGCTGCAATTCCATTTTGGAAAAATCAATGCTCCGCCGATTGACCCGGGGCGGGGTGCCGGTTTTGAACCGCCGCAGGGAAAGTCCCAGCTGGCGCAGCCGGTCGGCAAGGCCGATGCTGGCGTGCATTCCGTCAGGGCCGGAGGAAACAACGCTTTCACCGGTGATAACGGTGCTATCCAGATAGGTGCCGGTGGCGACCACCACGGCACGGGCGGCATAGCTGGTGCCCAGTTGGGTGACCACGCCCCGCACATGACCGTTTTCTACCTGAATGTCCACAATTTGCGCCTGCTTGAGTTCCAGATGCTCCTGTTGTTCCAGGGTGCGCTTCATGTACATCTTATATCGCTGGCGATCTGCCTGGGCGCGCAGGGAATGGACGGCGGGACCCTTGCCCCGGTTGAGCATCCGATACTGGATGCAGCTGGCATCGGCGGCCACACCCATTTCGCCGCCCAGGGCGTCCAGTTCCCGCACCAGATGCCCCTTGCCGGTGCCGCCAATGGCGGGATTGCAGGGCATATTGCCCACGGCATCCAGATTGATGGTAAACAGAATGGTGTGCAGTCCCAGCCGGGCGGCAGCCAGGGCAGCCTCAATTCCGGCGTGACCCGCGCCGATGACGGCAACGTCACAGCTTCCGGCAACAAAGCTCATTGGGCTTCCTCCGTATCGGCTTCGGGGCGCTTCTTCTCCTCCGGCGGCAGCAGGAAGGGCTTGCACACGACCTCACAGCGATTGATGGGGGTGCCAAGGGCGTGGAACTTCTCCTCGTACCCGGTCATGATGCCAACGATGCCGTTCTCGTGAAGATTGCGGGTCACATTTTTGGTTTCCAGACCGCAGGCGGCGAATTCCTCCAGGCTGAACTCAAACAGGGGGGCGTTGTCGGTCTTGAAATGAATCTCACCGCCCTGGCGCACCACCCGGCAATACTTGTCCAGGAAGCCCCGATGGGTCAGACGGCGCTTGCCGTTCTTCTTCCGGGGCCAGGGATCTGGGAAATTGATAAACAGCCGGTCAATTTCACCGGGGGCAAAGAAATCCTCAATCATGGCAACATCCATATCAATATAAAATACGTTGGTCAGCCCCATGCTCTGCGCCTTTTCCATGGCGACCACCACGGCCTCCTTGCAGCGCTCGACTGCAATCAGAAGCACATCGGGGTTTGCCTGGGCGGTTTCGGCGGTGAACTTGCCCTTGCCGCAGCCAACCTCCACCCACAGGGCGGTGCAGTTGGGCATCAGGCTGCGCCAATTCCCCTTCAGGGTGGCGGGATTGGAGATGCGGTAGGCGCTGCAACGCTCCATCCGCGGCTCCAGATTCCGCATTTTCCTCATTCTCATAGAATAAACCTCCAAATATCAATCAAACGAATCATACAACCCCACATTATAATAAGAGACATGGAAAAAGTCAAAGAAAAACTGCGAAAAATGAGCAAAAAATTCAGAAAAACCGGAAAGAGACAGCCGGAGGGACAGAGAGGGAAGTTCCGCCTCTGGCGGACAGGTGTGCGCTGTTAAAATAACCAAAAAGAAATGGCGAAATTTGTAAAAAAGTGCTTGACAA
>ERZ1034952.3575-NODE-3575-length-10354-cov-8.824740_pt1 | contig 10354 bp, 10 predicted proteins | sample MGYA00520625_ERZ1034952 | MGnify/ENA primary metagenome ERZ1034952 (study PRJEB33766, sample SAMN09781773) | gut metagenome | biome: gut microbiome | host: Homo sapiens | place: Madagascar | study: EMG produced TPA metagenomics assembly of the PRJNA485056 data... | reverse complement strand
GCCGTCATCAGCGCCCTCATCGCCGACGAAGCCGCCATCGGCATGGTCAACAGCAAGACCACCGCCGTCCGCGTCATCCCGGCCATCGGCCGTAAGGCGGGCGAAGTGCTGGACTTCGGCGGCCTGCTGGGCTACGGTCCCATCATGCCGGTCAACCAGCGTGACCCCTCCGTCTTCATCAACCGCGGCGGCAGACTCCCAGCCCCGATGCAGTCGCTGAAGAACTGAGCGCTCTTTATAAACTTTCTGCGCACCGCTTGACTTTTGCGCGGAATGGCATATAATAAACTCAGGAATGTGAATACTCCATTGGTTTCACCCCAATGGAAAAGCCCCCAAGGAGCCGCGAACTCCCAGGGGGCTTTCCTTTTAATTAGGCTTTGCGGTTCTCATCGTATCTGTCAAGCCATTTGCAGATAAATTGCAACGGCGACGACCGCCGCCAGCGGCGGAAACAGGGAGGAGCTGTTGGGGCCGCGGCCAGCAGGATGCGAGGCCCGCACCAAGGGCCGAAGCAGACGCTGGGAGCCGCAACCCGGGCTCCTTATTATTTTTTCTGACAAAAAGATACCGCAAATCGCTCCGGAAAAGACTGAATAATTTTCTAAAAACAGGCCCATCCTCTGGATAAACTTTCCATGAGGGGGTCTGTTTTTTATGTTATCCCGCCGCGAAATGGGGGCGCTGTGCGCCTCGCTGCTGTTCTGTCTTCTGCTGTCGCTGGGGGCAGGCTGGGCGCAGAGCCAGCTCACCACCGCCGACCAGCTTGCCGCCGACACCCTGCGGCTCCACATCCGGGCCGACACCGACTCCGTACGCGACCAGAGCGCGAAGCTGGCTGTCCGGGACGCCGTGCTGGCCCTCACTGACAAAGCCTGCCCGGCGGACAGCCGGGCCGATGCCCGGGCGTGGGCGGCGGAAAGCCTCGTCCGCTTCGAGCTGACGGCCCGCCAGACACTGGCCGCTCTCGGCATCCGTACACCGGTAAAAGCCTGCCTCGTGAATATGTACTTCCCCACCCGGCGCTATGACGGCGGGGCTCTGCCCGCCGGGCGGTACGACGCGGTGCGGCTGAACATCGGGACGCGGCGGGCAGGCCGGAACTGGTGGTGCGTGCTCTACCCGGGGCTCTGCCGGTCAGCCTGCGGCGGGTACGACACGCCTGCCGAAAATGACCTTGTCTGCGGGGAGTATATCGTCCGGTTCCGGTTCGTGGAGTGGTGGGGCGGCCTCACCGCGCCCCGGGAGGACGTGGTGCTGGCCGGGTGAACAGGCCATCGGCACGCCGCATAGGATGAGCGCGGAAGGAGTGTGACAACACTATGGCAATTCCTGCTTACTACTCGCTCATCCGGCGCGGCAGCTCCGGCCCGGACGTGGCCCTCGTGCAGACCTGGCTCAACGGCATCCGGGACAGCTGCACTTGGCACGCTGCCCTCACCGTGGACGGAAAGTTCGGCGCAAACGCCGAAAAGGCTGTCCGGGAGTTCCAGCTCCGGTACGGCCTCAAAGAGGACGGCAAAGTGGGCGCGAACACCTGGAACGTGCTCTACGCCCGCTACACGGCCAAGCACGGCCTCACCGTCCCCTACCCCGGCATCGTGCTGCGGAGCGGCAGCGCAGGCGGCTGCGTCCGGCTGGTGCAGCAGAAGCTCAACGTCGAGGGCGAGCGGCTCACCGCCGACGGCAGGTTCGGTGCCAGCACCGTCGCCGCCGTCAAGCGCTACCAGACCCGCCACAGCCTGACCTCCGACGGCTCCGTGGGCAAGGACACCTGGGAAAAGATGTTCCCTGCCGCGTGACGTGAAGACGGAAGAGCCTCCCGAAAGGGGAGGCTCTTTTCGATTTGACATATCTTTTTGTCGAAAAAAAAAATAATAAGGAGCCCGGGTTGCGGCTCCCAGCGTCTGCTTCGGCCCTTGGTGCGGGCCTCGCATCCTGCTGGCCGCGGCCCCAACAGCTCCTCCCTGTTTCCGCCGCTGGCGGCGGTCGTCGCCGTTGCCCCCTCGACAAACGCCCCCAACTCTCCTATAATAAAATCATCCCAACGAAAGGCGGTGTCCCCATGCGTTTCCTTCACCTCTCCGACCTGCATCTGGGCAAGCGGGTCTGCGAATTCTCCATGCTGGACGACCAGCGCTACATTTTAGAGCAGGTCCTCTCCCTGCTGGACGCCCGGCCCGTAGACGGCGTTCTGCTGGCAGGCGACCTCTACGACAAGCCCGTGCCGCCCGCCGAGGCGGTGCGGCTGCTGGACTGGTTCCTCACCGAGCTTGCGGCGCGGGAACTGCCCGTTTTTGCCGTCAGCGGCAACCACGACTCGGCAGACCGCATCGCCTTCGGCTCACAGCTGCTGGCGGGGAGCCGGGTGTACGTCAGCCCGGTCTTTGCCGCACCGCCCGCGCCCATCACCCTGACGGACGAATACGGCCCGGTGGACGTCTGGCTCCTGCCCTTCCTGAAACCCGCCGCCGTGCGGCACGTCTTCCCGGACGAGAAGATCGAGAGCTACAACGACGCCATCGGCTGCGTGCTGAACGCCTGCGCACCCGACCCCGCCCGCCGAAACGTGCTGGTGGCCCACCAGTTCGTGGCCGGGGCGGCGGTCTGCGAGAGCGAAGAGCCCAGCGTGGGCGGGGTGGACAGCATCGACGTCTCCCTCTTCGAGGGCTTCGACTATGTGGCTCTGGGCCACCTCCACAGTCCCCAGAAGGTGGGGCGGGACACCGTCCGCTACGCAGGCAGTCCCCTCAAATATTCCTTCTCCGAGGCCCATCAGCACAAAGCCGCCCTCTTCGTCACCCTGGGCGAAAAGGGCAGCGTCCGCTTCGAGGCCGCGCCTCTCACCCCCCGGCACGATCTGCGGGAGCTGCGGGGCAGTTACATGGAGCTCACCGACCGCCGGGCCTACGACGGCACGCCGACGGACGACTACCTCCACATCACCCTCACCGACGAGCAGGACGTTCCCGACGCGCTGGCCCGGCTGCGGGTCATCTACCCGAACCTCATGCGGCTGGACTACGACAACCGCCGCACCCGGGCCGCTGAGACGCCCGACGCCGCTGCCCGAGCCGAGAGCAAAACACCCCTCGAGCACTTTGCGGCCTTTTACGAAGCCCAGAACGGCCAGCCCCTCTCCGACGAACAGGCGGCGTTCTGCCAATCGCTCATCGAGGACATCTGGAAGGAGGACGAAGCATGAGGCCTCTGAAACTGACCCTGTCGGCCTTCGGGCCTTATGCCGCCAAGACCGTTCTGGACCTCGCCCAGCTGGGCAGAGGCGGGCTCTACCTCGTCACCGGCGACACCGGCGCGGGCAAGACCACCCTCTTCGACGCCATCACCTACGCCCTCTACGACCATTCCAGCGGCGGCGTCCGGGAAGGAGCCATGCTCCGCAGCAAGTACGCCGAGCCCGGCACCCCCACCTTCGTGGAGCTGGAATTTGAGGTGCGGGGGCAGCGCTGCACCGTCCGCCGCAATCCCGAATACCTCCGCCCGAAAGCCCGGGGCGAGGGCTTCACCACCGAAAAGGCCGACGCCTGCCTCACCTACGCTGACGGCCGCCCGCCCGTCACCCGGGCCAAGGACGTCACCGCCGCCGTGGTGGACATCATCGGGCTGGATTACAACCAGTTCTCCCAGATCGCCATGATCGCTCAGGGGCAGTTCACCCGGCTGCTCAACGCTTCCACCGAGGAGCGGAGCAAAATCTTCCGCAAGCTGTTCCGCACCCAGCCCTACCAGCGTCTCCAAGAGCGGCTGCAGGCCGAGAACGCCGCCCTCACCCGCCAGCGGGAGGAGCAGAGCGTCCGCATCGGGCAGCTGCTCTCCGGCCTGAGCTGGGCCGAGGGGGACGCCGACGAAGCCGTTCTGGACGAGCTGGCCTCCCTCTGCGAGGCGGGCGGGCAGGCGTCGCCGGAAGCGGTGCTGCCCCTTCTGGACGCCCTGCTGGCCGGGCAGGAGCAGGCGCTGAGCGCCGCCACCGCCGCCCGGACTGAGGCCGAGGCAGAGCTGGACAAGCTCCAGCAGACGCTGGGCCGGGCCGAACAGGCCGAGAAGCTCCGCCTCGAGCTGACCGCCGCGCAGGCCCGGCAGGACGCTCTGCGGCCCGTTCTGAACGCCGCCGAGGCCGAAGCGGCCCGCCACGCCGGGGATTCCGCCGCGCTGGACGCGCTGGCCGGAAAGCTCGAGCGGGCGAAATCCGACCTCGCGGCCTTCGACGGACTGGACAACCTCGAAAAGAAGCTTTCTGCCGCCCGGGACGCCGCCGCCCTCGAGAACGCCAGAGCTGAAAAGCGCCGCGCCGCCCTCGGGCAGCTGGACGGAGAACTGACCGCTTTGGAGCAGAGCCTCGCCGCCCTTGGGGGCGCGGAGGCCGAGAACATGAGCCTCAAGGCCCGGGCCGAACAGCTGACCCGGCGGGAAACGGCCCTCGCGCAGCTGGCCCAGAGCCTCGCCGAGGGGCAGCGCCGGGGGCAGGCCGCACGGCAGGCGCAGGAGCGTTATCTTCTCGCCGACGGCGCAAAGGAGCGCGCCCACGCCCTCCGCGACCACCTCGAGCGGGCCTTTCTCAACGCGCAGGCGGGCCTGCTGGCCGAAGGGCTGACGGACGGCACCCCCTGCCCCGTCTGCGGCAGCACCCATCACCCGAAGCGGGCCGTTCTGCCCGCCGAAGCCCCCACTCAGGCCCGGGTAGACGCGGCCAGACAGTCCGCCGACGAGGCCGACCGCGCCGCACAGGAAGCCAGTGCGGCCGCTGCCAAGGCCGTGGCCGCAGACCGGGAGGCCAAAGCCACCCTCCGCCGGGACGCCGAGGCCCTGCTGCCGGAGCGGTTCACCTCGCCGGAGGGGCCGGTGAAGCTGACCGTCTCGCTTCTGAAGACGACTCTGGCCGAAGAAAGCGAGGCCCTGCACGCCGCACAGGAAGCCCTCGACAAGGCTCAGAAGCAGAATGCCGCCAACCTCGCCACCAAGGCCCGACAGGAGGACGAGCGGCAGAAAAAGACCGCCCAGCGCTCTGCCCTCGAGGCCGAGGCACGGGCTTCCGCTGAGGAAGCCGCCCGGCAGTCTGCCTCCGCCAAGGCTCTGGAGGCCCAGTGTGCCGAGGCCCGGGCCGCTCTGCCCGCCGCCGACCGGGAAGAAGCCCGCCGGGCGCTGGCCGGGCTGGAAAACGAGCGCTGCGCCCTCCGGGCCGGGATGGATGCCGCCGCGTCGGCTCTGGCCAGAGCCCGGCAGGACTACGCCGCTGCCGAGGCCGCAGTCACGGCCCTGACGGCCCAGCAGACGGAGGCGGACGAAGCCGCCGACCTGCCCGCCCTCGAATCCCAGCGGGACGCCCTGACGGCCCGGCGCACCGCTCTCGCGGCTCAGGAAAAGGCCCTGACGGCCCGCCTCCTGCCCAACCGGAAGGCTGCTGACCTCTACCGTCAGCACGCCGCCGCCCGGACGGAGCTGGAACGCCGCTGGCAGTGGGTGAACGCCCTCGCCTCCACGGCGGGCGGCACCCTCAGCAGCAAACAGAAGATACGCCTCGAGGCTTACATCCAGATGAACTACCTCGACGCCATCCTCGTCCACGCCAACACCCGCCTTATGCAGATGACCGCCGGGCAGTACGAGCTGGAGCGGGTGGGTGCCGAGAACCAGCGCAGCCAGTCCGGCCTCGACCTCGGCGTCATCGACCACTACAACGGCACCCGCCGCAGCGTCAAGACCCTCTCGGGCGGTGAGAGCTTCAAAGCCTCACTGGCGCTGGCTCTGGGCCTCTCGGACGAGGTCCAGAGCGCGGCGGGCGGCATCCGGCTGGACACCCTCTTCCTCGATGAAGGCTTCGGCTCGCTGGACGACGAGAGCCTTGAGCAGGCCATCCGGGTCCTCGCCGGCCTCACCGAGGGCGACCGCCTCGTGGGCATCATCTCCCACGTCGCCGCGCTCAAGGAGCGCATCGACAAACAGGTGGTCGTAAAAAAGGCCCGCAGCGGGGGGAGCACAGTGGAGGTCATTGTGTGACCGCTTTCCTTCTCTTCCTCATCGCCTGCCTTCTCAGGGCCGCGTCTTTCAGAAAGTCTTTTGCCTGCTCAGGCGGGAGGATGGCATAGAACGCCCGGAACCGGTCGGCCTGAGCCTCCGTTCCGCTCTTCCGGATAAAGCAGTCCCGGACTTCTCCCTCGTCTGGAGGACAAAAATCGGACTCGTCCGGGGGTGGGAGGGGCGCGCGCCTTCGTATATTCTCCCCCGCCTCCGCACACCCTAGGTGCGGAGGTGTTTTTTATGGAATCTCTGACGCCCTTCATCCGCCATGAGCTTGAGGATGCTCCCGGGCCGAGCGGCCCGCCGGAGGAGACGAGCAGCATGGTCAGCCCGCCTTTAGGCGCGGAACCCGGTCAGCCACCCGTCACGGAACCGCCAAAACCGGGTCGTGGCTCCCAGCAGCCGCCGTCGCAGCCGGACGGCCCGGATGTGCAGCTCCCGCCGCTGGAAGTCCCGCAGCCCCGTCCAGACTGCGGCATCCCCATGACCGACGGCACCCCTGCGGCCTGTCGGCAGAAGAATGCCGCCGAGTATCTGGCCGGGCGGTCGCCGGGGGTGATGGCCCAATACGGGCAGGGGCTGTTTGGCCCCCAGCAGCACACCAAAAGCCCTCACCCGGCCCCGGAGGAGGACGAAAGCGGCGTTTTACAGCTGGTAGAGTGGCGCGAAGAAGCGCCTTACGGTTGAAAGAGATGTAAAATTCAGAAATTATTTTCCAATTACCTGTTGAAATCTTCGCGCGCTTCTTTTATTATGGTAGCAAACAAAGCAAAGGCAGGTAATGCACTATGGCAGAAATCAAATACGAGATCGTTGAGCGCATCGCAGTCCTCGGAGAGCGTCCCCGCGGCTGGGAGCGCCAGCTCAACCTCATCAGCTGGAACGAAGGCGAACCCAAGTACGACATCCGCGACTGGTCCCCGGACGGCACCCGCATGGGCAAAGGCATCTCCCTGAGCCACGACGAGCTGGCCATCCTGAAGGGCATCCTCGAGGATATGGAGCTGTAAGATGACGGACCGCGAGGAATTTCTGGAGATATTCCGCACCCATATCACCCGGCCCGGCAGCGAGAAGCTGCTGGACTGGATGGACAGCAAGACGGACTTCTTCTCCGCGCCGGCGTCCACCCGCTTCCATGGGGCCTGCGATGGCGGGCTGTGTGCGCACAGCCTGAACGTCTACCGCGTGCTCCACGGCACCTTCTTCACGCCGGACAAGGACAGCGAAGAGACCTTCGCCATCTGCGCACTGCTCCACGACCTGTGCAAGGCCAACTTCTACAAAAAAGGCACCCGCAACGTGAAGAACGAGGCGACGGGCCAGTGGGAGAAAGTCCCCAGCTACAGCGTGGAGGACATGTTCCCCTACGGCCATGGCGAGAAGAGCGTCTTCCTCATCGAGCGGTTCATGAAGCTGAAGGTGGAAGAGGCCGTGGCCATCCGCTGGCACATGGGCGGCTTCGACGACGCTGTCCGGGGCGGCAGCTTTTCCATGTCGGGGGCCTTCGAGAAGTACCCTCTCGCCGTCAAGCTCCACATCGCCGACCTCGAGGCGACCTATCTGCTGGAACAGCGGAGCGAATGACTTTTCTTTATATGCTTGACTTTTTCGCAGGATAGCATATAATGAAAGTACAGAGACGATACAGCATATGTTTCACCTATGCGAAAAGAAAACCCCCTCCTGGAGTGCCAGCTCCAAAAGGGGGTCTTCTTTATTTAGTGCTTACGGCCCGAGAAGCATCCGTCAAGCCACTTGCAGATGTAATGCGAGATCACATTTGCTGCGACGGACACGATCAGAGACGATATATCCTGCATATTTTCACCTCCCTCCCAGTTAAAATGGGCGGGGTAGGCCGCAGAATAAGTATAACATACTTTTCAGCAAAAAGATACAAGAAAACGCCCGTCGTGCATCCACACGACAGGCGTTTTCTTGTCAACTCTTACTTTTCCTGCGGCATCAGCTTCGAAAGCTCGGCCAGGACCTCGTCGCCGAGGTGTTCCAGCTTTGTTTTCGACTGACGGTCCGCAGCAGGCGGTGTCTGTGCTGTCGTCTCCGGGAACGGGACAGTGGGCCGTGCGGACGGAACATCCAGCCGCAGCGGGGCGGTGGATATTTTATCCAGCTCGCTCCGCAGCTCCTCACACCGAGCGGTCAGCTCGGCGTTCTCCTTCCGCAGGGCCAGCATGGTGCGCTCATAGGCGAACATCCGTGTCTCATAGCGGCGAAGCTCGGCGTTGGCCGCGTTGAGCTTCCGGCTCAGCTGCTCGAGCTGAGTCGGCCCGGACGCAGCGGGCAGAGCCTCAGGGCATGACTTCTCCCGTTCGGATGCCATCGCCTCTTCCACCTCCTGCAGTCTGCGCTGGGCGCAGCGGTGCTCCCGGGCAGTCTCCCGGCAGAGCTGTTCCAGCCGATGCAGCTCCGGCGTCCGGCGGCTGCTCAGCCACTCCAGCGGCAGCTTCGTCTGTTGCTGCTCCACGGTACGGCCTCCTTCCGCTTTTTCTGCGCAAGGGGTTCTCTATTCTTGCGCTTATCTACGCTTGTTCAGAATCGCCAGCAGGTCGTCGTAGTAGCTGGTGTCGCTGTTCTCCTCTTCCACGGGCTTGGCGGCAGAAGCATTGCCGGAAGCGACGGAGGGAGTGTTGACCTCGGCGCTGAAGACAGCGGACGGAGCAGAAGCCGTCACGCCGGGAGCAGTACCGGCGGCAGCAGTACCCAGCGTGCTGCGCAGGCCGTCAGCAGCCTTATTGTCGAAGCCGGTAGCCACGACGGTAACGCGCATCTCATCGGAGAGGTTCTCGTCGAAGGCAGTACCCCAGATGATGTTCGCATCGGGATGTGCGCTCTGGGTGATGAGGCCGGCGGCAGTCTCGACATCCTCCAGACCGATGTCGGGGCTGGAAGTGATGTTGATGATGACGCCGTGTGCGCCGGCGATGCTGGTCTCCAGCAGCGGAGAGGAGATAGCGGCCTTGGCGGCGTTCTCAGCCTTGCCGGCGCCCTTGGCGCTGCCGACGCCCATGTGAGCGTAGCCGGCGTCCTTCATGATGGAGCGCACGTCGGCGAAGTCCAGATTGATGAAGGCCGGCACATTGATCAGGGCGGAGATGGACTCGACGCCCTGACGCAGCACGTTATCAGCGGCCTGGAAGGCGTTCATCAGGGTGATCTTCTCCTGACTGATCATCTTCAGGCGCTCGTTGGGGATGACGATGAGGCTGTCCACGTGCATCAGGAGATTTGCGATGCCCTGCTCAGCCAGACCCATCTTCCGCTTGCCCTCAAAAGAGAAGGGCTTGGTGACGATGCCCACGGTCAGGATGCCCAGATCGTGTGCCACCTCGGCCACCACAGGAGCAGCACCGGTGCCGGTGCCGCCGCCCATACCGGCGGTGATAAAGACCATCTGGGAACCCTTCAGAGCGTTTGCGATCTCGTCCTTGCTCTCCTCGGCAGCGCGCTGGCCGATCTCGGGGTCAGCACCTGCGCCGCGGCCCTTGGTGAGCTTGGAGCCCAGCTGCACCTTGGTGGCGGCATGGTTCTTCGCCAGTGCCTGCTGGTCGGTATTCATTGCGATAAATTCGACGCCCTGCAGGCCGTCGCTGACCATGCGGTTGACGGCGTTGCCGCCGCCGCCGCCCACGCCGATGACCTTTATCGTCGTTACGTTTTCGTCCATTTCTTCGTCGAGCATGAGTGCCATATCATTGTCCTCCATCGGATTTTATCGTAGACCGCGCCTTGGCGCAGGATAGAACTCAACATTACTGCTACTATATAACAGTATCGTATCATCTTTTGGCCCCGAATGCAAGATAAATTTGCTTTTTCGATGGTATTTTTTTCACAGCGGCGTCAAGGGGCGGCATTTCTCTGCCAATTCGTCCCCCTAAAGAGGCCAGAACTTCGCACAGGCCGGCATAGCCCCGGTCGATATGACGAGTCTCTTCCACGAGGCTCTTCCCCCGTGCCGACAAAGCCGCCACCACCAGTGCCGCACCGCCCCGCAGGTCAGGCGCAGTGAGGGTGGCGCCGTGGAGGCCGCTTTCCGGCAGCGGACCGACAGAGAGTACCCGGCCCGACCGTTTTACCCGCCCGCCCAGCCGCTCGAAGCCCTCCGCGCAGCCGAACCGCCGTTCGAAGACGACGTCCTCAATGCTGCTCTCCCCCTCGGCACAGAGCATGGCAGCGGCCAGCAGGGGCGCAGCGTCTGTGGCGAGACCCGGGTACACCCCGGTGAAGACCCGGCCCGCCCCGTACAGCCGCCCGAAACGTGCCACCTCGGCCCGGTCTGCGCCCCGCTCCACGG
>ERZ1034952.3573-NODE-3573-length-10357-cov-5.316055_pt1 | contig 10357 bp, 13 predicted proteins | sample MGYA00520625_ERZ1034952 | MGnify/ENA primary metagenome ERZ1034952 (study PRJEB33766, sample SAMN09781773) | gut metagenome | biome: gut microbiome | host: Homo sapiens | place: Madagascar | study: EMG produced TPA metagenomics assembly of the PRJNA485056 data... | reverse complement strand
TTTAAATATATCATAATTTTGTGGTATTGTCAATAGTACATATGAGTACTATGAATTGCAAAGGATGAGTGATATTATGTATCTGCCGAGGTTAAGAGATTTAAGAGAGGATAAAGATTTAAAACAAAAGGACATAGCAGAAATGCTGGGGATAAAACAGACAGTATATTCAAGATACGAGCGCGGCTTTCAGAATTTGCCGCTTGAATTTTTGGTTATGCTCGCGGACTTTTATGATACAACAACGGATTATATATTGGGCAGAACAATGAAAAAATAACGAGGCTGTTAAGTTTAAACAGTCTCGTTTTTCTGTCTATATTCACAAAGATTTATTCCTCGTCACTTAATACAGAGGTGCAATGCGGGCAGCGTGTGGCTTTAATGTCAATTTCGCTGCAGCAGTACGGACATTTTTTTGTTGTTGGCGGTTTAGGCTCGTCATCAGCCTCAAAACGGCCTATAATGTTTACTTTATTTATAAGCTTAACAAGCAGGAATATAATAAACGCCATGATTATAAAATCAATAACGGTTGTTATAAACGCTCCGTATTTAAGCTCAACATTTCCGATGTGCAGTATAAAGCTGTCAAAATTTATTCCGCCGAATAATCCCAGAAGCGGAGATATAATATCACTTACCAGTGATGAAACAATTTTCTGAAAAGCTCCGCCGATAATAACGCCGACTGCCAGGTCAAGCACATTGCCGCGCATGGCAAATTCCTTGAATTCACGTAAAAACTTTTTCATATGTAACCTCCTGTTATTGCTGCGGCCGCTGTACCACGAAGAATAATCGCTGGGAATCTCCGCGCGGCGGCTCAAACGAAAGATTATCGTATATGCCAAGACAGTCAAGACCGCAATCTCTTATATATTTTTTTAATTCTTCGACAGTATACATTCGTTCCTCCTGATACTCATCACGGCGGCAATAGCTGCCGTCCGAGTTTTTGAGAAAGAAGTTTAAGTCAAAGTAACAGATTTTATCATCACTGTCATATTCGTTGTTCCATACGCAATAGACATTATCCTCGTCATAGACAAAGCTGTTGTTATCAAGTATGTTTTTAAACTTATACTCGGTGTTTATGTCAAATATAAATATTCCGCCGGGATTGAGGTAATAGTGCAGCAGTCTGAGCATATCCGACACCTGACCGTCGCCGGTCAGATAGTTTATTCCGTCAAGGGCGCAAACCATCGCGTCTACCGTACCATAAAGCTCAAAAACGGTCATGTCCTGCTGCAGAAACAATATGTCATGTCCGGCAGCTCTTGCCTTTTCGGCGGCAATCTCTAGCATTTCCTCAGAGCAGTCAAGCCCAATCATCTCATAACCCTTTTCTGCCATAGGAACAGTAATGTTCCCCGTGCCGCAGCCCATGTCAAGTATCAGCTTTGGCTCTAAACCAAAGCGTTTAAACACAGACTGATAATAGTTCACGAATGCATTGTAATCATTATCCTGAAGATCGTCATAAAACTTTGCCAGAATCCGATACATAATTCCGCACTCCTAATCTTCGATTTTTTCTATCGGCGCATATGCTGCAAGCAGCTTTTTCTCCCCGTCGGGGAAGTTTATTTTAAGCAGATAATCCGCACCCATGCTCTGCGCGGCGGTGATAACACCTATACCGAATTTGCGGTGCTTAACCTTATCGCCAACCGAATATTCAAGAGCGGAGGAGGGCTTAGGTTTGCTGCCGCGTTCGTCAAGCATAGCGCTTTTGCCAAAACCGGCTGCAGGTTTATCAAATGAATAATCCAAAACGGAGGCAGCAGGCTTTTCTTCGGTTATTTCCATCAGTTCCTCAGGAATTTCGTCTAAAAACCGTGAGGGCGGATTGTATTTGGTAGAGCCGAAAAGCGTACGGCTTTTTGCCTTTGTAAGAAACAAATTCTTCTTTGCGCGCGTTATGCCGACATAGCAAAGACGGCGTTCTTCTTCGATTTCTTCGGCGTCTGCGATAGAACGCAGCCCCGGAAATATTCCATCCTCCATGCCGACAAGAAATACGTTGGGGAACTCCAGCCCCTTTGCGCTGTGCAAGGTCATAAGAGTAACGGTATCCTGAGCCTCGTCATAGTTATCTATGTCGGATATAAGTGAAATATCTTCTAGCAGCTGTTCAAGCGATATGGCAGAGTCCTTTTTCACAGCCTCCTGAACCATTGATATAAACTCCTCAAGGTTCTCAAGACGTGTTTGGTTTTCTACGGTTTTTTCCTGCTTCAAAGCGGAAACCATGCCCGTTTTATCCATAACCGTTCTTACAAAAAGCTCAAGACCGCTTTCTTCAAGCTCGTTCTGCAGACCGATAATCATATCGGCAAAATCAATCAGCTTTTTGGCTGCTGACGCAGAAAGTTCATCAAACTCCGATGCCTTTTTGCATATTTCAAACATTGTTCTGCCTTCGCCGATAGAGATAGCATTGACCTTATCAACGGTTGCTGCGCCTATTCCGCGTTTTGGTTCGTTTATAATACGTCTTAAAGCAACATTGTCGCCGCTGTTTACAATCAGCCGCAGATATGAGGTCAAATCCTTGATTTCCTTGCGGTCGTAGAATCGCAAACCTCCCAGAACCTTATACGGAATGGCAGAGCGGAGCAGTGCATCCTCGATAATACGCGACATTGCATTCATGCGATAAAGTATGACAGTATCATTAAGCGGCATATCCAGCTTTTTAATTGTATCTGCGATATAATAGCCCTCTGAATGTTCGTTAGCGGCGGTATATAATCTGATTTTATCACCGCTGCCGTTTGAGGTCCAAAGCTCTTTGCCTTTGCGCCCGGCATTGTGGCGAATAACCTCGTTTGCGGCGTCAAGAATATTTTGTGTTGAACGGTAGTTTTCTTCAAGCTTAATAACGCGGCAGCCCTTGAACTCCTTTTCAAAGCCAAGAATGTTTTGAATATCTGCGCCGCGGAATTTATATATGCTTTGGTCGTCATCGCCGACAACACAAAGGTTGCGGTGCTTTTGCGCCAAAAGGCTTACAAGTTTATACTGTGCGTGATTGGTGTCCTGATACTCGTCAACCATTATGTATTTAAAGCGGTTTTGATAATATTCCAAAACCTCAGCACATTCTTCAAACAGCTTTATTGTGTTTACAATTAAGTCATCAAAATCCATTGCATTGTTAAGCTTCAGCTTTTTCTGATAAAGCTCATACAGCTGTGCGACCTTTGAATAATAAAAGTCACCTCTGTTCAGTTGTTCGTATTCACCGGGCTCAATCAGCTTATCCTTTGCGTTGCTGATTGCCGAAATAACGGCTCTCGGCGGAAACTTTTTGTCATCTATCGAAAGCTCCTTTAAACATTCCTTTATAACAGTTTGCTGGTCTGCGGTGTCATATATGGTAAAGGCTTTGGCATAGCCGATTTTTTCGGCATCACGGCGCAGAAAGCGAACACATGCAGAGTGAAAGGTGGAGGCAAAAACATCATTGCCCTCCGGGCCGAGCTGAGATACAAGTCTTTGCTTAAGCTCGCCGGCAGCCTTATTGGTAAATGTTATTGCAAGAATCTGCCAGGGCATAATCGGTTCGCCGTTAAGAGCAGCCTCTATGCTCGGAGGAAGCTCGTCAAGCTCGCCGTCTGCAAACCATTCAAGAATTTCGGTATCCTGCGGCGAAAGCTGCGGCGTTATATCTGCAGAACGTCCGAAACGAATCAAATGAGCTATTTTATGTATAATTACGGTTGTTTTGCCGGAGCCTGCGCCGGCAAGCACCAAAAGAGGACCGTCTGTGTGTAAAACGGCTTCTTTTTGGCGTTTGTTTAAATTAGGATAATATCTTGAAAGCGCTTTATCGCGCAATTCGGAATACTCTATGATAATCTGCCTCCTGTCGGTTTATTTTATAATTGTTGCGCCGCCCAGAACAAGATCCCCGTCCGGCTGATAGAATACAACAGCCTGTCCCGGAGTGACGGCACGCTGCGGCTCGTCAAATTTAATTCGCAGATAATTGCCGTCCATGCTGATTTCTCCCATAGCAGGTCGGGCACTGTATCTGATTTTTATTTCAGCTCTTATAGGCTTGTTCAAGGTGTCAAACGGAATAAAATTCCAATCTGCCGCAAGCAAGCCGTCTGAAAATTCACTTCCCTTTTCGCCGAGAACAACACGGTTATTTTCAGCATCAATTTTTACCACAAACATTGGCTTGCCGAAAGCTATGCCAAGTCCCTTGCGCTGACCTATTGTATAGTTGATAATTCCTTTGTGTCTGCCCAGAACATTGCCTTTCAGGTCTACAAAATCGCCCTCCGGTGGTAGATTTTTGATATGTCTGCCGATAAAACCTGCATAGTCGTTATCCGGGACAAAGCAGATTTCCATACTGTCAGGCTTTTCTGCGGTCGGCAGATTAAGGCTTTCTGCCATTTTGCGTACCTCGTCTTTGCCTGAAAATCCGCCGAGCGGCATAAGCGTATGTGAAAGCTGATCTTGTGTAAGGCTGTATAATGCGTATGTTTGGTCTTTGGCAGTGGATTTTGCGCGTTTAAGCAAATATCTGCCGGAGCTTTTATCAAAATCAACCCTTGCATAATGTCCGGTCGCAACCTTATCCGCACCGAGTAAATTTGCCTTTTTCAGCATTGCATCAAATTTGAGAAATCTGTTGCATGCAATACATGGATTTGGGGTTCTTCCGTTTAAATACTCATTTGTAAAATAGTCTATTACATATTTTTTAAAATCGTCACGGAAGTCAAGAACATGATAGTCAATGCCGATACGGTTTGCTACGCGCCTTGCATCCTCAACAGCGGAGAGAGAGCAGCAGGTACCCTCGGTAAAGCTTCCGCATATATTCTCGCCATCCCAAAGGCGCATGGTTACGCCGATGACGTCATAGCCCTGCTCTTTAAGTACGGCGGCGGCAACGCTGCTGTCAACGCCACCCGACATACCGATTACTACGCGTTCCATTATTCAGCCTCTCCGTCTGCGTCGTGGTGGTGGCAGGAACAGCAGCAGCCGTCACATTTAATTCCATCGGGAACAGGTATTCCTTTTTGTTCATAGTAATTTGCTATTGCCGAGTGTATGGCTTCTTCTGCAAGCACCGAGCAATGAAGCTTAACAGGGGGAAGTCCGTCCAGAGCCTCTACAACCGCTTTGTTGGTAAGCTTTATCGCCTCGTCAACAGTTTTGCCTTTTACAAGCTCGGTTGCCATAGAGCTTGTTGCTATGGCAGCGCCGCAGCCATAGGTTTTAAATTTTATATCCTCTATAACTCCGGTGGAATCATTTATTCTCATGTAAATCTTCATTATATCGCCGCATTGCGGATTACCTACCTCGCCTACGGCGTTTGCGTTTTCGATTTCACCGACGTTTCTGGGGTTGCTGAAGTGATCCATTACTTTTTCGCTGTATAACATATATAAAAACTCCTTTTTATCTTATGATTGTAATTTTAAAAATTCTTCATACAGAGGTGACATTGCTCTTAAACGCTCAACCGCTTTTTTAACGGTTTCGACAATTTTATCTATGTCCTCCATAGTGTTTTCCATATCGAATGAGGTTCTGAGCGAGCCGTGGGCTTCCTCATGTTTAAGTCCTATTGCAAGCAAGACGTGTGACGGATCAAGCGAACCTGAGGTGCAGGCACTTCCGCTTGATGCGGCAATACCGTTCATGTCAAGCAGCAGGAGCAAACCTTCTCCTTCAATAAACTCAAATGAAATATTGGCGTTTCCCGGTAAGCGGTCGGTCGGATGTCCGTTCAGATGTGAGTACGGAATCTCAGCGAGAACCTTTTTTATATATGCGTCACGCAGTCCGGAAAGATATTCAGCTTTTTTCGGAATATCGGCGGTAGCCATTTCTATTGCCTTGCCGAGTCCGACAATACCGGCAACATTTTCCGTGCCGGCACGTCTGCCGCGTTCCTGTGCACCCCCTGTGATAAACGAAGCAAGCTTTACTCCCTTGCGGACATAAAGTGCGCCGCTGCCTTTTGGGCCGTGGAATTTATGACCTGTAAGTGAAAGCATATCCACACCAAGCTCGTGTACGTTTATCGGAACCATACCAACAGCCTGTACGGCATCGGTGTGGAAAAGCACGCCTGCCTCTTTTGCTATCTTTGTAATTTCAGCTATCGGCATAAGTGTTCCGATTTCGTTGTTTGCAAACATTATGGTTATAAGAATGGTAGTATCTTTTATTGCCGCCTTTACATCCTTCGGATTTACTTTTCCGGTGTTGTCGACCGGCAGATATGTTACCTCAAAGCCGTTTTTTTCAAGCTCCTGACAGGTGTGCAGAACAGCGTGATGCTCTACTGCGGAGGTGATAATATGGTTACCCTTTGATTTAAGCGTTTTTGCGGCAGAGCGTATTGCCCAGTTGTCAGCCTCACTGCCGGAACCGGTAAAGTAAATCTCCTTAGGCTCTGCGCCGATGGCGGATGCAACCTGTTCACGCGCGGATTCTATTGCTTTCTTTGCTGTGCGTGCCTCCTCGTAGATGCTTGACGGATTGCCGAAAAATTCGGTAAGATAAGGCTTCATTGCCTCAAATACCTCCGGGGCAAGCTTTGTTGTTGCCGCGTTGTCAACATAAATACGTTTTTCCATGTTTTCCTACCTTTCCTTACAGAATTCAATCTATGAAAAGTAGATGTTCTGTAAATTTGTTCTCAGTTTTGTCTGAATAATTATTTAGATAAAGTAATTATTTGTAAAGTAAAATGATTTAATACATTTATTGTATTATTTGAATTTTTGCGACTCGCTTACGGCAAGCTTGTCACAGCGTTCGTTTTCCGGATGACCTGCATGTCCCTTTACCCAGACCGTAGTAACGTCATGAAGCTTTAAAAGCTTTAAAACGCGCTCCCATAAATCCGGATTGAGTGCCTTTTCCTTATTATTACGCATCCAGCCTTTTTTCTGCCAGTTTTCCGCCCAACCCTTTTCAACAGCGTCCGTAAAGTATTTTGAATCACTGTATAGTGTGACTTTGCATGGTTCGGTCAAGGCTTCAAGACCGGCTATAACAGCCATAAGCTCCATTCTGTTATTTGTAGTATTTGGTTCTCCGCCGGAAAGCTCAAGCTCATGCCCTTTATAGCGCAGAATAGTTCCGTATCCGCCAGGGCCGGGGTTTCCGCTGCAAGCTCCGTCAGTGAATATTTCCACATGCTTTGGCTCTGCCATGCTGTATCATCTCCTAAGGCTGAAAAATTCATTCTCAATAAGGGGCGAAAGCCCCGTCGTTCACGTTTCGGCAGCGGATCATACCGCCGCTGAAAAAAGCAAGCGGAGCCTGCTGCCTGCAAAGGCGCAGGATATCTTGCTTTCAGAATTATATTGTAACATATCATATGAAAAAAATCTATAGTTTTTTTGCCGAATTTTGAGAATTAGCGGACTAACTGTCAGATTTACTGCATAAAAATATACAGGTGATAAAACATGATGAATTATATATGGGGCGGAATGATTATAATATCGCTGATAGCGGCGGTGTTCAACGGAAGAATTGAGGAGGTTGCTCTGGCGGCGTCAGAGGGGGCTAAAGCTGCAATAGATACAGGTATTGCCCTGCTTGGAATAACATGTCTGTGGACAGGACTTGCAAAGGTGGGCGAGAGAGCCGGAATGATAAAAGGTATATCAAGGCTTTTAAGGCCTGTACTAAGCCGGATTTTTCCAAAGCTTGATGACGAATCTGCCAAAGAGAGTATAGTTATGAATATTGCCGCAAATATGTTTGGAATGGGAAATGCGGCAACTCCGCTGGGAATAAAGGCGATGAATGAGCTTAGCCGTGCAGGAAAAAGGAGCAGCACGGCAAGCAATGCAATGTGTATGTTTGTTGTGTTAAACACAGCGTCAATTCAGCTTGTGCCGACAACTCTTATATCGTTAAGACAGGCGTACGGTTCAGCAAATCCCGGTGAAATTACACTGCCGGTATGGATTGCAAGTCTTTGCGCGCTTGCGGCAGGGATTGCTGCCGCAAAGCTGTTTGAAAGGAGAAAACGTCTTTGAAATACGTTTCAATGCTTGCAGTACCGGTTCTTATAGGCTTTTTTATTACAGCCGGAATTATAAAAAGAGTAAATATTTACGATTGTTTTATTGAAGGGGCAAAGGACGGATTGCAAAGTATAGCCGGGATAATTCCTGCTCTTGTCGGACTTATGATGGCTATATATATGCTGCGTGCCGCCGGTGTTGTTGAAATGCTGACGGAGGTTTTGTCACCGCTGCTTGAAAGAGCGGGAATGACAGCGGAGGTGCTTCCTCTGGCACTGCTGCGCCCGGTTTCGGGCAGTGCATCAATAGCAATAGTGAGCGATATTTTTAAACAGCTTGGGCCGGATTCTGCATCGGGAAGAATTGCGTCAGTTATGATGGGCTCGACCGAAACGACATTTTATGTTATAGCGGTATACTTCGGAGCGGCAGGAATAAAAAATACGCGCCATGCTGTCCCGGCGGCATTGATTGCCGATTTTACGGGAATAGTCATGGCGGTAGCTGTTACGAGGTTATTTTTTAATTGCTAATCACTTAATACGTTATATAATTCAAGACCTTTTTCCATTGCATATGAAACCGTTTTATAGGTTCCGCTGTTTGTACGGCTTAGAAAGAATACGCAGCAGCGGCTGTTGTCAACCATAAAACGGTTGCGCCGCATCATGCATCCTGAGTCGTATTCCTCCGACAGAACACGAACATCATCCGCAAGACGGCAATGCTCGTCATAACGTTGTTTGTCGGCTTTTCGCCATTTGTCGGACTGGCATCGGCAGGGGAGGGCAAGAATAAGGCGTAGCTGAGGAAGATCCTTCCTCAGCTTTATTATAATATCGGCCGCGAGCGCGTCAAAGCCGAGTGCACCGCCTGTTATAAAATCGCAGATTCCGTCTGAAGCAAGCTTTTTTATTATACGCTCAAGATTATCGGAAACGGTGGGGAAAAGCTCTGACGGTATAACACGATGTCCGCTGAAGCAGCAGGCATTATTTTTTTTAATCATAATATCACCAAATGGGAGTATAGCACAATTGCGCGCTTGTGTCAATTCCGACAAAATACGCTATTTAAGGTTTACAACATCCGGATATAGTTGTATAATAATAAACTGTTGTGGATTAAGTGCAGCAGTGCAGCTGCTGATATTTATGTAAAACGGAGGATGAGAGGCTTGAAAGTTTTAAAACAACTCGGCTTGATATTTTTGTTGTGTCTTGCAGGCGATTTTGTCGCCGGCTTGCTGCCGTTTTCGGTGCCTACCGGTGTACTTTGTATGATAGTTTTATTTCTGATTTTTTTGTCCAGAGCAGCTAAAACCGAGTCCTTAAAGGAAACAAATGATTTTCTTATGGAAAATATGGCGCTGTTTTTTATACCTGCCGGTGTGGGAATAGTGCAGTATTATGATATAATGAAAAACGCCGTTTGGCAGATTGTTGTTATATGTATAGTATCAACATTTGTTACATTTGCGGTGACGGCATATACGGTGCGTTTTGTAACCGCTTTGCAGAAGAAATACGGAGGACGAAAAAATGGCTGACAGTATAAGCAATATTATTTTTGAGATTACATCTGATCCGAGCTTTGGCATAATGCTTACTTTGCTGACGTATTCCTTTGGTGTATGGCTGAACAGAAAAGCCAAAACGCCGTTGGTTAATCCTATGATGATTTCCGTTGTTTTAAATATATGCGTTTTGCTCTCCTGTAATATATCCTATGACAACTATATGGCAGGCGGAAGTGTTATAGAGATTTTTCTTACGCCGGTTACGGCGCTTCTGGCGGTAAAGATTTATGAACAGCTAAAGGTAATCAAGGAAAACTGGATTCCTATTATAGCCGGAACAGCAGTGGGATCTGCTGCTTCGATAATATGTGTTTTTGTTATGTGTAAGGCATTTGGGCTTGAGAATGTACTGGTTTCATCTATGCTGCCTAAGTCTGTTACTATGGCGATTGCCGTGCCGCTATCCGTTCAAAACGGCGGTATAGCTTCCATAACGGCGGTGTGTCTGTTGATAACCGGAATTTTGGGAGCGGTATTTTCGCCTTACATGATACGTATTATGAAAATAAAAAATCCTATAGAGGCAGGAATAGCTATAGGAACAAGCAGTCATGCTCTTGGAACGACAAAGGCAATCGAACTTGGTGATATAGAGGGTGCAATGAGCAGCTGTGCAATCGGAATAGCCGGTTTTATTACGGCAATATATATATTATTGATGTAAAAATACAATAAGTGTTGTCATAAATGTGCACAAAATTTTCTGAAAATTATGTATTTATAAGGAACTTAATTCGGTGATCGG
>ERZ1034952.3570-NODE-3570-length-10358-cov-9.322236_pt1 | contig 10358 bp, 8 predicted proteins | sample MGYA00520625_ERZ1034952 | MGnify/ENA primary metagenome ERZ1034952 (study PRJEB33766, sample SAMN09781773) | gut metagenome | biome: gut microbiome | host: Homo sapiens | place: Madagascar | study: EMG produced TPA metagenomics assembly of the PRJNA485056 data... | reverse complement strand
GGCCCGCCCCCAGCAGCGGCCCGCACCGGCTCCTGCGAAGAAGGGACCACACCTGGACAGCATCATTTTCTATACCCTGTATTTCCTGATGATCGCCGTGTTCTGCCTGGGCATGGTCGTCGGCGTCAATTGGCTGAACGGCTGGCTGGTGGACTATGAGGCCGCCCAGCCCACGGCCAAGAGCCAGGAGGTTTTCAATCAGCTCTTCGCCAGCCCCGATTGGGCCAGCCTCTATGAACAGGCAGGCTGCCAGGACACCGCTTATGAGGGCAAGGATGCCTTCGCAGCCTACATGACCCAGAAGGTGGGGGGCACCCAGCTGACCTATACCGAGACCTCTGCCGGCCTGTCCCAGGGCAAGAAGTATTATGTAAAGCTGGGCGATGAGCGCATCGGTGCGTTCTATCTGACCAACCAGGCCACCAAGAAAACCGACATTCCCGACTGGGAGCTGGGCAAGGTGGAACTGATCTTCGACCGGGCCGACGGCTACCTGATCCAGAAGGTGGATGGCCACAGAGCCTTCGTCAACGGCGTGGAGCTGGACGACAGCTTCACCATCCAGACCACCTCCACCTCTGCCGAGGAGTATCTGCCCGTTGGCACCGTGGGCGCGAAGATCGACGTCCAGAGCATCACGGGCCTGATGATGCGGCCCACCGTCACCATTCAGGACCAGTCCGGCACGGAGATGCCTGTGGTCTATGACGAGGAGAAGGGCATGTTCGTGGAGCAGACCGAGGCAACGGCCATTTCCGATGCGGAAAAGACGGCGGTCATGGGTGCTCTGGAGGCCTACTCCGGCTATATGATCAATGCCAGCGGCGCACGGCAGAATGTCGCCAAGTATTTCGATTCCAACTCCGATGCCTACCAGAACATTATGAAGATCGGTGCCGAGCTGTGGATGAACACCGACCGGGGCCATAAGTTCCTGGATGAGACCATCACCGATTACGTCAAGTATACCGATGAGCTGTTCTCCTGCAAGGCCAGCCTGACCATGCAGGTCACCTTGAAGGACGGCAGCCTGTCCTCCTACGACGTGGAGGAATCCATGTTCTTCCGCCTGAAGAACGGCAACTGGGTCTGCTATGGCATGACCAATAAGGACGTGACCAAGCCCGTGGGCAAGGTCCGCATCACCTTCATCAGCGACCTGACCGACGGCATCACCCTGTCCAGCCAGTTCTATGAAACCGACGCCGCAACCCTCATGACCCCCGTCATCACCGCCCCCGAGGGTAAGATCTTCTCCGGCTGGGTCAAGGAGACCACTGTCAACGGCCGCACGGAGCTCACCGTGGTCTTCACTCCCGATGAAAACGGCCAGGTAACCGTCCCCGCCGGCACCACCCTGGAGCCCATGACGCTCTACGCCCTGTTCGAAAACGCGGAATAAAAAGAAAAAGGCTCCCCTGAAAGGGGAGCTGGCTCGGCGTTAGCCGAGACTGAGGGGTTATACCGTAGAACCCCTCCGGCCCTGCGGGCCACCTCCCCTTTCAGGGGAGGCAAAGAGCTAACAACAAGGAATAGTAAAGGAGAATGCCCATGTTTGCAGCACTGCAAGCGCTTTTGAACTCTCTGGCAGTGTCCTTCGACCTGCCCATCCTGGACTGGATTCAGGCCCATCTGCAATGTACATTCCTGGATAAGGCCATGCCCATTGTCACCCTCTTCGGCGACGGCGGCGTGTTCTGGATTCTGGTGGCAGTGGCCCTGCTGTTCTTCGCAAAGTACCGGAAAACCGGATTTTCCATGGGTATGGCCCTGATTCTGGGCCTGCTGGTCTGCAATATCTTCCTCAAGCCCCAGGTAGCCCGTATCCGGCCCTACAATTTCCAATTGCAGGAATACGGAAGAGAGATCACATTGCTCGTCAAGGGCCTGAACGATTATTCCTTCCCCTCCGGCCATACCATCGCCTCCTTCGAGGCCTGCACGGTGCTCATGCTCCATGACAAGCGCCTGGGCATCCCCGCAACCGTCCTTGCAATCCTCATCGCCTTCTCCCGGCTGTACCTGTACGTCCACTATCCAACCGACGTGCTGGTCTCCGTGGTCCTGGGCATCCTCTTCGGCATCCTGGGCAACCTGATCGTGAACGCCATCTACAAGAAGTTCGTGTATAAGGGAAAATACATCGAAGAGTAATGGAAAGTCCCCTGCCGGTTCGGCAGGGGACTTTCCATAATGCCCGTATCAGTAGATAAAGGAATGAATGACGGCGATGGCGGATTCGGCATCGCCTTTTTTGACGTATTCCAGAATGCTGCGGTGGCTTTCAACGGCGCGGTCCCAGTATTCCTCAAAGGCCTTGCCCTTGCTGTGCAGGTTGTCAACGCTGATCTGCTGGGACCAGTAGTTGCAGTTGATGGAGAACATCATCATGTAGGCATAGGCCCACATGGCGTTTCCGGAGAGATAGCAGATTTCCCGGTGGAAGCGGTAGTCCACATTGATGAAGGCGGTCAGGTCCTGCGTGGGGGCGATCTGCTCCATCCGGGCCACATAGCCCTCCAGCTTTGCAAAGTCCTCCGGTGCGTGAGAGCGGGCGCAGGTCTCTCGGATGGAGATGTCCTCGATTTTCATTCGGAAATCGGAAACATCCTCAAAGGTCACCTTCTGCGCCAGAAGGTCAGAAATATTGTCCAGAAAATCCGTCAGGCGGAATTTGGCCACATAGGTGCCGTCCCCCTGACGGTTTTCCAGCAGATTCAGCGCTATGAGCTTTTGCAGCGCGCTGCGGACGGAGACCCGGCTGACACCGTAGGCCTCGGCGATCTCATTTTCGGAGGGAATCCGTTCCCCGGGCGTCCATTCGCCGCTGACGATCCGCTGGCGGAGGTCGTGATAAACCGTTTCGGATATGCTGGGGCGTACGATCTTGTTTGCGTTAAACTTTCTGCTTTCCACTGCTGCACTCCTTGCCGTGCCAGCCGAGGGATCTCCGGCAGAGCCGGGCTGCACCCTGACTGCTTAGGCTAACGAAAAAACGAGTCTTTTCGCTTAATACGTATAATATCTATAAGTCTACCATAGCAAACTTAAAAAGTAAACATTTTTTTGCGAACGGACACGGCAATTGCATGAATGAACGTTTCGTAAAATATTCGTAGGGGGCGATGCCCACATCGCCCCCTACGTTCTTTTTCGATGTTCTTCATAAAGTATTAACGCATGCAATTGTCGTGGCGGACGGATTCTGCGTGAGGAGGAAAGTGCTTCCGCAACCTGCAAAGGGATGCTGCCGGAGAGAATGGGCAGGCCTTGGTTGAAATGTAGAAAATCACCTGCGAATTTTGGCGAATTTGCGAAGTTGACAAATGATGAGAATGCATTAAAATGAATCGTGAAATTTGTAATACAACTTACAAATATACATAATACAAACAAGGAGGCGTGGTTCTATGAAAGTAACCAGTGTGGATGTCTATTCGCTGAAGCACCGTGGACCGGCGGGAAGCATGCGGGGCATTGGCTGCCGCGTATTTACGGATGAGGGGATCTATGGTGACGGCGAAGCAGGCATTTCCTACGGTGTCGGTGCACCGGCTGCCTTTTCCATGATCCAGGCATTGGCCCCTCTGATCATCGGGCAAGACCCTATGCGCAATGAGTTCCTGTGGGAAAAGATGTTCAAGGAGACCTTCTGGGGGCAGGCCGGCGGCGCCATTTTCTATGCCGGTATGAGCGCGCTGGATATGGCGCTGTTTGACATCAAGTGCAAGGCGCTGAATGTGCCTGCCTATCAGCTTCTGGGCGGCAAGCAGCGGGATAAGCTGCGCGCCTATGCCAGTCAGCTGCAGCTGGGCTGGGTGGATGATGACGCACCGGGCTGGCGGCTGGCCGTAACGGATGAGGATTATGCCCGGGAGGCGCAGATCGCCGTGGAAGACGGCTACGATGCCATCAAGGTGGATTTCCTCAGTGTCAGCCCCGAGGGCCGTCTGCGTACCCCGGAGGAATCCTGCGGTCTGCTGCCGAAAAAGACGGTGAGAAATGTGATCGACCGTATCCGGGCGACCCGGGAGGCCGTGGGACCGGATGTGGACATCATCATCGAGAACCACTCCAATACCGATGCGCTTTCCTCCACCCTCATCGGTCAGGCTGCCGAGGAATACGACATCATGTACTATGAAGAGGTCTGCACGCCGCTGAATCCCATGGTTATGAAGAACGTGAAGAACCGGGTCAATATTCCCATTGCGAACGGAGAGCGCGTGTTTACCCGCTGGGGCTACCTGCAATTCCTGCTGGACGACTCCATGCACGTTTTGCAGCCGGATATCTGCCTGTGCGGCGGCATCACGGAGGCGAAAAAGATCTGCGACCTGGCCCACATCTTCGATGCGACCATTCAGGTGCACACCTGCGGCTCGCCCCTGACCCTCGCTGCGGCACTGCAACTGGAGGCCGCGATCCCCAATTTCTGCATCCATGAGCACCATGTGATCAACAAGGTTCTGTGGAACCGTGAGCTTGGCAAGTACGATATCGCTGCGGAGAAGGGCTATTTCGCGGTGCCCGACCGTCCGGGCTGGGGACAGGAGTTCTCCGAGTACGCGGTATCCCATGCAGACAAGGTCACTGTAAAATAAGATCCAATAAGGAGGATTTTCAAAATGGCGGAAATGCAAAAGGTTGTCAACACTCCGGCGCCCCCTGCCGGAAAGCTGGGAAAGGCTGAGCTGTACGCACTGGGCCTGGGACAGGTGATCGGCGTCGGCGTTATTACATTGGTAGGCCCTATGGTTGCCATCACCGGTAAATCCACGTGGCTTGCCTATCTGATTGCGGTTATTCTGGGCTTTGTGTCCCTGCTCCCCTATGTCTTCCTGACCAATACCCTGCGCTTTGGCAGCGGCATCTATTCCTACTGTGCCAGCACGCTGGACTATCGTGTTTCCGGTATGCTTGCCATTACCTTTATCCCGACGACCATGGGTATGGCGAGCCTTGGCACATCCTTTGGCATGTATTTCAACTCTCTGTTCCCCGCAGTGCCCGCAAAGGTTGCCGGTGTGGCGATCCTGCTGATCTTCTTCCTGATCAACCTGGGCGGCGTCAACGTCATGGCCAAGGTCCAAAAGTACGGTACCTGGCTGCTGATCGGCGGACTGATGCTCTTCATTGTGGCGGGCCTGTTCCAGATCAAGTATCCTGCAATTTTCGATGTAATGGCCGATGACTTCATGGCATCCGGCAGCAAGGGCTTCACCTCTGCCATTGCCACCTTCATGTACTCCACCGTTGGCTATTCTCTGCTGATGGCCTACGGCGGCCAGGCGAAGAACGCCAAGCGGGATATGCCCTGGGCCTACCTGGCGGTGTTTGTCTCCTTGCTGGTGCTGTATGTGGGCGTCGCCATCGTGGCCACCTCTACCATTCCTCTGGAGGAGTTCGCCGGTCAGTCCCTGGTCGTTGTGGCCCGGGCCATCCTTCCCACCCCTCTGTTTATCGCGTTCATCATCTGCGGCCCTATCATGGCTCTGCTGACCACCATCAATGCCTCCATGGTTTACTACCAGCTGCCCTTTGCCCAGAGCTGTGAGGATGGCTGGCTGCCCAAGTCCTGGAACATCCAGAATAAGAACGGCGTTTGCCTGCCGATCCTGATCTTCTGCGTGGTGATGGGCATCATTCCCCAGATCTCCGGAATTTCCATTGTGGCCATTACCAACAACCTGCAGCTGATGACCTCCTGCCTGGCCTTTGTGTACTTCCTGGCCTTCTATCTGCTGCCCACCAAGTACCCCGGAGCCTGGAAGAAGGCGACCATGCATGTGCCCAACGGCGTTTACTATGCCATCGTGACCCTTTCCCTGGCGGTGCAGCTGTACATCTTCTACAATGCCTGCCGGAATCTGACGGCTAAGACCGTTATCATCTCCCTGATTGCAATGGTCGTCTGCATGGCCTACGGCTTCATCCGCGCCAAGAGCCCCAGCGTACAAATCAAGACCTCCACCTGGGAGGAGTGATCCCGGAAGCGCTGCCCACCCGGGCAGCGCTTTTTGAATTCCATCCGGTCCCATGAGAACCGGACAAAGGAGAGATAGCAATGAAAATAACAAAGGTTGAAGTGTATAAATTCAATGTGGTCCTGCCGTTTCACAATGTGATCGGCTGCCGGATCTTTACGGATGAGGGCATTTACGGAGACGGCGAGGCGGCCCTGGCCTATGGCGTGGGCTATCACGCGGCGGTGGGCATGGTGCAGGACCTGGCAAAGCTGATCATCGGCATGGACGCTCTGGAAAACGAGGTCATCTGGAACAAGCTGCACAAATCCACCTTTTGGGCACAGAACGGAGGCCCGGTGGTTTTTGCGGGCATCTCCGCGCTGGACATCGCCCTGTGGGATATCAAGGGCAAATTCTTCAACGTGCCGCTGTATAAGCTCTTTGGCGGCAAGCAGCGGCAGAGCCTGCGCACCTATGCCAGCCAGATCCAGAGCGGCTTTGGCCCAAAGCACGAGATGATGGTAACGCCCGAGGACTATGCGAACATTGCCAAAAGCTGCGTGGCCCGGGGCTATGACGCCGTAAAGATCGATTTCTTTTCCATTGACGAAAAGGGCGGCTTCTTTGATAAGCAGAGGATACTGAACAAAATGGATTCCAAAACGCTGGCTGTGGGTGTGGAGCGCCTGGCTGCCGTGCGGGAAGCGGTAGGCCCCACTGTGGATATCATCATCGAGAACCACTCCAATATGGATGCCATGACGGCGGTTCAGTTCGCCCAGGCGGCAGAGCTCTACAATATCTTCTTCTTCGAGGAGCCCAATACCCCCAGCCCGAAGACGGCCCGGTATATTGCGGAGAATGTGAATATCCCCATTGCCAACGGCGAACGGATCTATACGCGCTGGCAGTATGCACCCTATTTTGAGGATATGTCCCTGCAAATTGCCCAGCCGGATATGGGCACCTGCGGCGGCCCCACCGAGGTGAAGAAAATCTGTGATATGGCCCATGCCTATGATGTGTCCGTGCAGATCCATGTCTGCGGATCTCCGCTGAGTTCCGCACTGTCGCTGCATATGGAGGCGGCCATCCCTAATTTCATCATCCATGAGCACCACCTGTGTATGCTGCATCAGTACAACAAGGACCTGTGCATTTATGATTACCAGCCGGTAAACGGGCAATTCAGCATCCCGGAAAAGCCGGGCATCGGTCAGGAATGGGCGCCGGAGGCCATTGCAAAGGCCGACAGGCTGGTTGTGGAAGGATAAGCCTATGAATGATTTGGAACGGAACCGGCAGTGCGGGGAGCTGCTGCGGGAATTCATTGGGCTGCGCTATGCACCGGTGGCGCTGAAATTCCTGGGCGACGGCGAAAAGATCCCGGACAATGCCCTGAGGCCCAGGCGGGACTTGGGGCAGCATATTGCACTGTGCCACGGATTTGCCCTTGCCCGCCGGCAGAACAAAACGGTGTATATGGATAAGTATGACCATTGGTGCTGGAACCCGCTGCTGACATACGGACTGGTGCTCTTCGAACCGGATTCGGAGGAAATGCAGCTGATTACCTCCAAAATGGGAATAGAAGACCCGGAGAAGGCAAAGGCCTTTGTGAATGCCTTCCCGAGAATTCCCTACGGAACGTATACGGGCCTTCTGATCGCCCCGCTGGAGCAGGCGGATTTTGTGCCGGACATTCTGCTGATCTACTGCCGGAACAATATGCTGGGGTCTCTGCTGATGGCAGTGAACAGCCAGACGGGCGGCATGGTGGACAGCAGCTTTGCACCGCTGGATTCCTGCTGCTATGGCGTTATCCCGCCCATGCAGCAGGGAAGCTACCGCATTACCCTGCCAGACCCCGGTGAGCGCTGCCGGGCCGCGGTGGAGCCGGATGCAATCATTTTTACGGTGCCGGGGCAGAAGCTGGAGGAGTTCTTCGCCGGTGTGGCACTGGAAAACAGCCGGGGCTTCACGCCGGAAAGTCTGTCGCCGGAGCTCAGCGGCGACTTTGCCCGTCCGCCCTTTTACAACCGCCTATTCGAAAGCTGGGGCCTTGACACAGGCAGAGATTGGTCCCGTTAGAGCAAAAAACAGGGGCTTCCCATTTCCGGGAAGCTCCTGTTTTGCACAAAGAGCATAGGCTTGCCCTTTCCGGCAGCCCTTACAGCAGCCCGAAATGCGCGAGGGCCTTTTCAATGCCGTCCTCCATGACCGGGGCGGTGACGTATCCGGCAACGGCTATTACTTTCTCCATGCCGCCGCCGCAGCCCTGAAAGGCCATGGCCTTGACCCTGGGGTCGATATGGGAATAGGGCCTGCCGGTGTTGATCACCGGCATATGCCCATTTTCCGCCAGCCGTGCCACGGCACGAACGGCGGAAGAGGGGACTTCCTGGGTTTTCTCGTCAATGATAGTTCCGTCTATGTCAAAAAATACGACCATGGTGATTCTCTCTTTCGTGGGATCGCGTGAAAAGACTTCTATGCGGGCAGCCCCAGGGCGGCGGTGGTCAGAATGCCCAGATTCTTCGCATAGATGGTGTCAAACTGGGAAATGGGCAGGGGATTCTCGCCCAGCCCTGCTTCAATGGTGAAGCCGGGCCGCCGCCAGACCTTGATGAACCAGTCCTTGTAGCCCGCAAAGCCGGAGGCGTAGGGGGTCTTCTCTAAGGAATAGCCGGACAGCCTGGCGAATTCCTGCCCCAGCGCCAACGCGCCGGGCACGTCGATGTCGTCATACTTCCAGTAGATCTGCTCCCCCTGGGTGTGGTAGGCCAGGATCAGGGCGGGGTCTAGGTAGCTTGTGAAGTCTGCCAGAGCCCGGCTCTCCCGCTGGGTCAGGGGGGCTTTGCCCACATAGTCCCGGGGGCCGGGCCTGGTGTAGCCCTGGGAGAATTTGATTTCTCTTGCCTGGAGCCATCCGGCGGGGTACTGGAGGTTCAGGTCCACCCCCAGCAGGTTGGCCTTCCAGCCATTCGGGAAGGGGATGGAGGGGCAGTTATTGGACAGGCGCTTTGCCTGCTCCCATTGAATGCTGCCCTGGGCAATGCCTCCCGTCACCAGATCCACCCCGTCCGGGTCAACCATGGGCACCAGGAAAATCTGACAGTTCTCTTCGAATAAATTGGCGGGAATGCCGTATACCTGTCCCTTTTCCAGAATGGCTCTGGACAGCTCCTCGGCAAATTTCAGCAACACCGTGGCCGTGATCCACTCATTGGCATGGTGGGCGGCGGTGAAGAGCACCGTTCGTCCCCCGCTGCCGATGGCCATGGCCTCAATCTCCCGGCCAAAGGCCGTGGTCCCGATGCTGCGGCTGCTGCACACCGGGTAGGCTTCCACAATTTTCTCAATGGTCTCGTGACACAGCCCATAGGTCATGGGCACATCCGTTTGCACAATGGACATAGCGCACCTCCACATTCTGCCGCCCCCCGGCGGCATGATGTCACGCTATAGTCTATGCGCGGGGGCGGGAAATGTGCGTTCTCTTACCTGCCCTCCAGATAGATCATCAGCACTGCGATATCTGCCGGGCTTACCCCGGAGATGCGGCCGGCCTGGCCCAGGGAGACGGGGCGGATGTCCTGGAGCTTCTGCCGGGCCTCCAGGCGAAGACCCTGGATGGACGTGTAGTCCATGTCCGGGGGCAGCAGCCGGGCCTCCTCCTTCCGGAACTCCGCAACCTGCTTTTCCTGCCGGGCTAAGTACCCCGCGTATTTCACCTGAATCTCCACCTCTTCCGTCACGGCGGCGGGCAGGGGCGGCCGCGCCCCATCAAAGGGGGCCAGGTCCGCATAGCTGACCTGGGGGCGGCGCAGCAGGTCCGCAAGCCGCGCGGAATTGGTCACCGGGGCCGTATCCCGGGCGGCGAGCATTTCGTTCAGCGCCTGGCTTCCCGGCACGCCGCTGCTTTCCAGGCGGTTGATCTCCCGGCGGACGGCTTCGTATTTGGCGTTCACTTCTTCCAGTCGGCTCTGGGGCACCAGCCCCACTTCTGCGCCAATGGCCGTGAGCCGCTGGTCGGCATTGTCCTGCCGGTGCAGCAGCCGGTATTCCGAGCGGCTGGTCATGATCCGGTAGGGCTCCTGGGTGCCCTTGGTCACCAGATCGTCAATGAGGGTGCCAATGTAGCTGGTGTCCCGGGTCAGCACCATGGGGGGCCGTCCCAGGATTTTCAGAGCGGCGTTGATACCGGCCACCAGTCCCTGGGCAGCAGCCTCCTCATAGCCGGAGGTGCCGTTGAACTGTCCCGCCCCGTAGAGGCCGGAGACCAGCTTGCATTCCAGGGTGGGCTTCAGCTGGGTGGGGTCGACGCACTCGTATTCGATTGCGTAGGCAGGGCGCATCATTTCCGCGTGTTCCAGCCCCGCCACGGTG
>ERZ1034952.3568-NODE-3568-length-10361-cov-5.533961_pt1 | contig 10361 bp, 8 predicted proteins | sample MGYA00520625_ERZ1034952 | MGnify/ENA primary metagenome ERZ1034952 (study PRJEB33766, sample SAMN09781773) | gut metagenome | biome: gut microbiome | host: Homo sapiens | place: Madagascar | study: EMG produced TPA metagenomics assembly of the PRJNA485056 data... | reverse complement strand
GCAAGGATGTTTTTATCGTTCAGTCCACCTGCGGTCCCGTAAACGACAACCTCATGGAACTGCTTATCATGATCGACGCAATGCGCCGCGCCTCCGCGGGACGCATCACCGCCGTTATACCTTACTTCGGCTACGCGCGTCAGGACCGCAAGGCCAAGAGCCGCGACCCCATCTCCGCAAAGCTCGTTGCAAACCTTATCACCGCCGCCGGTGCTGACAGAGTCCTCACGATGGATCTGCACGCGGCTCAGATTCAGGGCTTCTTCGACATTCCCGTCGACAACCTCATGGGTGCGCACCTCTTTGCCAAGCACTATGTCAAGATGTTCGGCAAGGGCTGCGAGGATCTCATGGTCGTCTCGCCCGATGTCGGCAGCACCGCCCGCGCCCGCGCCTTCTCCATGAAGCTCGGCGTGAACATGGCCATCGTTGACAAGCGCCGCGAGAAGGCAAACCAGTCCGAGGTCATGAACATCATCGGCAACGTCGAGGGCAAGACCTGCATCCTGCTCGACGATATCGTCGATACTGCCGGCTCTCTCTGCGGCGCGGCGAAGGCCATCAAGGAGATCGGCGGCGCGAAGGAGGTCTACGCCTGCGCGACCCACGGCGTTCTCTCCGGCCCCGCTCTCGAGCGCATCGAGAACAGCTGCATCAAGGAAATGCTCTTCCTCGACACCATCCCCTACCCCGCGGACAAGCCCAAGCTCGAAAAGATCAGCTACCTGTCCACCGCTCCCGTATTCGCGGAAGCCATCCGCAGAATTTACGAGGAAGTCTCCATCTCCAACCTGTTCGATTAATCTTTTATTTCAGAGGTAAACCATGCTTTTCAAGCGTCCAGGCGGTATAAGCTGGCTTGTCGTGTTCCTCGGCAATCCCGGCACAAAATACGAAATGACCCGTCATAACGCAGGCTTCATGGCCGGAGACGCCATGGCCAAGGCGCAGGGAGCGGCGATAAACCGCTCCCGCTTCAAAGCGCTCACCGGCACCTGCGATATCGGCGGCGAGACCGTCATGCTCATGAAGCCGCAGACATTTATGAATCTGTCCGGCGAGGCGGTGGCTCAGGCAGTGAGCTTTTATAAGCTCGCGCCGGATCACGTCATCGTCGTCTCGGACGAGGTCGCCCTGCCGATAGGGAAGCTCCGCATCCGCACAAAGGGCTCCGCCGGCGGGCACAACGGCCTTAAAAATATCATCGCGCTGCTCGGCACCGATCAGTTCCCGAGGATCCGTATCGGCGTCGGCGCCGCGCCGCACCCTGATTACGACATGGCCGACTGGGTGCTGTCCAGCTTCAAGGGCAAGGACGCGGAGGACATTCTCGCCGCAGCCGCACGCGCGGCCGAGGCTGTCGAATGCTACATCACCAAGGGCGCGGATCGCGCCATGAACCTATATAACTGAAAGTCTGACGGCAGAGGTTTACCCTGCCGTCAATTCAAAAAGGAGGCCGCCATGAAGAAAAACTGTATTGCAATGCTGCTGGCAGGCGGGCAGGGTTCGAGACTCTACGCGCTGACCCAGAACGTGGCAAAGCCCAGCGTTCCATTCGGCGGAAAGTACCGCATAATCGACTTTCCGCTCTCCAACTGCGCAAACTCCGGTATTGACACTGTCGGCGTACTGACCCAGTACCGCCCGCTCCAGCTCAACAGCTACATAGGCAACGGTCAGCCGTGGGATCTTGACGTGTCCGACGGCGGCGTGTACATTCTGCCTCCATATCAGAGCGCGGGTGAGAAGGGCTCATGGTTCTCCGGCACCGCCAACGCAATTTACCAGAACATCGGCTTCATCGAGAGCTACGACCCCGAAAACGTGCTCATCCTCTCCGGCGACCACATCTACAAGATGGACTACGCCGACATGCTGCGCGAGCATCTTGAGCATAACGCCGCGTGTACGATATCCGTGCTCCAGGTCTCGATGGACGAGGCGACGCGCTTCGGCATCATGAACCTTGGCGAGGACGGCTACGTCAGCGAGTTTGAGGAGAAGCCCAAGCACCCGAAGAGCGATCTGGCTTCGATGGGCATATACATATTCAATTGGAAGAAGCTGCGCGAGTATCTGATTGCCGACGAGAATGACCCATATTCCAGCAAGGACTTCGGCAAGAACATCATCCCGAACATGCTCGCCGCGGGCGAAAAGCTGTGGCCGTACCGCTTCAAGGGCTACTGGCGCGACGTCGGCACGATAACGAGCCTCTGGGACGCGAACATGGATATGCTCTCGTCCACGCTCATAAACCTGTTCGACCCCGCATGGCCGATCAGCAGCCGCAGCCCGATATGCCCGCCGCACTACGCGGGGCCGGAGTCCAAGATAATCCACTCCATCGTCACCGAGGGCTGCGAGATATACGGACATGTTGAAAACTCCGTTCTGTCCTCCAACGTCAGGGTCGGCAAGGGCGCAAATGTCATTTACAGCGTCATTATGCCCGGCGCGGTCATCGAGGACGGCGCGACGGTGGAATACGCCATCGTCGGCGAGAACACGGTCATCCACAGCGCCGCGCACGTCGGCGCGCCGCCCGACGGGACGGACGCCTGGGGCGTCGCCACCTGCGGGCCTAACATAGAGATACGCGGCTCCGCCTCCGTTCCGGCGGGAGCCATGATATACACTGGGGAGGAGGTTTGAGCCATGTACGATCTTCACGGAATAATTTTCGCTTACAGCGCTTCCCCTGAGCTTGGCGAGCTTGTCCGCCGCCGCACCGCGGCATCCATCCCGTTCTGCGGACGCTACCGTCTTATCGACTTTGCCCTCTCCTCCATGATGAACGCCGGTATACGCGACGTCGGCGTCATCATGCAGCGCGACTACCAGTCCCTGCTCGACCATATCGGCAGCGGCAAGAACTGGGACATGAGCCGCCGCTACGGCGGGCTGCGCATGCTGCCGCCCTTCGGTCTGCCGGAATATCACCGTGGCAACTACACCGGCACCATCGAGGCGCTCAACGCCGTCGCCCCCTACGTACGCAGCATTCCGCAGAAGCACATCGCGCTCCTGCTTGGCAGCGTGTGCGCAAACATCGACCTCACCGCCGCCATGCGCCAGCATGTGAAGACAGGTGCGGAGATAACTGCCATCTGCTCTGCCGGTGAGCTTACCGGCAGCAACCACCGCTATGTCATCGGCGACGACGGCATGGTAAAGCAGCTTCTGTTTGACCGCACCGATCCCGGCGAGGGCATCCCCTCCCTTGAGGGATACATCATCAACAAGGATACTCTTCTGCGCATAATGGACAAATGCAAGGCTCTGAATCTGTATCGTTTCCACAAGGACGCCGTGTCCTCCTTCCTCGCAGAGGGCGGCAAGATGGCGGCCTATGTACACGAGGGCTACGCCGCGTCAATCAGAAGCGTGGCTGATTATTATCAGTGCAGCATGGATATGCTTAACGGTGAGCTGCGCCGCCAGCTTTTCCCGGCGGAGCGCCCCGTAAGAACCCGCGCCCACGAGGAGGTCAGCACCTACTACGGCGAAAACGCCGGCTCCAAGAACAGCCTTGTCGCCGACAACTGCATTATCGAGGGCAGCGTGGAAAACTGTATCGTATTCCCCGGCGTCCGCATCGCGCGCGGCGCGAAGCTCACCAACTGCATCGTTATGAAGGGCAGCACGATAGGCGAATGGGCGGAGCTCAACTGCGTCATTTCCGACAAGTATTGCAGCTACTCGCCCGGCATCACCCTCACCGGCAATCCCAGACTTCCCATCGTAGTCCCCAAGGACAGCAAAATCTAATCTTTTCACCCGGAGGTATAACCCATGATCGGAGAAATTTCCCGCGACGAAGTACGCAGCTCGATAGAAGATAAGCTCTGCGCCCATTTCAGCGTCACCAGTGCCAGCGCTACCGACGATCAGGTCTTTCAGGCCACGGCGATAGTCATAAACGAGATAATGAGCAGGCTTCTTGCCGCCGAAAGCCCCACGAAGCATGAAAAGGAAGTCCACTATATGTCGATGGAGTTTCTGATGGGGCGCAGCCTGATGAAGAACGCCTTCAACCTAGGCATATCCGAAGCCGTCACCGGCGCGCTTGAGGATCTTGGCCGCAATGCGTCCGACATCTTCGAGGCCGAGCCTGACGCGGGTCTCGGCAACGGCGGTCTTGGCCGCCTCGCCGCCTGCTATATGGACAGCATGGCCACCTGCGGCTACGAGGGCACGGGCTATTCCATCTGCTACGAGCTGGGAATTTTCCGCCAGAAGTTTGAAAACGGCCGCCAGACCGAGGTCGCCGACAACTGGCGTACCGCGGCCGAGAGCTGGCTCATCCCCCGCTGGGAGGACGCCGTCGAGGTTCGCTTCGGCGGGCACGTCGCCCCGCACTGGGACAACATGGGGCACTATCACGCCGAATACACCGGTTATACCGCCGTCATCGCCGTCCCGCGCGACATGCTCATCGCGGGTTACGGCGGACGCGAGATAAACACCCTGCGCCTGTGGGACGCGAAAAGCCCCAATTCGCTCGACATGTACCTCTTCTCCGAGGGCGAATATGTCAAGAGCATGGAGCAGCGCACTATGGCCGAGGTCATAACCAAGGTCCTCTACCCGCCCGATGAGCACGTCGAGGGCAAGATCCTGCGTCTCAAGCAGCAGTACTTCTTCGTCTCCGCGACCGCGCAGGACGTTGTGCGCAAGCACATCCGCAAGTGGGGCGATATCAAGTCTTTCGCCGAGCACCACGCAATGCAAATAAACGATACCCACCCGACGCTGATAATCCCCGAGCTGATGCGCATATTCATGGACGAATACGGTCTCGGCTGGGACGAGGCGTGGGACATCGTCACTCATTCCGTCGCCTACACCAACCACACCGTTATGAGCGAGGCGCTCGAGAAGTGGCCGCAGGACATCGTGCAGCAGCTGCTGCCGCGCCTGTGGGAGATCATGTGCGAGATAAACCGCCGCTGGTGCGACTATCTGGTGCAGAACTTCGGCCAGGGCGAGCGCGTCGGCCGCAACCTCATCATCCGCGACAATCAGGTACACATGGCAAACCTCTGCCTCGCCGCCTGCTACAAGGTCAACGGCGTTTCCCGCCTGCACGGCGAGATCCTGAAAAATGACCTGTTCCACGATATCTACACCATCCGTCCGGATCGCTTCACCTCCGTCACCAACGGCATCGACCATCGCCGCTGGCTCAGCCAGATAAACCCCGGCCTGCACGGCCTGATCTGCGAACTGCTCGGCAGCGATGCATATCTGCTTGAGCCGGAGCGGCTTGAAGAGCTTGCGAAATTCGCTTCCGACGGCGAAGTCCTCCGCCGCGTCAATGAGATAAAGCTTGAGAACAAATACCGCTTCGCGGAATTTGCGATGCGCAACGACGGCTTCACCCTCAACACCGACGCGATAATGGACGTGCAGATAAAGCGTCTGCACGAGTACAAGCGCCAGCTTCTCTGCGCGATGAACATTGCGAGCCTCCAGCTCCAGCTGCACGACGACCCGAACATGGACTTCGTCCCGCGCACCTTTGTGTTCGGCGCGAAGGCCGCCGCGGGCTACAAGACCGCAAAGCGCATAATCGAGCTGCTGCTGTCCATGGCCGAGGATATCAACAACGACCCCGTCTGCCGCGGCAGGCTGCAGGTCTACTTTGTGGAGAACTACCGCGTCTCCGCGGCCGAGGCCATAGTCCCCGCCGCACAGGTGTCCGAGCAGATATCCACCGCGGGCAAGGAAGCCTCCGGCACCGGCTGCATGAAGCTGATGATGAACGGCGCCGTGACTATCGGCACGCTCGACGGCGCAAACGTTGAGATGTACGAACGTCTCGGCGACGAGAACATGTTCCTCTTCGGCCTGCATACCGACGAGATCGCCCGCGTCCGCGCGGAGGGCTACGACCCCGCCGCCATCGCCGGTGCCGATGCAGAGATACGCCGCGTGCTCGACCGCTTCAGCCAGGGCTTTGCCGACGGCAAGAGCTATTCCGATCTGGTATCCCAGCTCATCTACGGCGGCGACCAGTATATGCTCATCGCCGACTACCGCGCCTATGCCGACACGCAGCGCCGCCTGTACGACAGCATCCGCGACCCGCAGGAGCGCGGCAGACTTTCCATTATGAACACCGCCCGCAGCGGAGTTTTCGCCGCAGACAGGGCAATTCGTGAGTACGCGGAGAATATATGGAACCTCAAGTAAAAAAGCTTCACGCCGTCGTTGCCGGCGGCGTGAACATGGATATATGCGGCAAGCCTGCGCTGGCTCTCCGCATGCGTGACTCCAACCCGGGCTTTGTCTCCCTCAAGCCCGGCGGAGTCGGGCGCAACATCGCGCACAATCTCTGCCTACTCGGCATGGACGTCAGTCTTATCGCCGCCATCGGCGGGGACGTCTACGGCAGCAGCCTTATGGACGGCTGCCGCAGCCTCGGCATGGACATGTCGATGGCGCGCGTAGAGCCGCAGCGCCGCAGCTCTACATATCTGTACGTAACGGACGAGATGGGAGACATGTGCGTCGGCATCGCGGATATGGACATCGCCGAGTGCGTGACGCCGGAGCATCTGGCCTCCTGCATCGACAGGATAAACAGAGCCGACGCGCTGGTGCTGGACACGAACCTCAGCGCCGAGGCGATACGTTTCCTCGCCGCCGCATGCACCGTGCCGATCTACTCGGATCCAGTCTCCACTGCGAAGGCGATGAAGCTGCTTCCGGTGCTGGACAGGATATACGCGCTCAAGCCGAACGCGCTTGAGGCGCGGTATCTTACGGGCGAGGCGGAGCCGGAGAAGGCCGCGGAGCGTTTCCTCGAAATGGGCGTGAAGCGCGTGTTTATAAGTCTCGGCACCGAAGGCATGCTCTATGCCTCCGCCGACGGCACCGGCCGCGTCCCCTGCTGCCCTGCGAATATGATCGACGCCACCGGAGCGGGCGACGCCGCGATGGCCGCCATCGTCTGGGGCGGCACTCAGGGCTTCAGCGCGCAGAAGTGCGCCGCCGCCGCCGCGAAAGCGGGCGCGATCACCGTCGAGTGCGAATTTACAAACAGCCCAGATCTCTGCCCACAGGCTCTTATTTAACATCAAATATAAAATTCAGAAAGGGGATAGTTCATGTTCTGCGAAAACTATGATAAACTCGTATCCAATCTTGAAGGCCGCGGCTTCACCGTTCACAGCGCCGCCGGCGGCGAGGAAGCAAAAAAGCTTGTACTGGATCTCATCGGTGACCGCGCCTCCGTCGGCTGCGGCGGCTCGATGACGATCAGCTCGCTCGGGCTTCCCGACGCTCTGCGCGCGCAGGGCAACCCCGTCTATTTCCACTGGGACGTCAAGCCTGAGGAGCGCGCGGAGATCTTCGAGAAAGCCAAGGCGGCGGACTGGTACCTATGTTCTACCAACGCCATCACAATGAACGCCAAGCTCATAAATATCGACGGCAACGGCAACCGCGTCGCCGCGATGTTCGGCGGGCCGAAAAAAGTCGTGCTTGTAGTCGGCAAGAACAAGCTTGCAGCCGATCTTGAGAGCGGCATGGCGCGCGTCAAGGCTGTGGCATGTTCAAAGAACGCGCAGCGTTTCGGTCTCGACACGCCCTGCGCCATCACCGGCAAATGCGTGGACTGCCACCATGCACAGCGCATCTGTTCTGTCACGACGATAATAGAGCAGAGGCCCCGCCTCCTCGATGAGCTGCACATAGTCCTCGTCGACGAGGAACTCGGATATTGATATAAGCTTTGCCGCAGGGCAAAACAATATTGTAGGGATTCTTTATACTGCCCTATCTTTTCCCTAATGGCAGTATTCCAGCTCTGGCGACCCCTCAGTCGGCCGCAGGCCGACAGCTCCCCTAAGAGGGGCGCCTTTCACCAACTATAAACCCCCGAGGGCGGATGCATCATCCGCCCTCGGGGGTTGTTCTCTATTCACTTCACGAGAGATTGCCGGTTGCGTACATCACCGCGGTCAGCGCGACGACGGGAGCCGTCTCACAGCGGAGTATCCGCTCGCCCATTGAGCAGATATGCAGCCCCGCGATGCGCGCGAGATCGGCCTCGAACTGTGCAAATCCGCCCTCGGGGCCTGTGATTATCGCGGCGCTCGCAATGCCGGAATTCGCGCCCAGCACATCGTTGAGCGCCTCCCGCTCGCCCGTCTCATACATGAACAGGCCAAGCTCTTTCTTCACTGCAACGTCCAGCGCGCCTGCGAAATCGCCCGCCCAGCCGACCTGCGGGATAATCCCGCGTCCGGACTGCTTCGCGGCCTCTTCGGCGATGCGCTGCCAGCGCTCAAGCTTCTTTTCGGGCTTATCCGGCCTTGCGACGCAGCGGTCGGAATTGAAAAACAGAATCTCCTCCGCGCCGGCCTCAACGGATTTCTGAATGATATAATCCGTCTTGTCGCCCTTCGGCAGGCCGCACAGCACCGTCACCTTCACGCTCGGCTCCGCGGGGCAGCGGACGACCTCGATCACCTCGGCCTCGACCTGCTCCTTATCGGCCTTCACGAGACGGCATTTATAATCCGTCCCCTGTCCGTCGCAGATTATCATATCCTCGCCGGGGCGCAGCCTCAGCACGCGCACATGTTCCGCGTCGCGCCCTTTCATTATTGCCATGCCGCCCAGAATGTTTGTACCGGCCATAAAAAATCTCGGCATACGAAATTCCCCGTTTCACATTTTTTGTTAGTGTCAGTTAGCAAGAGCAGACACGGTTTTGTCAACTGATATTATTATCTCACACTTTCGGCCTTTTTGCAATACGGCGCGGCGCGCCGTCACTTTCTCCACGTCGTCGGCGCGAAGAATGCGTGGCGCAGCGCCGTCTGCCGCGCGCGTGGGACGAGCTTGCCAACCGTCGGCCCCGGAAACTCTGCGCGCATTATGTGCATCGAGTGGTCGCCGCACATCGGCATGACCGCCATCATAAACACCAGCACGCCCATGCCGCCGATCCACTGCGTGAACATGCGCCAGAACATACAGCCGCGGCTGAGGACTTCGACCTGCAGGAGCATCGTCGCGCCGGTGGTCGTGAAGCCGGAGACGGTCTCAAACACGGCGTCGAGATAATTCGGGATGTCACCGCTGAGGACGAAGGGCAGCGCGCCGGTTATGATTATACTCACCGCGAAGTGCGACACGCTCTCGCCGTAGCAGACTCCCGCTATCAGCGGCAGCAGCATCAGCGCGGCAAGTATGGACAGCACGAACCCCACCGTCCGCAGTATCATCCTGTAATTCATCCAAGCGTCTCCAGCTTATATATTTAGGTACGCAGACAGGCTGTCAGCTGCGTTTCCAGACCGACGGGAAAAACAGCACAAGGATCGGATATATTTCCAGCCGCCCCGCAAGCATCAGGAACGACATGAGAAGCTTTGAGAAATCAGAGAATATCGAGAAGTTTCCGGACGGGCCGATGAGCCCAAGCCCCGGCCCCATATTTGAAAGACAAGTCAGCGCCGCCGTGAAGTTCGTCGCGGTGTCAAACCCGTCAAAGGAGATCAGCAGTGTTCCAAGCAGCAGAATAAGCATATACAGCGTGAAATATGAAAACACCGCCCGTATCGCGGCCTGCTCCACCCGCTGTCCTTCCATCTGCACACGGTTTACGCGTCGCGGCCATATCATGTGCCGCAGGTCAGAAAACGCCGCTTTCAGCAGCAGCATAACGCGTGAAAGCTTGAGTCCGCCGCCGGTACTGCCCGCACAGGCGCCGACAAACATTATTATCACCAGCAGCCACTGTGAATACTGCGGCCACTGCGTGAAATCTGCCGTGCCGAAGCCGGTGCTGCTGACGAGCGAGGCGACTGTGAACGACGAATAGCGCAGCGCTTCGGCGAAGCCGCCGTACTGCCCGGAAATGTTCCAGGCGATAGTGAGCATTGAGAAAGCCACAATGACGAGGAAGCAGCGCAGCTCCTGATTTTCCAGCACGTCGCGCACGCGCCCCATGAGCAGCAGAAAATATAGGTTGAAGTTCACTGCGAAGAGCAGCATGAACACGCTTATGACGACCTCGATATACAGGCTGTCAAACGCCGCGATGCTCGCGCCGCGCGTCGAAAAGCCGCCGGTGCCGGCAGTTGCGAAGGCGTGCAGCAGCGCGTCATAAAAGCTCATGCCGCCGCAGAGGAGAAAAACGGTCTCTATCGCGGTAAGCCCCATATATATCATATAGAGTATCGCCGCGGTCTTTCTCGCGCGGGGGACGAGCTTGCCGACGACCGGCCCCGGGATTTCCGCGCGCATTATGTGCATCGAGTGCTCGCCGCTCATCGGCAGCACCGCCATGATGAACACCAGCACGCCCATACCGCCTATCCAGTGCGTGAACATGCGCC
>ERZ1034952.3566-NODE-3566-length-10363-cov-10.068976_pt1 | contig 10363 bp, 6 predicted proteins | sample MGYA00520625_ERZ1034952 | MGnify/ENA primary metagenome ERZ1034952 (study PRJEB33766, sample SAMN09781773) | gut metagenome | biome: gut microbiome | host: Homo sapiens | place: Madagascar | study: EMG produced TPA metagenomics assembly of the PRJNA485056 data... | reverse complement strand
GTAATAATCCGATATTGAATATATTGAAAGCGAAATAGTTGAGCATAATCCAATTATTCAAAATTGGGAATATTATTCCTAATGCGATTAAATCAAATAAAAATATAATCGAGGAAATCAATAAGGAATCAGTTATAGTCAGTTGGATAATTCCTAATTTTGTACATCCCATAGACCTTAATATTCCAGCTCTGATTTCATTCTTTTTAGTGTTGGCGAAGCACAAATTTATAATCATTAGAATAGCTATAGCTAATAAAGCGCATATGATTATAGTAATTACATTTCCCGTGGTTCCATATTTGAAATTAGTCAAAGAATCGTATGAATAATAGTTGTTCCTTATAACGGCATAGTAATTAAGGCCATTTTCATCTTTGACATTTAATGATTGGATAAATCTTAAATCCTCATTGATGTCACCTGATAAACGATAGATATATGTATAAGAGAGGTTAGGCTCTTTGTAAACTTCTTCTTGATATCCAGCTTTTAGATAAGGATAGCAACAAATTGAGCTCCCTTTTAATAACTCTTTGCAGTCCTTATTGAGATTAGTGCTTGTATTTAATAGGATAGATGGCAAGTCATCAATTTTAAATACACCTGTAATCTTATATCCACATAGGGTCTTGCCTATTAATTCATCATAATTCTTTGATCCCTCAAATGTATTTTTCCCATCTCCATGATCAAATGTAGAGATATGCGCATATTTGATTAAGCCGTAAGCTAATGTATCGGGCAAGGCAATTTCATTATAATTCTGAGGAAGTCTACTATTCTCAGTAGCTTTTTCAAATCCTATATAAGAGAGATCGATATCAGGATCTAATTCTATTGCTTCTTGACTTTGTGAAGATGAATCTTTAAGTACATATTTAGTTAAACTGTCCAACTTAGATGTTTCCGTTCCAAATGCTTGTAAATAACCACCTTTCATTCTTGTCATTTGGAATACATTTTTAGTATTTGAATATAATTTTTCTTTCTGCTCTGTATTAGGAGTTATAGAAGTATCTACGAAATCACCATCTGGAGAATACCCTTGAAATCTTGTTTCTAAAATAGCCATTCTTGATGTTGTTTGATATTGCTTATCTAAAAAGATTCTGTTTTGATCGGCATTAATTATGGATAAGAACAATGTCATTGCAACGGTTGAAATAATTGTTATGAATAAAGATGTGAATAATCTAATCTTTGATTTGGCAATAGATTGTAGACTCAACTTAAAACTATTTTTTATTGATAATAACCCATGTTTTTTATCTTTAGTCTCTTTATTGCTTTTATCTTTAGAGATAGCTGAATCGGTGTTATTTAAGTCTTCATTATTTGTTATTTCGTAAATATTACCTGCTTCTAATTCGATTGTAGAAATAGCGTATTTGGAAAAGAAATCTAAATCATGAGTTGAAACGATTATCAATTTCTCTTTTGATAATTCACCGAGCAATTTAGCTAAATCTGTTGCGTTAGATTTATCTAATGAAGAGGTTGGCTCATCCAAACATAATATATCCGGATCTTTAATTAGTGTTCTAGCTATTGCTATTCTTTGCTTTTGACCTCCAGATAATTCGTTTGGATGTCTAGATAACAATTTATCCAATGATTCTGATTTATCGGGAAGATTTACTTTTTTTAATATCTCCTCAACTACTGATTTATCATAATGTGATTTAGCTAAATCAAAGGCTAAAGATAGATTATCTTTAATAGATAATTCGTTGATGAGATTTAAATCCTGAAAAACTATTCCGACATTTTTATTTCTATAATTGTCATAATTTGATTTATTTATTTTAGTTCCTTTAAATAATAAATCACCAGATGTTTGTGAATCTAGCCCGGATAATATATTGAGTAGAGTTGTTTTACCGGACCCACTTCTTCCGGTAATCAAATATAGACCTGTTTCATTGAAAGAGTAAGAAAAGGAATTTAAAGCTATAGAATCACTTTTTTTATATTGCTTTGTTAAATTTTTCACTTCTAACATAATGCAAGATTCCTTTCTATAATTATTTTAAATTATGATACTCATGTAAACCATTATTAGAAATATTATCTGCATAAGTAATTACTTTTTTATTCATGTATTCATAGCAAACAGCGACAGATGTAGCAAACCAGTTTTCTGATATTTGAATATCTTGATAACCATATGGTCTTATTATTATATCGTCAACATTGGATAAGTTCCATGCAGCAGCATCATTGTTGAAACACATTTTTTTGTTATAGTGGCACCTAATTATCTTTGAGGTATTGTTTGTGACTCTTATGCTCCATGTGGCTCCGTTTTTACCCAAAGGACTTAAGGATAGATATTCATAAGCATAATCTCTAGAAGTGTCTGATGTTACAAAGCTGTTTAAAAATGAATAAACCAAATTGCTAAATATTGTTCCTCCATTGTGTTTTAATGATCCAAAGGTGGCAATTCCACAAACATAACCAGATTTATTATTTGAACCGTTAAACAAAGGTGAACCGCTTTGTCCACCCATAACATCTAAATCAAAATTATATAAAAAATCACCCTCCTTATCTATAAGCTTTCCTGATACTTCCCACATAGTTCCTTCGGGTTTATCTCCAGGATAGCCACAAGTATAAATTGAAGCGTTGTCTTGGTACCAATTTTCGATTTTTCCATACCACCCAGTCTTATTTCCTATATTTCTATCTAATTTAACTGCTGCCCAATCTTGAGGAAACTCGGGCTCGATATAATAAGCTGATTCAATACTGACTTCTTCTGCTACTGCGTAATATTGATAATTTGAGCCTTTTTGTATATCGGCATAAGATTCAGCTCCAAAGAAAAATTCTATTTTGCTAGCAAACCTAGGATTGTCGGTGTTATCCTCATAATCTCCTGAATTAGTTACATCTCCATAAACACAATGCCCGGCAGTGACTGCCAAGTTCCACCCTTCAAGAAAGGCTGATCCTATAAATTTACGTGTATCATAAGATTTTGTTTTTTGGTTGTATACATTATTATATGTGATTAAAATGAATGCAGTAGGCAAATACAAAGAACTTTTTGGGTCATTTACTTTTGTTCTGTTATCAGAACCAATAATTGATGCTAAATTTAAGTTGTTCTCAATTTTAGATGATAAAGGATTGTCGTTAGCATTTTCACTATATTGCCTTTGATTATAATGGTTGTAATCGAAATATTCGCATGCTTTAGGCTTATAGCGTGTGCTCAAATCTTCAGTGACAATATTTGATCCTTCTTGTAGTTCTAACAATCTTCCAAACGGATAGTCATGCGAATCAGTTGGCATAGGTGTACTTGCACTTCTTAATAAGTTTTTGTTGCTAATAAATTGATTTTGCTGATTGATAGTATTGGCTTGGCAAAAAGGCAGGATTAAAACTAATAAACAATGACGGTATATAGAACTTTGTTTCTTTATCATTTGAAATCTCCTTGTTAAATACAATTTTTATTGTACTAAATTGCCAAAGTATAAACAAGCCGTTGTGCTTAGTAAAATAAAGAAGTTTGATGAAAAAGATATAGCTGTTGATTTCTATATGCACGACAAGGAATCAGGTACATATCTAGATGATCTTGGCTATCGTCCTAATCCCACGGCGCTATCATTAACAACAAAATATATGTTCAAGGGAAGGTCGCAAACGGGCAATTCACGTATATCATCTATGTCTCAGGAAATTTCATCATAAGATGAAGAAACGGATTGGAAAAATTTCAAACTCCACATCCTTCATTAATCGGTGGAAAAGATTCCAGGGTGAAAAAGGCCGAAATGGTAGACATTCGGAATGGTAATATTCATAGTTGTGATGATAGAAGTGGGCATTTCAAGCCACTCCTTTTCGTATGTGTAAGAAATAAGTTCTTTGAATAACGCTAAGTCCATTTTTATCACCCACTTTAATTGCTTACATTTATTACAAAAAAGTGAGCAATAAAACAGCAAAAAGTGAGCAATAAAACAGCAACATAGGTACCAGTTAATCAATTCCGTCTTCCAACCTTATTTGAAGTAAGTCACGTTTCTTTTATTCCCAACTTTATTCCCAACCAAATATTATTGGAAGTTGGGAATAAAACAGATTGCCCGCACAGGTATTTTTTAAATCAGAGGCTGCTGCCTAATAAAAAAATCCATTGATGCGTTTGTTCTCTAAAACCCTTAAGGAAATCCTGCGGATTGCAAGCCATTTTAGCAGCATTTTATATCCCAATGGCCGATTTTCGCTTCCGGCAGAGAAAATCGATTCAATCATATCTCCAAAGATCTTTGGATGGTTCCAAGGATAACCTGAAATATTCCCCCAAACTAGCTTGACTGAATTTTTGAGTGGTCGATATCTCGTTTTGATCCTTTTAACCGCTTTTCGGCAGGAAAACGGAGAGGTTCATCGCCTCTCCATTATTCAAAATGTGCCGATTTTCAGGTACTTTTCCTCGTCAGTGCAACTATAGTCTCAACATGCATCGTCCCCACTTGAAATACATGTTTACGGAACCGCGGTGGACTACGGAATAGACATGTCCACTGACGTATGATTTTTCATATGTCTACTGGATGGTGAATACGAGGTAAGTCGTATCGGATGTGCAATCAAATACATTCGATTTGCTTGTTTTGAGCTGATTATCTGAACCTGTATTTGCCTTTGCCTTTCATCTTCTCCACCACATTTAGATTTTGGAGGTAGCTGATGTAATTAGTGTTAGCCGACTTCGAGGCGTTAAGGTAAGACACAATGTCCGCCCGGCTGAACTCTTCGTTGAAGAAACGATCAAAGATGGCGGTCAGTGTTTTCCTGATGGAATTGGAATACGTTGATCTGTTGATGATGCCTATCGCGTCCACGCTATTAATCTTTATCCTCTCGCCACCAAAGTCCAAATTTTGGTCTTTCGTATCAATTATGCCTTCCTATGTCCAAATTTTACAATGAAATTCCATTTTTTTAATTATATAAACTTTTTTTGATGGTCAAAACACTATCTCATGCATCTTACTCAAAAGAGTGGCTTATCTTTCGGGATTCAGCATTATTTAATCGACATTTATTCATGCCACCGCTTCACAGCGTGGCATACGGCTTAGAAGATACGATCTTGTAGTCATCGTCGTGCGTATAGAAATACTCCATGAGCCAATAGATCCCGTTTGTCCCTTTTCTAAGCCTTTCGGATAGCAGCTTTCTCGTTACCGGCATGACTTGGAAGACGCTGATGTATTTGTGCTTTGAATAATAGCATTTTGCAATCTTCGGAGTCTTGAAAGCTTCAGGCAAAATCAATAGGGTGCCGCAGTATTTCACCTTGATTCCCATGTATATCGTATCGGAGACCGTGATTTGCCTCCTTTTCGTTAAAGGCGTATTCCGCGGTGGGCCAAAGAAGGGAGTTGAGGAAAAGCCATTCGGTCTTCGACTCATCGATTTCCACTTCCGGGGATATAAGCATCATGTACTCGTTTTTGCGATTGGCCTTCCTTTCCCATCCGATGTTGCGCTCAGGCACCAGATAGTCGCTTGCGCCGATGGTGCATAGCTTCCAGAAAGGCAATTCGTCCGTCGGCCTGAAGACGAGCGTCGTTATCGGCTTCATGTCATTCGGCAGGACATTCTTCTTCAGCTTCAGGCTAAAAACAGGCTCTTCACCTAAAACGGTTTTGTAATGCTCAAGAAGCTTTTGATGTCTCTTGCTTTCCATGTCATTCACCAGGCTTGTGAGGAATTTCTTTTAGGTAATAGCCTCCGGTTTTCCTGGAACCTCTCAATTCGATGTAATTGCTAAGCTCTCTACGTATTGAGTTTCTGACCATATTCAAGGTGATTCCTTTGTCGGCCGAAGACAAGATTTCATAGATTTTGTCAGCTTTTATCCCGGGGTTACTTTTCACGGTCCGTATGATGGATAGCCCCAAATCATTTATTTCGTCATTTATTTCGTCATTTATTTCGTCATTTATTTCGTCACGGTAGTTGAGGTCTGGAAGATACACGATGAAGAAGTTCTCGCTGTCGTAGAACTCAGGTTCCTTCCCTGTGCCTTTGTAGGCATTCAGAGTCCTTGCAATCCCGGTGCCGTAATTCTCGATCAACCCAAGCTTATCAAGCAGATGAACCAGCCTCTCGTTCCTATAGGTCTGGACGCCTTTCAGCACGTCTTCGAGCGTCGTCTTATACAATCCGCCGGGGCTTGTGATCTTTGCCTTGTCCTTGTAGAACTCGACCTTGATATTCGACCTGATAAAATAGTTCGTGTGGCAGAAGGCGTTCAGGATGATCTCGCGTAAAGAGTTTCCAGGATATGAGGGCGTCTCGATTCTTTTCCATGAGACTCTGTCGATGACCGCGGAGACGTCGTTCATCCTCTCGGCCTGCTCCTGGGTATCCAAAAGTGCCTTGAGCAGAGAGCCTTCGAACGTCTTCTTGAGCTTGAAGTTCATTTGGCCGTCGTATTCGGCGACCTTCACACACACGGGCGACTCATCCGAAAGAAGCAAGCCGAGGTTGGTGTATGCCCCATTCGCCTTCCTTAATCCAAGGGTGACCATCTGCTTGTCGCCGAAATCAATCTCGTGCTCATCGCAGAACTTGCTCAAGAAGCGAAAGGTTAGATCCTGGTTGTCGCTGATGTCGCTCTCGTAGTCATAGGCCTTGGAATCCATGATCATCTTGAGGATCTCGTCATCGCTACATTTTCGGATGGATGTCCCGACTCTTTTGTATACGCCGCTTGGCTTCGGGCGTTTTTCCCTGAGGTAATATGGTTTGTTGTTTCCTTCTTCGACATCAATCTCAAGCACGCCATCCACGTCGAAATCGAAGGTGACGAGGTTCGACGGAAGAGGATAGAACGCCTCCTGGAGCCATGATGCCAGTTTCAGAGAAAGAGCGTCCCTGTTCTCCTCAAGAAACGATTCGTTGATCGTTCCATCGTCGTTCACCCCGACGTAGATCTTCCCGCCTTTTGTATTCAGATAGGTACTCGCTTTTTTATTCTATGCAACCAATCCCACCATCAATCAACATTTGTCCTTAAGTCTCCTCCTTTTTTAAGTGTTTACCCAATTGTTGAAATGTAGAAGTGATGTGAAATCATTTTCTTCAAGGCATCCTCAGTCACGAACCGGATTTGCTTGTCTAAGTTTTCAGTTGAGTTGTTCTTGTGAGTCAGCTATGATATTTTCCAAAAGCGGGCCAAAAAGGCAAACAACGCAATCACAACCCTGAATTTCTAATAATCATATTTTTGAATTGCTTTTTGTAGTTTCGGAACTTTTCATTCCGAATCGTAATATCCACCAATCGATACTATATTGTCGTACCACAAGGTCAAAGGGTGGATATATTTCCTCATACTAGTAAAAGCCGTTTTTCTTCGTTTTCGGAAGAATAAGAAACGATTTTTGACACAAAAAAAGAGAGGTTTGTTACCTCTCCATTATTCAAAATGTGCCAATTTTCAGGCACTTTTTCTCATCAGTGCAACTATAGTCTCCACATGTGTCGGCGACATACGAGGAACATGTCAACCATTACAGGGTAGGTTATGAAAGGAACATATCAACAGGATGTGTTTTTCAACAGGTCAATAGGAAATTGAAGACAAACATCCTAGCGAGAGGAAATATGAAAACACCTATTTTCTATGCAAGCATGAATTGTAAAGTTTGAAGATATGTACGACGTATTACAATAAGCACTTGTGCTTCCTTCAAGAGTATAAGCGCCATTAAAAAATCTGTATAGTTTTAATTAGAGTAGTTAATTCTACAGTTATTTTACAACATTCCAGACTCCGTTTTTGTTTGAGCCTTCCCTCTTAACACATCCCTTTTCCTGAAGGCTGGCAATTATTCTCGAAGCCGTTCTTTTGGATACTCCAAGAATTTCAGCAGCTTCCGTTAGCGTGATTCCAGGCTTTTGAATAATCACGCCTATAAGAGACAGCTCATTCTTGGACAAATCAGAATTTATATTGCCATTTATATTGCCATTTATGTTGCCATTTATTGTGCCACGGTTCTTCATGACCTTCTTGTTGAAGGGGATGGTTACCTGGATGAATCCGTCTTGGATATCAAAGGCTTCCTTGCCATAGGCTGAGATGATCTTGACGGTGCCATGGCCGGGGTTCTCCGCCGTATTTTTGCCAAAGTAAAAAGGGCTCCAACCGAACCAAATCGGTCAAAACCCTTGATTTTTAACCTTTTTTAGTTGTTTTTGATGTCCTTTCGACAGAGCAACGTGATGCACTCAACAAGCATAATTTTGCCTCGAAAACATGTTCAAATACAACCAAAGTTATGAAGTCGACCTATTTTGTAGACCTGTTTGGCTGACAGCGCAACAGGTAAGAGGCAACCACCTCATTGGAAAACGATGAGGTTGATATGTCTCTATCATTGTTTAAATGACTGAACTAAATCCATTCCAAAGCATTGCTACAACGACGATTATGTTTGCCTTTCAGCACCCGTTTTTAAAGTGGTCAATCATTAACTTTCCAATGTCCTGATTTGTTAGAGCCGATTTTTTCTATTAGCCCATTAGATTTTAGGGATTCAACCGTCCTATTCTCCTCAACAGCCTGAATTAGTTTCAAGGGCGTCACAGTAAATCGTCGAAACAGCATCCCCTAAAGCTTCATAAAATCAAATGCCATGGCAAGGTCTGGGATATTAGGAGGTTTTCATAACTCAAGGAATTGCGGAAAGTATTGTCCAGCCAAAGCGGCAGAGGTATAATAATCGAAGGAAATGATGTCTTCCGGACACCGATAAGGTATCGAACCGCTTTGTTTGCAAAGCTGACGACGTCTATGTTACTAAAACATCAACGCTCGTCGTTTTTTCCGGAAGATTTATCTATGACATTCTTTTTCACTTTGTTCGTCATCATGTTTTTTGGCTTCGCACTCAATCGCTTGGCGAAGCTCGTTCGCATCCCTGCGCTTGTCTTCTATCTTCTTTTTGGAATGCTGCTATGTTTCATTGATTCGAAGGTGTCAAGTCCCTCCTTCCGCATACTGGATGATGGGCTTATGGGCATTTCCTCCTACATCAAGAAAATAGCCTTGATCATCATTTTGTTGAAGGCAGGGCTCTCCCTCGATATGAGGGATCTTAGAAAAGTCGGCAGGCCCGCCATCCTGATGTCGTTCCTCCCCGCCACCGTCGAGATGGTGGCCGTGGGCTTGCTCGCCCCATTGTTCTTTAATCTGTCTTATACGGAGAGTTTTCTTCTCGGATCAGTTTTGGGTGCCGTTTCTCCTGCGGTAGTCATTCCGATGATGAGCAAGCTGATGGAAGAAAAATATGGGACGAAAGAGGGAATACCGCAGCTAATCATAGCCGGAAGCAGTATTGATGACATCGTAATGATTGTCTGCTACCAGTCTTTCTTGACCTTGGAAAAAGGTGGAAGCATCAGCGCCATGACCTTCCTGAACATTCCAATCTCCATCGTCTCTGGGATTGCAGTAGGTGTTTTGCTCGGCTTCCTTCTCTCTTTGCTGCTGAAGAAGGTAAACATCGGTGTGGTTTGGAGCTTCATATTGCTTCTTTCCCTCTCTTGCGGCCTGACTTATCTAGAGGAAGTCGTTTCTCCCTATTTCGGTTTTTCGTCCTTGCTTTCCATCATCACATTAGCGTTGGTCTTGCACAAAAGAAACCCTGAGCAAGCTTCCAACCTGAAAAGTGCGGCAAACCAGGTCTGGGCGTTGGCAGAAGTCTTCCTGTTCGTCTTGGTCGGCTCGAGCATCCGGATGGATTACGCGTTGCGTTATTTCTTGCCTGCCTTCCTGCTCCTTCTTTGCTCACTGTTGTGCCGCTCAATCGCCGTTTCGTCCTGCCTCATTCGAACCAACTTTGACTTGAAGGAGAGGTCATTCGTGATTCTTTCATATCTTCCGAAGGCGACTGTCCAGGCCGCAATCGGTGGTGGATTACTCGATTTGGGGAACTCGCTTCTTTCCCAGGGTGCGAGCAACGCCGCGTCTGTCATCGCAGCGGGGGAGATCGTCCTGTCGGTCTCGGTGCTGGCGATTCTTCTCTCGGCACCACTATCCGCCATATTGATGAATGCACTCTATCCGAAGCTGTTGAAAAAAGAGGAATGAAAAGGGCGGGCTTCTTCTTTTGTGAGTGCAATGGTCAGTTTTTGTTTTATCTTATGCCTACGTTTCTTATCAGTCAGCATGGGAGGCAAATGGAATTAACTGTCACAAATTCAAAAATAATTTCAGTTTGTGACAGTTAAGAAAGATTCAATGTATTGCCAATTTGTAATTAGTGAATTTTATTTTTCTTTAATAAGGTATTTGATTTGTTGAATTTATAGC
>ERZ1034952.3565-NODE-3565-length-10366-cov-10.102803_pt1 | contig 10366 bp, 8 predicted proteins | sample MGYA00520625_ERZ1034952 | MGnify/ENA primary metagenome ERZ1034952 (study PRJEB33766, sample SAMN09781773) | gut metagenome | biome: gut microbiome | host: Homo sapiens | place: Madagascar | study: EMG produced TPA metagenomics assembly of the PRJNA485056 data... | reverse complement strand
CAAGTGCCCCAACTGCGGCAAGCCCCTGGACTTTGAGGTGACCGAGGAGTAAAAGGCACCAGCGTGGTGCCCTGCCCTGCGGCTCACACAGAACGCAAATGAAAAAGCTGCTGCACATTTCTGTGCAGCAGCTTTTTTGTTTCACTGTGCGTTTGCCTTCTGCAGCCAGATGCTGCCGATGTCCAGCGCGTTGTACAGGCCATGCTTGGTGGTCTGCCGTGCCACACGCTCCTGCGGAGCCTTGGTGGTGTCGGTGGAGAGCAGCATCAGATGCACCTTATCGGCCACCTGCTGGTCCCCGACGGGGGTCGTGGTCAGGATCTGGAGATAAAGCACATAAGGGTCGGTCATGCGGCCGTAATACAGCTCGTTGTCCTTGCGGACGAGGGGCTTGCCTTTGTAAGTCAGTTTCGGAGTAAATGCCATCGTGAAAGCCTCCCTGTCGTTTGATTTCACTCCAGTATAACACATTTGCAATAGAGGATGCAAGCATTTGCCGGAGGTTTTGCACACATCGACGGCGCAGCGTACAAAACCACCCGGTGCTTTTAGCCGGAACCGGCAATGGATTTTTGCGCGTTTTGCCCCTTGCAGGCCCGGCCCGGTATGGTATACTAAGAGTGGAAAACGGTGCATCACGCACCAGAAAAAGGAGCGAACAGGATGGCTGATTATCAGGAATACCGGCGGCGGGTGCTGCACCGGCGGTGGCGTCGGCGCTTTATGGCGGCAGGGCTGCTGTTTCTGCTGGTGCTGCTGGGGGCGGTGAGCGTGATATGGAAGCGCCTGCACCGTGACCCGGCCCAGACACGGCAGGACACCATCCTGCAGGAGATCACGGAGGACAACACCTGGAACACGCTGCAATATGCGTCCACCCGCCCGCTCACGGTGCAGACGCTGTCTACTGGCACCACGACGGCGCTGGACTTCCGCATGGCGGCGCTGCCCCGCACCGCCCCGGTGGAAAAAAGCTGGTTCTCCCAGGTGAGCTTTGTGGGCGACAGCCTGACCCAGGGCATGCAGATGTACGACACCGGCCTGCCGGGTGCCATGTTCTGCGCCTACCGGGGGGTGGGCCCCAATGCCATCGTCAACGGCACCAGCTGCAAGCGGGCCGACGGCGTAGCCGAAGTGCCGCTGGACGCCCTGACCGCCCAGCAGCCCAAGGCAGTGTATCTGCTGCTGGGCACCAACGTGCTGGGCACGGACAGCGATTACACCAGCTTCCTCACCTATTACCGGCTGATGCTGGACATGATCACCCAGGCGCTGCCGGGTACGCCGGTGTATGTGCAGTCCATCACCCCGGTGCGGCCGGAGGTGGCCGCCAAGAAGGGCCACGAGGGTCTCAACCGCGACCGCCTGTGCCGCATCAACGATGAGCTGGCCGCCGTGGCGCTGGAAAAGAACTGCTATTTCCTCAACCTGTGGGAGGTGCTGGCCGACGAGAACGGCGACCTGAAGGCCGAATACGCCCAGCCGGACGGCTACCACCTCAAGCCGGAAGGCTACACGGCCTGGGTGGATTACCTGTGCAGCCACACGGCAGGGTGATGCGGTCCGGGCACTGCGGTACAGAATGATGGTGATTTGCCAAACTCTTTGTGTATCATAGGGGACATCTGGCAGGTCATGGCCGTGCCGGAACGATGAAACGAAAAAAGGCGATGCCGTACAACGTGTGCGGCATCGCCTTGCTTTTTTAATCGGATCAGAACAGGCCGGTGATCTTGCCGTCGGCGTCCACGTCGATGCCCACGGCGGCGGGCTTCTTGGGCAGGCCCGGCATGGTCATGATGCTGCCGCAGATGACCACCACGAAACCGGCACCGGCGGCCAGACGCACCTCACGCACCTCCATGGTAAAGCCGGTGGGGGCACCGGTGAGCTTGGCATTGTCGCTGAAGCTGTACTGGGTCTTGGCAATGCACACGGGCAGGTTGCCGTAGCCCATCTCGGTCAGCTCGGCCAGCGTCTTGCTGGCGGCGGCGCTGTAGTTCACGCCGTCGGCACGGTAGATCTTGGTGGCAATGGCGTTGATCTTGTCCTTCAGGGGCATGTCCAGCGGGTAGGTGTACTGGATGGGACGGTCCTCCATCACTTCCAGTACCTTCTCGGCCAGAGCCTTGCCGCCCTCGCCGCCCTTGGCGAACACCTCGCTCAGCACGCAGGGCACGCCCTGCTCGGCGCACACCTGCTCCACATAGGACTGCTCTTCCGGGGTATCGGTGGGGAAGGCGTTGATGGCCACCACCACCGGCAGACCGAAGCCGTTCTTCAGGTTGTCGATGTGGCGGATGAGGTTGGCCGCACCGGCCTTGACGGCTTCCAGGTTGGGCTGGCTCAGGTCTGCCTTGGCCACGCCGCCGTGGCTCTTGAGGGCGCGCACGGTGGCCACCAGCACGCAGGCGCTGGGTGCGATGCCGGCATAGCGGCACTTGATGTCCAGGAACTTCTCCGCGCCCAGGTCGGCACCGAAACCGGCCTCGGTGATGGTGTAGTCGGCCAGCGACAGGCTCAGCTTGGTGGCCAGCACGCTGTTGCAGCCGTGGGCAATGTTGGCGAAGGGGCCGCCGTGGATGATGGCGGGGTTGTTCTCCAGCGTCTGGACGAGGTTCGGATCCAGGGCATCCTTCAGCAGGGCGGTCATGGCACCGGCGGCACCGATCTGACCGGCGGTCACCGGCTTGCCGTCGTAGGTGTAGGCACACACGATCCTGGACAGACGCTCCTTCAGGTCGGAGATGCTGGTGGCCAGGCAGAAGATGGCCATCACTTCGCTGGCCACGGTGATATCAAAACCGTCCTCACGGGGGGTGCCGTTCACCTTGCCGCCCAGGCCGTCCACGATGAAGCGCAGCTGGCGGTCGTTCATGTCCATGCAGCGCTTCCAGGTGATGCGGCGGGGGTCGATGTTCAGCGGGTTGCCCTGCTGGATGCTGTTGTCGATCATGGCAGCCAGCAGGTTGTTGGCGGTGCCAATGGCGTGCAGGTCGCCGGTAAAGTGCAGGTTGATATCCTCCATGGGCACCACCTGTGCGTAACCGCCGCCGGCAGCGCCGCCCTTCACGCCGAACACGGGGCCAAGGCTGGGCTCGCGCAGGCAGAGCATGGTCTTTTTGCCCAGTGCGTTCATGGCATCGGCCAGACCTACGCTGGTGGTGGTTTTGCCCTCACCGGCAGGGGTGGGGCTGATGGCAGTGACAAGGATCAGCTTGCCCTGCTTTTTGGCGTTGTGGATCAGCCGGTGGTCGATCTTGGCCTTGTAGCGGCCATAGGGGATCACACTTTCCTCCTCCAGACCCAGCTGGGCGGCGATCTGGGTGATGGGCTTCATTCTAGCTTCCTGCGCGATCTCGATATCGGTCTTCATACAGACATCCTCCTTGATAGCAAAAAAGGACAGCTTTGCGCAGCAATTGCGCAAGGCTGCCCAGACGGTCGGCATTGACATCCCCGCAGCCCTGCACTGTGGTGCTCCACAACGTTCCGTCAGCAGGGATGCGGTCTCTATGCTGTAAAGATAGCACACCGGCAGGGTGTTTGTCAAGGAAAAACATATACGAACTTGGCCCTCTCAGTCTCGTCGCTTTGCTCCTCGCCAGCTCCCCCGAAAGGGGGAGCTTTTTTGTGTTGGACCGAAAGCACTTATAAGCTCCCCCCTCGGGGGAGCTGGCAAAGCCGTCAGGCTTTGACTGAGAGGGTTGCTGCGCAAGACCGTTCTGTCGCTTAAAAGCCCCACTGGGGCTTTCATTGCTGCGCTGCGCTCGCAAACGCGGAACTTGTCGGGGCGGGGCCCCTCCATCCTGCTGACGCAGGACCGTTCTGTCACTTAAAAGCCCCACTGGGGCTTTCATTGCTGCGCTGCGCTCGCAAACGCGAATATTTTGCGTTCTACAGCTTTCTGTGCTATAATTAAACTGGATTATTATGAAAACAGAAAGCAGGAATCCCTTTATGCTGCAAAATCCTGAATTGCATTATCTGGACAATGCCGCCACCACCATCGTGGCACCGGAGGTGGCAGACGTCATCGACAAGGCCATGCGGGAGCACTGGGCCAACCCCTCCAGCCTGTACGGCCCCGGTGCCCGCAGCGAGGAAGCACTGAACGCCGCCCGCGCTGCCGTGGCCCGCACCCTGGGCTGCAAGGCAAAGGAGCTGTATTTTACCTCCTGCGGCAGCGAGAGCAACAATCTGGCCCTGCTGGGGGCCGCCCGCACCCGTACCTTTGGCAAGGACATCGTGGTGTCCGGCTTCGAGCACCCCAGCGTCCAGCGCCCGCTGGAAGATCTGGCAAAGCGCGGCTACAACGTGACCGTGGTGAAGCCCCGCGCCGACGGCACGCTGGACATTAACGAGATGCTGGAGCATGTGGGCAAAAACACCATCCTCGTGGCCTGCATGATGGTGAACAACGAGGTGGGTACCCGGAACGATGTGGAGCGTCTGGCGGCCGAGGTCAAGCGCCGCAACAGCCGCACCATCGTGCATGTGGACGCCGTGCAGGCGTGGATGCGGGTGCCCATCAAGCTGGACAACATCGACACTCTGGCGGTGAGCGGCCATAAGATCCACGCGCCCAAGGGCATCGGTGCGCTGTACCTGTCCGACCGGCTGGTGCAGGCGTTCCAGCCGCCGTATCTGGGCGGCGAGCAGGAGCGCGGGCTGCGCCCCGGCACCGAGAACCTGCCTTACGCCATGGGCCTTGCCGCCGCGGCCGCCCGCCTTGCCAAAACCATGAAGAGCCGCGACACCGCCATGCGGGCGCTGAACCAGCGCCTGCGGGACGGGCTGGCGGCCTTCCCGGAAGTGGTGCTCAACAGCCCGGCGGATGCCGTGCCGGAGGTGCTGAACTTCAGTGAAAACTGCATCAAGAGCGAGACCATGCTGGCATTCCTGGCCGAAGCGCAGATCTACGTTTCCTCGGCCAGTGCCTGCGGCCGGGGCCAGCCCAGCCACACGCTGGCGGCTATGGGCCGGGACCCTCTGGCCATCGACACCGCCATCCGGGTGTCCTTCTGTGCCGACAACACCCCGGAGGACGTGGATGCCTTTTTGAACCGCTTTGAAGATGGCATGAAGCACCTGCAGAGAATCAAAAAATAATCAGGAGATACAACATTTATGCATGAGATCATTCTGGGCTATCAGGGCGAAATGTCCCTGAAAGGCCTCAACCGCAACCAGTTCGAGTCGGCCATGATGAAGATCCTGCGCTACCGGCTCAAGACCGTGGGCAAGTTCAAGGTGTACTGCACCCAGTCCACCTTCTACATGGAGCCGGAGGAAGAGGACGTGGACATGGACCTGGCCTTCGACCGGGTGAGCAAGGTGTTCGGTCTGGCGTCCCTCAGCCGCGCCGTGGTCTGCGACAAGGACTTTGACACCATCTGCCAGACCGCTGAGGAGTACCTCGGTGCCAGCCTGCACGGCATCCGCACCTTCAAGGTGGAGGCCCGCCGTTCCGACAAGAGCTACCCCATGACCAGCCCGGAGCTGATGCGGGAGCTGGGCGCCTACCTGCTGGGCAAGCACAACTACCTCAAGGTGGACGTGCACAACCCGCAGTTCAAGGTCATCGTGGAGATCCGTGATTACGGTGCGTATATTCACGGCCCGAAAGTACCGGGTGAGGGTGGTCTGCCCGTGGGCACCAGCGGCCGCGCCCTGAATATGCTGTCCGGCGGCATCGACAGCCCGGTGGCAGCTTACCGCATGGCAAAGCGCGGTCTGGCCCTGGACCACATTCATTTTGCGTCCCCTCCGTATACTTCGGAACGTGCAAAACTCAAAGTTAAGGCTCTGGCCCAGCTCACCAGCATCTATACCGGCAGTTCCAACCTGTTTGTGGTGCCCTACACCAAACCGCAGGAATACATCCGGGATAACGCCCCCGATGTGCTGTTCACGGTGCTCATGCGCCGCAGCATGATGCGCATTGCCAACGTCATCGCAAAGCGGCAGGGCTGCGAAGCACTGGTCACCGGCGAGAGCCTGGCTCAGGTGGCCAGCCAGACCGTCAAGGCCCTGCAGTGCACCGACGCCGCCCAGGACCTGCCCATCCTGCGCCCGCTCATCGGCATGGACAAGACCGAGATCGTGGAGACGGCCCGCCACATCAATACCTTTGAGACCAGCATCCTGCCCTATGAGGACTGCTGCACCATCTTCACGCCCCCGCACCCGAAGATCCGCCCGGAGCTGGAAGAGATCCTGGAAGCCGAAGCCGCCATGCCGGGCCTTGCCGCACTCGAAGCCGAGGCCGCCGAGAACGCCGAGCGCATCCGCATCACCGATCAGGTAGAATTCGAGGGTTGATTTGTCCATGACTGCAGAGATCATCAGTGTCGGCACCGAGCTGCTGCTCGGCAACATTCTCAACACCAATGCCCAGTACCTCAGCCGGGAGCTGGCCGCGCTGGGCATCACGGTCCAGCGGGAGAGCACCATCGGTGACAACCACAGCCGCCTGGCGGATTTTGTCAACGAGGCCAAGCAGCGCTGCGACCTGCTGGTGTTCACCGGCGGGCTGGGGCCCACGGCGGACGACCTGACCAAGGAGACCGTGGCCTCCTGCTACGGCGACACCCTGGCCTTTGACGCGGAAGAGTGGGACAAGATCGTGGCCTACTTTACCCGCACCGGCCGCACGGTCACCCCCAACAACCGCAAGCAGGCCATGGTGCCGGTAAAGGGCCATAAGGTGGTGAACCGCCATGGCACCGCGCCGGGTGCCTGGTTTGAGCAGGACGGCCGCTGCGCCGTGCTGATGCCCGGTGTGCCCCACGAGATGAAGGCCATGTGGCAGGAGGAAGTGCGCCCGCTGCTGCTGGCGCGGCAGAACTGTGCCCTGCACAGTCTGACGCTGCGGGTGCTGGGCGGCGAGAGCAACCTGGAATATCAGGTGCGGGATCTGCTGGAAAATGCAAACCCCACCGCTGCCATCTACTGCAAGACCGGCGAATGCGAGATCCGCATCACCGCCCGAGCCAAAACCGACACGGAAGCCGAAACAATGTGCCGCGCCTATGCCAAAAAGTTCTATGATCTGCTGGGCGATGCGGTGTATGATGAGGATGTGGCCGGGCTGGAAGAAACGGTGGTGCACACCCTGCAGCGCAAGGGGCTGACCCTTGCCACAGCAGAGAGCTGCACGGGCGGCATGATCGCCCAGCGCATCACCAACGTGTCCGGTGCAAGCGAGGTGTTCGGCTACGGCTTCGTGACCTACTGGGAGCAGGCCAAGGCAAAGCTGGTGGGGGTGGACCCTGCCGTGATCGAGCAGTACAACGTGGTATCTGCTCCGGTGGCGGCACAGATGGCGCTGGGCGCGGCGCAGGCTGCCGGGGCCGACATCGGCATCAGTGTCACCGGTGTGGCCGGGCCGACCGGTGGCGATGCCGTGCGGCCGGTGGGCACCGTGTATCTGGGTGCTGCCCGCGGTGATACCGTGTATGTGGAAAAGCTGTTCGTTTCCCGGCCGGACCGGGCGCTCATCCGTGCCCGCGCCGCGCAGGAAGCACTGGTGCTGGCCCTGCGGCTGGCGCAGGACAAGGTGCCTGCCGCCACAAAGCCGCTGGCCGCCGCCGACTGCCGCGATGCAGCCGCGCTGGAGGCCCTGAACGCCGCCTTTCTTGCAGAATAATACGGTCCCCTGCGGACCGCGGGGGTGAAGAACTTGAGCTGTGAACAAAACGAACCGGTCCGCTGTGTGCTCCGGCTGTTCGGGGCATCGGCGCTGGGGGTACAGCAGGCGGCGTCTGCTTTCCCGCCGGAGTGGCGCGTGACCGCCCAATGCCGCAGCCGCGGCGCGGAAACGCTGATCGCACTGCGGAGCGAAAATGCCGCCGGGCTGGACAAGGCCCGCCGCAGTCTGCACGGCTGCTTTGCGGCTGACTTGTACGGAGAAGGGGACACGGACCTTGTCGCCGCCGTGGTGCAGGCGCTGGAGCACCGCCGTCGGCTGCTGGTGTGCGCGGATGCTGCCGCCGGGGCCCTGATGGAAGCCCGGCTGGAAGCCGTGCCCGGGGCCGAAAAGGTGTTCGACTTTGGCACCCAGAGCTATGCCGACCCCAAGGTGGGGGCACAGATCGCCCGCCGGGCTGCCCGCAGGCAGGACGCTGCCGCCGCATTGGCCCGGGTACAGGCGGCACAGCACCTTGTGGGGGCAGAGCTGTCCGCTGGGTGCTGGGAGCAGGACGGGAAATTTCTGCTGCTGCTGGGCACCCGCAAGGGCTGCTGGCTGCGCACCGTGTACCGGGAGGATGGGCCGGGCCTTTGGCTGCTGGACATGATCCGCCGGGCAGCCTGCGGTCTGCCGCAGGTCCCCGGCACGAGCTGGCAGCACTACCGCGACCCGGTGCCGGAAGCTGTGTCTGCCCCGCCTGCAGCGCAGGCGGAGGCCCGCCCGGCTCCGCCCAAAAAGAAGCGCCGCTGGCTGCGCCGGGTGCTGTTGCTGCTGGTGGCGCTGGCCCTGGCCGCGCTGGCGGCGGGCTGGTGGTTCACCGGCGGTGACCTGACCGCCCTGCCGCAGCTGCTGCGGGAGACCCTGCACGCCGACCGTCTGCCGCACTCCGGCGCAAAACTGATCTGAAACGAGCAAGACCCCGGAAGGAAAACCTTCCGGGGTCCTGTTGTTGCAGAGAAAAATTATTCCTTATGGTCTGCCAGCCAGCGCAGGGCCATATAGGTGTAGGCGGCAGAGCCCTCGTACAGGACGCTGTCGTCAAAGCGCACCTTGGGGTGGTGCTGGCCGTAGAGATAGCCCTCCTTGGCGTTGCCGGCGGAGAGGAACATGCTCACGGTGGGCACTTCGTGGCTCACAAAGGCGAAGTCCTCACTGCCGCCGCCGGGTTTGCCGCCGGTGAGGGAGGTCATGTCCATGGCACCGCGGCCCAGCAGCTCGGTCATATAGGTCAGGGCGTTCTGAGCCAGGGGCTTGTCCACCACCATGCAGGGGCAGTAATCGCTGAAGGTGACCTCAGCGGTGCAGCGGTAGGCCGTGGCCACACCCTGCGCAATTTCGGTCATGCGCTGATGGATCTGGGCGCTGACCTTCTGTTCCGGGTCGATGGTGCGGATGGTGCCCCACATATCGGCACTGTCCGGGATGACGTTGGACGCCTTGCCGGCCTCAAACCGGCCGGTGGTGAACACGCCGAACCCGGCGGGGTCCAGCTCGCGGCTGTTGATCTCCTGCAGGGCAATGTGGATGTGCGCCGCTGCGGTGATGGGGTCGATGCAGGCGTTGGGCATGGAGCCATGCCCGCCCTTGCCGTGCACAACGATGTGGTACTGCTCGCAGCTGGCCATGGTGATGCCGCCGCCCGGCACCAGCACCATACCGGCGGGCAGGGGCATCCCGGCCAGCACATGGAACATGACCGCAGCGTCCACCTTGGGGGCCTCCAGCAGGCCGTTTTTCAACATGTCCAGCGAGCCCTGGAAGATCTCCTCGGCGGGCTGGAACTCCAGCTTGACGGTGCCCTCGATCTCGTCCTCATGCTCCTTGAGCAGCTTGGCGGCACCCAGCATCATGGCGGTGTGCATATCATGGCCACAGCCGTGCATCTTGCCGGGCACCTCGGAGGCGAATTCCTCGCCGGACTCCTCCTGCAGGGGCAGAGCGTCCATGTCGCCGCGCAGCAGGATCACCTTGCCGGGCTTTTTGCCGCCCGCCAGCGCAAGCACGCCGCACTTGCCGCAGTCCTGCGGGGCGTAGCCCATTTCGGTCAGGGCTTTCTGGACCAGTGCCTTGGTCTGGGGCAGGTCGAACCCGACTTCCGGGTGACGGTGCAGGGTGCGCCGCCATTCCTGCAGCTGGGGTTCCAGCTGCTTTGCAGCTTCCAACAGCTTTTCCGGTGTGATCATTCCAAATCAGCTCCCTTTCATTTTATCAAAAGTCTCCCAGACCCCTGCCAAAGACAGGAGCCGGGAGGCTTTTCAGCTTAATCTTCGTTTGCGTCGGTGGGCAGGCCTTCCGGATGGAACTTGGCGCAGGTGCACTTTTTCCACTTCAGGCCGCTGCCGCAGGGGCAGGGATCGTTGCGGCCGATCTTGATCACCCGCACAGGCTGGCCCTTGGGGGTGCCCTTCACGCCGGGGGCACCGTTGCCGGGCACAAAGCCCTCACCGGTGGGCTTGGCAACTTGCTCCCGCTTGGGGGCGGCACCGGCCTGCCGGATCTCGATGGTCAGCAGCATCTTCACGCTGTCCTCGCGGATGGAGTCCACCATCTGGTCGAACATGTCAAAGCCCTCGATGCGGTATTCCACCACGGGGTCCTTCTGGCCGTAGCCGCGCAGAGCGATGCCCTGCCGCAGCTGGTCCATGTTGTCGATGTGGTCCATCCACTGGCGGT
>ERZ1034952.3561-NODE-3561-length-10373-cov-3.388641_pt1 | contig 10373 bp, 8 predicted proteins | sample MGYA00520625_ERZ1034952 | MGnify/ENA primary metagenome ERZ1034952 (study PRJEB33766, sample SAMN09781773) | gut metagenome | biome: gut microbiome | host: Homo sapiens | place: Madagascar | study: EMG produced TPA metagenomics assembly of the PRJNA485056 data... | reverse complement strand
ATCCACAACGGCGTCACCTTCGAGGACGCGCTGCGTCAGGCGCAGGTCAACGGCTACGCCGAGAAGGACCCGACCGCCGACATCGAGGGCCACGATGCCTGCCGCAAGATCTGCATCCTGTCCGATCTCGCCTACGGCGACAAGTTCGATCCGGACGCGGTCTCCTGCGAAGGCATCACCAAGATCACCCTCGAGGACGTTGCAAACGCCGACAAGCTCGGCTGCGTCATCAAGCTGCTCGGCCGCTCGGTGCGCTGCGAGGACGGCACGGCCTATGCCTACGTCGCTCCGCACCTCATCCACAAGGAGAGCCCGCTCGCAGCCGTCGAGGACGTATTCAACGCCATCATGGTCGACGGCAACGCGACCGGCGAGGTCATGTTCTACGGTAAGGGCGCGGGCAAGCTCGCGACCGCTTCCGCCGTCGTCGCTGATATGCTCGACTCCATCGAGCACAGGGACAGCCGCCGCCGCATCATGTGGGGCGATGGCTCGAAAAAGCTGCTCCGTCCGCTCGACACTCTGCGCTCCGCATGGTACGTCCGCTTCAAGGGCGCGCGCGAGGACATCGAGAGCATTCTCCCGGTCGAGAGCCTGTCCGAGCCGGTCGAGGGCGTATTCGTCGTCCAGACCAGCAAGATCCCGACTGCCGAGATGGATGCGGCAGCCGAAAAACTGAACGCCGTCGGCAAGGTCTGCGCGGCAATGCGTATTCTCTAAGGAGGCATACATAAAATGGTTCGTGTTACCGTTCCTGCTACGAGCGCCAATATGGGCTCGGGCTACGACAGCATCGGCATCGCGCTCGAAATGTACAACGTGATCGACCTTGCCGAGAACGATCATATCGATATTTCGGATAAAAACGGTCAGTTCGTCCCGAAGGACGAGTCCAACCTCATCTACCAGTGCGCCAAGCGCGTGTACGACGAGTGCGGCAAGCCGCTCTCCGGTCTGACCATCGTCGAGGACTGCGCCATCCCGCAGACGCGCGGTCTGGGTTCGTCCTCGGCCTGCACGGTCGCCGGCATCATGGGCGCGAACGCCCTGCTCGGCGAGCCGCTTGACCGCAACGCGGTCATTGATCTGGCGGCGACCATCGAGGGCCATCCGGACAACTCGACTCCGGCCATCCTCGGCGGCTTCTGCGTGGCGCTGCTCGAAAACGGCCATGTCAGCCACGTCCGCGTGCCGGTCCACGGCGCGATCGACTTCGTGGTCTTTATCCCGGACTTCCAGCTTTCCACCGAAAAGGCGCGTGCGGCGCTCCCGAAGCGCATCGACCACCACGACGCGGTCTACAACCTCGCGCGTGCGGCTCTGCTCGCGGGCAGCCTGACCACCGGCAAGCTGGAAAATCTGGATGTCGCGACCGGCGACTGCCTGCATCAGCCCTACCGCTTCAGCCTCATCGAAAACGGCGAGGACATCGTCCGCGAGGCCAAGCAGCTCGGCGCGCTCGGCGCGTTCATCTCGGGCGCAGGCCCGTCCATTGTCGCCATCGTCTACAAGGGCGACCGCGACTATATCGAAAAGGCGCAGGCTCTGTGCGAGGCGAAATACCCGCACTGGAAGGCAGTGCAGCTGCGCTGCGACGAGGTCGGCACCACGGTAAAACGTCTGTAATGCACACTTTTACAGTTTGCATATGGGGACGCTCCTGCTCCGGCAGGCGCGTGATATAAGGAGGAAATTAAACAACTATGAGTCTTATTGTGCAAAAGTTCGGCGGCACCTCGGTCGCCAACACCGAACGACTGAAGAATGTCGCTGACATCGTCACCAGCACCGCTAAGGCCGGCAACCAGGTCGTTGTCGTCGTTTCCGCTCAGGGCGACACCACCGACGACCTCATCGAAAAGGCCGCCGAGCTGAACGAGCGTCCGTCCAGACGCGAGATGGATGTGCTGCTCAACACCGGCGAGATGATCTCGATGTCCCTGCTCGCCATGGCTATCCAGAAGCTCGGCTTTCCGGTCGTTTCCCTGACCGGCTGGCAGATCGGCATGGAGACCAACAGCAACTACTCGGACGCGCGCATCAAGCGCATCTCCGGCGACCGCCTCAAGGCAGAGCTGGACAACGGCCGCATCGTCATCGTTGCCGGCTTCCAGGGCATCAACAAGATGGGCGACGTGACCACCCTCGGCCGCGGCGGCTCGGACACGACCGCTGTCGCCATCGCCGCAACGCTCGGCGCTGACCTGTGCCAGATCTACACCGATGTTGACGGCGTTTACACCGCCGACCCGCGCATCGTCAAGAATGCGCGCAAGCTCGACGCCATCACCTATGATGAAATGCTGGAGCTGGCGTCGCTCGGCGCTCAGGTACTGCACAACCGCTCGGTTGAAATGGCAAAGAAGTACAATGTCGATCTCGAGGTCGTTTCGAGCTTTACCCGCAATCCGGGTACGAAAGTCAAGGAGGGTTCTAACATGGAAAAACTGAACGTTTCGGGTGTAGCCCGTGATAATAACTGCGCGCGCGTCGCGATCATCAATCTGAACGATACCCCGGGCACCGCCTTCAAGGTATTCTCGCTCATGGCCAAGCACAATGTCAACATCGACATCATTCTCCAGTCCGTCGGCCGCGACAACAAGAAGTCCATCTCCTTCACCATCCGTCAGGACGATGCAGAGCGCGTTGCAGGCATCCTGCGCGACGCAAAGGAAATGCTCGACTACGAGGATGTCTCCATCAACACCAAGGTCGCAAAGGTCTCCATCGTCGGCGCAGGCATGGCGTCCGCCGCAGGCGTTGCTTCCAAGATGTTCGAGGCTCTGGCAGGCGCCGGCATCAACATCCGCATGATCTCCACCTCTGAAATCAAGATCTCCGTCCTCATCAACGAGGAGGACAGCGAGAAGGCAGTCAAGGCCATCCACGACCAGTTCTTCGGCGACTGATTTTCTCCGTACCCCAATCCCAAGGCAACACCGCACAATTAAAGCTGCGGCGGTATTGCCTGAAAGAGCCTCGAAACGCCGTATTCGGGGCTCTTTTGCTACCGTTTTTCTCGCCGCAACCTGCGGTTGACACAAGGAAACGCAAGGTTGGTGGCGAAATAACAGGTTTTCGGATAGAGTGAGCTTACAGGAGGTGAGCACGATGACAACAGGTGAAAAGATCGCAGCTCTGCGGCGCGAACATAAACTCAGTCAGGAAGCGCTCGGCGAAAAGCTCGGCCTCTCCCGGCAGGCGGTGAGCAAATGGGAGGCCGACCAGGCCGTCCCAACGATGGACAATCTGATGGAGCTGAGCCGGCTGTTCGGCGTACCGGTCGACACGCTGCTGCGGCCTGATGCGCCCTTCCCTGCCGCCCCGGCGGAGGACGGCGCAGGGAAGGAAAACGAGGACGCTCCTGCGCCCCCGGAGACACCGCACAAAGGCGTTTCTCTCTCTCGCGGGAAAGTAATCACCATCGGCGGCGCGGCGCTTCTGTGCGTGTCTCTCGCGCTGAATGCGGTATGTTTGTATCAAATCGCGCAGCTGAAAGGCGAAGTGCAGGCGCTGCGCGTGCAGGCCGGAAACGTCAGCACGGTCTTCTACCCCGGCACCGGCGCGGATACCGGCGACTTCGCGGAATCGAGCGAGCACATGACGCTCGACCCGGAGAACACCGAGCAGCTTATCGTGACGTTCTCCGCCGTGCCGCGCGTGGCAAGCGACGGCGAAACCGCGAAATTCCTGCTCCGAGGCGGCGAGCAGTCGTGGGAATGCGAGGCGGAAGACGACGCCGGAGGCGGCTATCGCGGCAGTCTGACAATCCCGATGGTGGACGAATACTCGGTTTATCTCGTTCTCACCGACCGGAACGGCGGCACGCGCAATCTGCTCATCGCAAGCGAATCCGACATCGAAAACCGCTTCTCGATTGACGTTCAGGCTTACTGGTCGAGCGGCGGCGCGACGTTCAGCTTTGGCAAGAACACGTTCACGGGAACGATTTCCACCTATGTGGATGCCCATGACGCGCTGGAGGACACTTCGTTCACCGGGCGCATCATTCTCTATCAGAACGGCAAGGAAATCGCGGAACAGCCGCTCGAATACCGCATCTCCGACGGCGAATATAGCCCCAACATTTACGATACCCATGTCACCCTCGGCACCTACGAGGGACGCATGAGCGACTTTACCGTAACGGTTGAAATCACGGACGCCTACGGCCGCGTTTTCACGGCGGACCTTGATTAAACAGGCTTAAAAAAATCCCACAGGGAGCAGTTCAAACTGCTTTCCCTGTGGGATAATTTTTACTTGTTTTCGGACTGCTCGGGTTCAACAGGCTCAGCCTTTGCCGGCTCGCCGATCTTCTCGTTCAAGTCCTTCTGGAGCTCGCTCATGAGATCCGCACCGACCACCTTGTCGGGGACCTCCTCACCGTTAAAGACCTTCTTGAAGGTTTCGCCGTCCATGGTCTCGTTGCGGATGAGGTACTCCGCGACGCGCGTCATCGCGTCCATGTGCTCGCTCAGCAGCTTCTCGCACTGATGGTAAGCGGTCTCGATGATGCGGTGAATCTCATCGTCGATCTCCGCCGCCTTGACCTCGGAGTAGCCCTTGCCTGCGGCGAAGTCGCGGCCGAGGAAGATCTCGCCGCCCTCAGAACCGTAGTCGATCGGGCCGATCTTGTCGCTCATGCCGTAGCTCGTGACCATCGCGCGCGCCATCTGGGTGGCCTGCTTGATGTCGCCGTAAGCGCCGGTCGAAATATCCTCCATCGTCAGCTTCTCAGCCACACGGCCGCCGAGGCAGACGACGATGTATTCCTCCATATACTTCTTGGTGCGGTACGCCTGATCCTCCTCGGGCAGCGGCATGGTGAAGCCGCCTGCGCCCGACGAGCGCGGGATGATGGTAACGTGGTGTACCGGGTCCTGCGTCGGCAGCACCTCGAAGCAGATTGCGTGACCGGCCTCATGGTAAGCGGTCAGACGCTTGTCGTGCTCGGTGATGATGTGGCTCTTCTTCTCCACGCCCATGACGACCTTGAGCAGCGACTCCTCGATCTCCTCCTGCGAGATCAGCTTCTTGTTGCGGCGCGCCGCAAGCAGAGCCGCCTCGTTGAGCAGGTTTTCGAGGTCTGCGCCGGTGAAGCCGGCGGTCGTTTTCGCAATATCGGAGAACTTGACATCCGGGTCAAACTGCTTGTTGCGCGCATGGACCTTGAGGATCGCCTCGCGGCCCTTGACATCCGGCGCGCCGACATAGACCTGACGGTCGAAGCGGCCCGGACGCAGCAGCGCATTGTCCAGGATATCCTTGCGGTTGGTCGCAGCGATGACGATAACGCCCTCGTTCGCGCCGAAGCCGTCCATCTCGACGAGCAGCTGGTTGAGCGTCTGCTCGCGCTCGTCATGACCGCCGCCGAGGCCTGCGCCGCGCTGACGGCCGACCGCGTCGATCTCGTCGATGAACACGATGGCCGGCGCGTTCTTCTTTGCCTGCTCGAACAGGTCGCGTACACGCGATGCGCCGACGCCGACATACAGCTCGACGAAGTCCGAGCCGGAGATGGACAGGAACGGAACGCCCGCCTCGCCTGCGACCGCCTTCGCGATCAGCGTTTTACCGGTGCCCGGAGGGCCGACGAGCAGCACGCCCTTGGGGATGCGCGCGCCGATCTGCACGAACTTCTGCGGATTTTTCAGAAACTCAACGATCTCCTGCAGCTCGGCCTTTTCCTCGTCCGCGCCCGCGACATCGTTGAACGTCACCTTGTTCTTGCCGTCCTGCGCGAGCTTTGCACGCGCCTTGCCGAACTGCATCGGACCCGCGCCGCCGCCGGACTGCTTGTTCATCATGAAATACCAGAACGCGCCGATCAGCACCACGAGGATGAGATACGGCAGGAACTGCGCCCACCACGGGATCGTCGTGGTGATGTAGTCTACCTTGGTCAGCGTGCCGTCCTTCATCTGCTGGTCGATGACCGAGCCGAGCTGCGCCCACCATACCGAGGTATAGTCGCCGATCTCGTAGCTGACCGCGCGGTTTTCGTTCTTCAGATGCATGGTCAGCGTGCCGCCCTCGAGAGTGTAGCGGTCTACGTCGCCCTGTTCAAAGTAGCTGTACACATCCGAGTAGGAGATCGACTCGGTTTTCTGTGTCTGACTGACGACGTAGCTTACGCCGGCGAGCAGGCAGACCAGTATGAGCAGGTAAAGGCCGAAGCCCTTCATTTTGCCTTTCAAATTGGTTTAACGCCCCTTTCCGTATGGGAGAGATTATTCGCCCTCGCCGCCGTAAACGTGCGGCTTGAGAATGCCGATGTACGGCAGATTGCGGTACTTTTCCGCGTAGTCCAGACCGTAGCCGACAACGAACTCATCCGGGATCTCAAAGCCCAGATAATCGACGTTGACGTCGATCTTGCGGCGCTCCGGCTTGGACAGGAGCGTGCACAGACGGATGGAGTTCGCGCCGCGTGCGGCGAGGATCTGCATGAGATAGTGCAGCGTTACGCCCGAGTCGAGGATGTCCTCGACGATCAGCAGGTCGCGGCCGTCGATCGGCTGCGCGATGTCCTTGATGATCTGAACCTCGCCGGTGGTCTTGGTGCCGTTGCCGTAGCTGGACACGACCATGAAATCCACGTTGCACGGCGTATCGATCGCACGGGTCAGGTCGGCCATGAAGATGTACGAGCCCTTGAGGACACTGACGATCAGCGGATTCTTGCCGCGGTAATCCTCAGTGATGCGTGCGCCAAGCTCGCGGACCTTGTCTCGCAGCTGCTCTTCGGTGAAATATACTTCCTTAATATCGTCTCGCATGTTATAAGCCATTTCGTCAGTTCCTCTCAATCTTTATTTCCAGCCGCGCGCCGTTTCCCGGCCTTCGGCTGAGATCCATGCCGATATCCTGCACCGCGATGACGCCGGACCGGTCTGCGATGACGGCGAGGGCGTCTCGCTCCGCCGCCGGGATCTTCCGGTCGATCATCAGCTTTTTCAGCGTCCGGCTGCCCCCCTTTTCGGTCAGGCGCAGACGGTCTCCCGTCTGCCGCGCACGAACACACAGCGATGCAAAATCTATTGTACCACAATCTGCGCAAAAAGTATTGACTGTTTTGTAAAAAACTTCGGATTTTTCTAATTTTCTGAGTTTGACTCTCGTTCCGTCCGTCCACAGGCCGTCAAACGGAACGGTGAGCGGCAGCGCCTCCGGCTGCACCCCGCACGCACGCGGCGCGATGCGGAAGGCCTCGTACTCGCGTCGTGCCGTAAAGCCGTGCGGCAGGTCGAGCTGCGCGGACGGGTCTGCACTCGAAAGCAGGCGCTCCAGCGCCTCGATGTGCGTCTGCGCAAGGTCGCGCATGGGCATTCCGGCGCGCCTCGCCGCCTCGCGGAGCGCCCTTCCCTGCACGGCAGGATGGCCGCCGAGAAACGGGGCGGTCAGATAGGCGCGGTCCGCCCGAAGCGCGGTTTGCAGACAGCGTTCCGCCTGCCCGCCGAGGCAGGCCTCATCCTGCCGCAGCTGCTCGCCGAGCCGGAGCGCCGCCTGTGCGGCCTGCTCGTTAATGCCGCGCAGCACGGGCAGCACGCTGTGCCGCAGACGGTTTCGCGTGTAATCATCGCTGAGATTAGAGCTGTCCGTGACGTAATCCTGCCCGTTTTCGCGCAGAAACGCCTCGATCTCGCGCCGCTCTGCGAACAGGAGCGGCCGGATGACCGCGCCGCGCACAGGCGGAATGCCGGAAACACCCTTTGCGCCGCTGCCGCGCACCAGATGGAACAGCACGGTCTCCAGATTGTCGTCCGCGGTGTGCGCGGTCGCGACCTTATCCCCCGCCGCCGCCTGCTCGAGCAGGCGGTAGCGCTCGCGCCGTGCGGTCTCCTCGACCGCCTTTCCCTGCGAGAGGGCGGCAATGTCGCAGCACCCGACGTGCAGCGGCACGCCGCGCTCCGCGCACAGCGCACGGCAGAACGCCTCGTCCCTGTCGGACTCCGCGCCGCGCAGGCAGTGGTTCAGATGAAACGCGCGCACCTCGTATCCGAGCGCCTGCAGTACGAGCAGGAGCGACACCGAGTCCGCGCCGCCCGACAGGGCGACGAGCACGCGCTCCCCCGGCCTCAGCATATCATACCGGCGAATGGTGTCGGCCGCCGACCGAAGAAGCCCGTTATTCCTCATGGATGCGGTCCGGGTTGGAGAAGGTCGTGTACTGACCAACCCACTGAAGCTCGACGGTCCCCGTCGCGCCGTGGCGGTTTTTCGCGATGATGATCTCCGCGATATTTTTGTTTTCGCTCTCCTCGTCATAATAATCGTCGCGGTAAATGAACATGACGATGTCCGCGTCCTGCTCGATCGCGCCCGACTCACGCAGGTCGCTCAGCATCGGACGCTTGTCCGAGCGCTGCTCGGACGCACGGGAAAGCTGCGACAGGCACACGACCGGCACATTGAGCTCCTTCGCCATGATCTTGAGCGAACGCGAAATCTCCGCGACCTCCTGCACACGGTTGTCCATGTGCCGTCCGCCGACGTGCATCAGCTGAAGATAGTCGATGACGATCAGACCGAGCTCGTCGCCCAGCCGGCGGCATTTCGCCTTGATCTCGGGCACGGTGATGGCCGGGTTGTCGTCGACATAAATATCCAGACTCGACAGCACGCCCGCGCCGCGCGCGATCTTGTCCCAGTCGTCCATCGTCAGATCGCCGGTCTTGAGCTTCTGCGACTCGAGCAGCGCCTGACTGGACAGAAAGCGGCTTGCAAGCTGTTCCTTGCCCATCTCGAGCTGGAACACGCACACGCCCGTGCCCTTCTTGTAGCCCTTCGGCTTGTTCTGGATACTCGCCTTGGCCGCGTTCAGCGCAATATTGAGCGCGAAGGCGGTCTTGCCCATGCCGGGTCGGGCCGCAATCAGGATCAGGTCGGACTTGTTCAGACCGGTCAGCGCCTTGTCGAGCGCGTGGAAGCCGGTGGACATACCCGGGATGTCGCTGTCCGACTGCATGCGCTCATTCAGCTCGGTATAGAGATCCGCGATGACGTTTTCGAGCTTGGAAAGGCCCTTGATCTCGCGTCCCTGCCGGATGTTGTAGATACGCTGCTCGGCAAGCTCGGCAATGCCCGAGGCATCGCCCTGCCCGGAAATGGCGTTCTGCTGAATTTCGCTGCCGGCGTCGGCAAGCTGCCGCAGCAGGCTCTTGTCGCGCACGATGCGGACATATTCCGTGACGTTGCGCGAGCCGGGCGTGATGTCCATGAGCTGAAACAGATAGGCGCGGCCGCCGGCCTCGTCGTAGTAGCCCGCGCTCGTCAGCTCGTCGAGCACGGTTACCGGGTCGATGCGCTTCGCGCCGTTGAACATCGAATAAATGACCTCAAAGATCCGCTTGTTCTCATCGGCGTAGAAGTCATCCGAGCGCACCTGCTCGATGACCTCCGGAATGCAGTTCGGATCGACCAGCATCGCGCCGAGAAGCGACTGCTCCGCAGTCAGATCCTGCGGCACCTGCCGCATTAAAAGCTCATCCAACAAATACACCTCGATACTTGCGGACTTACGTCCGCCATAATAATGATGCCGCTGCTTGCAGCGGCCAACCTTAGATGCAGCCGCGCCGAAAAGGCGTCGGCGAGCATCTTGGCCCGCCCGCAGGCGACCCGTGCGCTTTCGCGCACGGCATGCAATCGTGCTGCTTCGCAGCACACAAAAAGGCCCAGCTCTGCCGGGTCTTTTTGTACCCCGACCCAGCGCCCGTGGGGCGCGACATTCGGGTATCGAAGGGCGGTTTCAAGGGAACCGTCCTTCGTATATAGGGGGCTTTTGAAGCCCCCTATACGAGGCGTTTACGCCTCGACCACCTGCACCAGAATCTCGCCTGCGATGTCCTGATACAGCTTCGCCTTGACGCGGTGTACGCCGAAGGTCTTGATCGGCTCCTCGAGCACGATCTTCTGCTTCGGAACGCTCAGACCGTACTGGCGGTTGAGCTCCTCCGCGATCTCCTTGGAGGTGACTGCGCCGAACAGACGGCCGCCTGCACCGCCCTTGGCCGGGACCTTGACCGGGCTCTCCTTGAGCTTTTCCGCTGCCTCACGCGCTGCCTGCTGCTCGAGGGCAACCTTGCGTGCGTGCGCCTCGTCCTGCGCCTTCTTTACGTTGAGGTTGTCGGCGGTAGCCAGCTCTGCCAGACCGCGCGGCATGAGGAAGTTGCGGCCGTAGCCCTCGCTGACCTCGATGAGGTCGCCCTTCTTGCCCTTGCCCTTTACGTCTGCTGTCAGAATTACTTTCATGATAAGTCTCTCCTTAATTTTATATTGCTTGTTTTATGCCTGTTCTGCCCGGTTTCCGGCAGAGAAATGTGCTCAGTGTTCGTTCTGCTTCTCCGCGCGCTGATCCTCGAGAT
>ERZ1034952.3560-NODE-3560-length-10375-cov-9.979070_pt1 | contig 10375 bp, 6 predicted proteins | sample MGYA00520625_ERZ1034952 | MGnify/ENA primary metagenome ERZ1034952 (study PRJEB33766, sample SAMN09781773) | gut metagenome | biome: gut microbiome | host: Homo sapiens | place: Madagascar | study: EMG produced TPA metagenomics assembly of the PRJNA485056 data... | reverse complement strand
CTTATGCTTATTTCAACAGAGGAATAATATTTTCGGATACAATCTCAAAGCCTTGAGCGTTCAGGTGCAGACCGTCATAGCAATACTCTTTTGCAAGTCTGCCCTTTTCGTCGGACAGCACTTTTGTAAGGTCGAGCCATTGTACCTTGCTTTCAAGAGCGATTTTGTGCAGTTCTTCGTTGATTGCCAAAATCTTTTTATTACTGCGTTTGCTGACCATCTGTCTTGCAATGATTGACAAATGCGAATTTACGGGATAAATCGCCTGCAACACAATGTTGGTATTCGGGCAGAGTGTCTGCGTTCTTTGCAAAATTTCTTGTATATTTTTCAAGGTGTACTCGGGTGGAAGTCCTATGCCGATGTCGTTTGTTCCGATTAAAATCACAAGATTTTTCGGGCTTATATTCAAAGCGTTACATTCGAGCCTTTCCAACAATCTGTCGCTTGTGTCACCGCTGATTCCACGGTTGTAAACTGCCTGTTTTGAGGTTTGCGAAAAGGCATAAAACAGCTCGTAGCTGTTGAATATTTCCGTGATTGAGTCACCGAACAGCACCGTTTGTCCCTGCTGTGCGTACTTCTCATTCAAAAAAATAAAATTTTCTTTTTTCGTTTGCTGTACATAGTCGTAAGCCGTTTTTTTCTGAAAGTTCTTGTTCATTGGGTTATAGTATTCCTTGTGTTATTTAATTTTGATTATAGCACAACAACATACGAAATGCAAAGCGATAATATTCAATTTGATTTACAAAAAATCACCGTGATGATATAATAACCGTACGCAATAGAACGAAAAAATAAATTTATGAGTCTTTTTTTCAAAATCATATTGCATAAAGGGGAAATTTTAATGAAAATCGAGATAAAAGCAAGTCCTAAGGAAGTTAAGGACGGACACTTTGATTATTCAAATATGGAAAGTGAATACGGTTGCAACACGCTGTATTTTACAAAAAACGGCAAGCCTTATTCAATCATTGCAGGCGAACTGCACTTTGCAAGAGTGCCAAAAGAGCGTTGGAAAGAAACGCTTCTCAAAATGCGTGAATGTGGCGTAAACACAGTATCATCCTATGTTTTTTGGAATTACCACGAGGAAATCAAGGGACAGTTTGATTTTAGCGGAAGCAAGGATATTGCAGGATTTTTGAGGCTGTGCAAGGAGATTGATATGCCTTGTATTTTGCGTATCGGCCCTTGGTGTCATGCCGAGGTTGTGTACGGTGACTTCCCGAAACGCATAAACAAAATGAGAAAGAAAAGAACGGACGCACCCGAATATCTTGCAGAAGTTAAAGAATACTGGCAAGGATTATACAAAGAGGTTGCGCCGTATCTTGACGGAAAAACCGTTATCGGTATTCAAATTGAAAATGAATATACAGGACCTATCAAGCATCTTTTGACCTTGAGAAAATTAGCACAAGAAATCGGATACAAAGCACCGTTTTTCACAATGACCGCTTGGCCGTTAAGCAAGCCTGACAATCGCCTTTTGCCGTTGGCAGGAGGTTATCCCTACGCCCCTTGGAGCGGCACTAAAAAAGGACTAAAGCCAAACAATCGTTTCGCCATCACTTCGGCAAGAACGGAGGACGAAATCGGCGGAGATTTATTCAAAAGTAAGAAAGCCGAAAGCGGTGTGTTTGACTATATTCCTTACGGCACTTGCGAAACAGGACCGGGCAATCAGGTGACACAACACCGCAGACCGTTCATCAGCGAAAAAGACGGCTACGGTGTCAGCTTTGCAAAGTTTGCAAGCGGTATGAACTGGATTGGTTACTACATGTTCTGTGGAGGTGCAAATCCAAATGACCGTCTGTTGCAGGAAAGCAGGTTGACAGGCTATCCAAACGACTATCCTATTATTGATTACGACTTCCAAGCACCAATCAGCAGATACGGCGCTTGCCGTGCGCACGGCGACAGACTTCGTCTTATGCATCTGTTCATTAGCGATTTTGACACAGGAATATCCACAAAACAGGCATATTTTCCAAAATGGAACAGCACAGACCCAAAGGACATTTCGTTTTTGAAATGTTCCGTGAGAGCAGACAATGACGGCAGCGGATACTTCTTTGCAGGTGCGTATGAAAAGGGCTTGAAGTACAACGATTTTAAGGATGTTCAGGTTGCATTTTCAATACAGGGCAAAACGATAAACTTGCCGAGCATTGATGTAAAAGCCGGTGCAATGTTCTTTTATCCGTTTAATATTCAATTAGGCTCGGTGCAGTTTGATTACATTCTTGCACAGCCTGTTGCAAAAACGCAAAAGGACGGCAAAACGGTTTGCTATTTTGCTCAGTGTGAGGGCATTGAACCAAAATGCTCAATCAACGGCAAGGTGCAGGCTCTGACTCTTGATGAAGAAAACACAATAGATGATGTAACGATTTATGTCATCTCTTATGAAGAGGCAAAGCGTTTTCACTTTATTGACGGCAAGCCTTATTTCCTCGATGGCACAGTCTATTGCGACAACGGAAAAGTCCTTTGTGAGCAGGTGTCGGATATTGATTTGAAAAACGAAATCACTTTGACCCAAACAAGCAAGAGAAAACTGCCGTACAACTACTATCTGCTTTCAACAGGCAAGCGTTGCTTTTATGAATTAAAACTGCCCGAAAACATATTGAAAGAGCATAAGGATGTTGTGCTTGAATTTGATTTTGACGGCTTGAATTTGCAGGTGTTCAGTGGCAATCAGATAATAAACGATTATTTCAACATAGACCGAAAATTCATTATGAATCTCCGTGATTACAAGGAATATATCGAAAACGATTTAACGCTGATTATCCGTACGGCACCGAAAACAAGGTTCGGCGTGTCAAATGTGTATAACGAAATTGAAATTCCGCTTTATTCTAATGCACTCTCCCTTAAAAGTGCAAAAGTGATAAAAACAGAAGAAGTATAAACAGTGTAAAATTGAAGTTTTGCTATTTTGCTTTCTTACCATACAGAATAGTTTGACATAGTATAAGTTGTCGACCAATGCAGTTAAAGTTAACAAAAGGTCACTTATCTGACAAGTTTATATGGCGGAAAATACGCCCCCTAAATGCTATAATGATTTATAGTTAAGGGGGCGTATTTATGTTTTCGGATAATTTCAAGAAACATTAAAGGCTTATCGCAACAATGAAGCTCGATGTCCAATAGCTTTTTCAACAGTCTGTTGTGTGTTGCTGTTTTTTAGCAAGCAGTTCAACCTTCAGGTCGTCGAAAATATTGGTCAATCCCTCCCAGGTGAGTTGTCGTCTTTCAAACCAAAGGCTTTGGAAAAATGCCAACAGTTTGCTCGGATTTGCCGTATTCAATTTGGAATAACCGATTCCGTTTTTATCGAGAAATGAATAGTAGTAATCCAAACTTTCGGCAAACTGTTCGTAGGTGTTGTCGCCGTGCCACACGGTTTGGGCCATTGCACCGAGTCGAGGATAAGTCACCTTATCCGCCCTTGTCATATTCGGCACATATTCTGTCCATAATGTGGCCTCACTGCCAAGGCAGTTGCCCGAATAAAGTCGGTGGTCGGCAGTGTCCTTTAGACTGATGTATCCGTAAGGCAAATCAATGTAGTATGCAGAAGTGCTTGTGTCAATGAACGGTCGGTTGCCCGTTTTCATATCTCCGCATTTTGTAAAGCCCAAATCCTTTGAAAGCAATTTGTCGTTCTTCAAATCCCAACTCCACATAAACGCCTGCTTGCCTTTGCTTTTGCAGTAATCGTTCACCTTATTCATAAAGTAGCATTGAAGTTCGTCCTCGTTCTTTAACCCTAATTCTTTCATTTTCGCCTGACAATGCGGACACAAATGCCATCTGTGTTTCGGCACTTCGTCACCGCCGATATGAAAATATTTGTCGGGGAACATTTCGCAAAGCTCGTCGATAATATTTTCAACAAATTCGTAGGTTGAGTCTTTGCCTGCACACAGAACATCGTGCTTAACACCCCAATGGTCGGCAACGGGCAACTTTCTGTCAAAGCAACCGAGATAGCTGTATCCCGCCATTGCGCTCCTGCTGTGCCCCGGAATGTCAAATTCGGGCATAACGCTGATTGCAAAATTGTGGGCATAGTCAACAATCTCTTTAATTTGAGCCTTCGTGTAAAAACCGCCGTGTTCCTTGTGGTTAAAGTTGGTCTTTTTCCTCACCGAACCGATTTGAGTGAGCAGTGGATATTTTTCAATTTCAACTCTCCATCCCTGGTCTTCCGTGAGATGCAGATGCAGAAAATTTAACTTGTGAAGTGACATTTTTCTGATGAACAGTTTTACATCGTCAACAGAGAAAAAATATCTGCCCACATCAAGCATAAATCCTCTGATTTCGTGTGCCGGCTTGTCCCTGATTGTGAGACAAGGCACATTTTCACCATATTGAAAAAGGATTTGTTTCAGCGTTTGCAATGCAAAAATTTTTCCGCCGAGGCTGTTTGAATAAATACGGATTTTGTCGCTGATTTCAAGCCTGTATTCTTCGTTGTCAAGTGAGCCGTCATCAAGAAATTCAATCTGTGAGCCGTTGCCGTTTTGAATATTGATTTTGCTCAAAAAAGCATAAAAATCATCAATCGCATCACAGTTGATGTCCGCTTCGTTTATCGCTATTGATTTTACTTTCAGCGTTTTTGTTTCGTTGATTTCTGCAAATTTCGGCGTCGGAATAAGGTTTAGCATAATATGTATCCTCTATTATTTATTGGTCATTATTATACATTTATTTTTGATTTTTGGCAACTGCCAAACTCCCATTTAGCCCTCTCTTTAAGTTTGTCCTTTTATATTGTTTATCCATCAAAAATACAAAGGTATTCATCAAAAAACTAAAGCGGTCTGAAATAAACAGACCGCTTTAGACTGTAGAAAAAGGTTCAAAAATCCAGTCTTTGCTATTCGACTGTGCCGGATTTTTTCTTTTTTCGCTTAGATATTGCCGCAGCAGTGCCACCGCTTGCAAGTAATAACGCCGCACATAATGCAAACATGCCGCTTGCGCCGGTTTTAGGGGACTTCTTATCGCTCGATAATTTGCCCGTAACCGTGTCTTTTGCCGTAATTTCCTTTGTGCATGCTGAGTCTGCAAAATATTTGCCGCAGCCTTTGCAACACCAATATTCGATATTGCCCTCGGCGTCGGTTGTTGCCGCCTTTGCAGAGAAGTGCACAAGACTTGCATGATTGCTTGCGTTAAGTTCTCCGTAAGCTTTGCCGCAAATTTCGCATATCGCTTTTTCGGCGCAGGTAGATTTTCCGCCGGCGCAGTCTTTGGTTTCGGAGTCGTTACAGCCGTCCACCGTGCATTGATGGGTGTGCGTGCCGTCGCCGTTCGATACCCATTCACCGAAGGTGTGTCCGTCATTGACCGTAACGGTCATCTCGGCGGTGTTGCCTGCCTTATCGGTGACAATGATTTTCTGTTCGCCGTTCGCAGGGGAGAGGACAAAGCTGCCGTTTTCGTCAAGCGTGACCTCAGTGCCGTTTACGGTGACGGTGTCCACATACTTCTCGTCAACGGTGACCGTCTGTGCCTCGCAATAGATTTTGCCGTCCTCAATGCCGGTGATCACGGGCTGAACATTGTCAAGCGTTACGCGGTCGGAGCGAAGATATGTTATGTTCATGCTCTCGTCAACAAGCATTGCGTAAACAATATATTCCCCGTTTGGGTCTATTCGGAACGGCTCCTCATACCCGCCGAATACGAGGGATTGAAGCTCCGCCTCGGAGAGATCCTGATCTGTCACCAGATAAGAGACGAACACGATTCCGCTGTTGTCGGCGGCGTTTATCGTCACCGTTTGCGTATCCTTAAAGAACAGGTCGAAGGTGAGCGTGTTTAAGAATTCCTGCCATTTATTTGTGCCTATGACAATTTCGCCCGTCGGCTTTTCGATATCTTTCCACCGTGCTTTGAGCGTTATATTCTCGGCAGGCATGGTCGTGGGAATTTCCCTGTCCCAGCCGATAAAGGTGTAGCCCTCTCTTGTCGGGTCGGCAGGTGCGGTCATTGCCGTGCCATAGTCCTGTGTAATGGGTGCGATTTCACTGCCGCCGTTGGTATCAAAGGTAATTGTGTATTTATTCGTGTTCCAAACGGGATAGAGTGTCAGCGCCTCGTTTTTGGTATAAACATCATCAAAGCCGTACACCTTTTCGCCGCCGTCTGTCATCGCCCAGCCTACTTGCGTGTGCCCCGTGCGAGTGAACAAAGCGCCTGGCAGCGTGAGGGCAACATTATGGCGCTTGCTCTCCGTCATGGGTTCGCCTGCGCCGTACGCGCCTGGGAGATAGGTGACATCATAGTCGCAGACGAGTAAAAGCTCCGAAACATCCGCCGGTACGGTATCACCGGACCGGTAGAAGGCTCCGTTTCCGTCCGTCCACCACAGCAGCGCATTTTCGGAGGCGGCATCCGGCCGGGGCAGTCCCTCGGTGGCGGGCGCAGTGAAGCTCTCGCCCTTTTTCACGATGATGTTGATTTCATTATAAGTCTCGCCGGGCATACGACCCTTCGTGACCAACTCAACCGCCTTTAGGCTGTCAGCGGCAAGATCTGTCGGCAGCTCAAGGACGGGACGGAAACCAATGTCCCGCACCGGAAGGGTTGGCCTTGCCCAAAATGTAGCCTGTGCAGCGAAGTGTCCACCACGAGATAGATACATTCCCTCGACATTCCCAGTACCTATATCCTGGCCGAAAGAGCGCATTTTATACCAGTTTTTGATATAATCGGCTGACTTCTGATAGATCGTATCCCATTCATTGTCAATTGGTGCAAGACCAGAGCCTTCTCCTTCATTACGGTGATGGTCTCCAACAGATGGGGCGCGGAGCGTATAGTTCACGTTACTCGCTGTATAGGTCTGGCCATAAATCAGGTTCATTTCTGCCAACGTCTCCCGCTGCAAAGAACATTTCACGTTATAGTCCGCAATAAAAAGGCTGTGCTCGTAGGGCTGCTTGGCGGTATCGGTTTCATTTTCCATCGAATAGGCATCCACCGTACCCACATATGTAAACGGCACATAATGAAGTGTGCTGTCAGGCAAATTGCTGTTTACCGTTCCGGGAATATCCATCGCCGAAAGGTCAAAATAGTATCTGCCGCCGGGGGTAAGGGTAAACTGCTCATCGACCCGTTTTTCAACCGTCAGCGTAACATCCGCAAAACTGCTTGCAAGGTCGGTTTTGCGGTCGCCGTTGTACTGCTCGTTGAAGACCTTCAGGGTATAGGTACCCTCGGCAAAGCCGGCAGGAATGGTAAGCTGTGCCGTACCGTCTTTTTCTGTGAGGGAGGCGTTGCTGCGGCCGTAATAGATTACATTACCGACATCATCAAAGATCAGAGCGGAAATATATTCGTTTGCGCCGGTTTTTGCGTCGGTATAGGATATCTCTACGGTGCCGCCCTTGGTGGAAGCGGAAACCTCCCAGGTAGTTCTGCTGAAATTGTTGCGCTTGCTGTCATAAAGGGTCAGCTTCCATTCGTTTCCGGTGTAATTTGGGGAAACGGGCTGCAGCCCTCCGTCGGGCTTGCCGCCCACGGCGGCGGATGCAAAGAGGACAGAGTCCAAATTCAAGTCGAAAGCGGGACGAACGCCAAACTCCTTGGAAATAGGGTATCCACCATAGTAGCGGACTTCACCTCTACCAGCCACAAAGGCAGCAGTGGAATAGTCTTCGCCTGGGGAGCGCAGCCACCAATAGCTTGACGCCCAACCCGGATGCTCGGGATCCACGACACGCAAATCGTTGTTTACCGCATTAGCCTCTTTTGAGGAAAGCGGCCAAAAAACAGCATTGCTTACCGCAGGACCCGCTACACCGTCGGTATTTTCCCCATCGTAGTTTCCGCTTGCAAGCGTCCGTTTTTCAACAGCATCGGTTTCTTTCACCGTCAGCTTATCCGCAAGCGCATCTATTGCGGTTTTCAAATCACTCGGTGCATATTCGTTGCTTACTCCGTCATCGGAAAATTCCACAATTCCCATATTGCCCGCCGCAAGCAGGGTCATATTCCCGGCTGTGCCGGCTGCACTGTTTCCGTAATAGCCGATGACGCGCCATGCACCGGGCTCATTTTCATGATTTTGCCCGAAATACACGGTCGCTGCGCTCGCTGTGTTTATGTTTTTATTTAGGACATCTGCGACATCTATGCCAAACTGTATCGCAGCAGTGCCCGTTGCCGCCTCGCCCTCGGCAAATACGCTTGTAGGCACAAGGCATAGCAGCATACAAAGGGTGAGCAGGATACTGAGTATTCGTTTTTTCATTTCTTGATACCTCCGTTATGTAAACTTAATCAAGGGCGGTTATTGTGATTGTGCCTTTGAAGCTCTCGAGACGGGTATTGTATGCCGACTGTTCAAACATGAAGTACAGCGTTATATCCTCGTCCGAGGCGTCGTAAATTCTGGTGAAATTAAAGGAATGTTGGTCGTTTGTCTGCGCTATTTTTTTGCCGTCACGTTTTATGCGTGTAACCTCACGGCAAAGGTCGTCGTCATAGCCGTCTGTCATCTGGATGGAGTAATTACCGCTGTTGTTGGACTCGTTTGATACCACCTGGAGAGAGCCGCTTATGGTGACGCTGTAAACATGACCTTTTTTGAGCGTAATCTTATCAAGATAAGTGGATATCAGGTCTCCGCTGTTTACCTTTTCATAGACGCTTAAAGCTGCGTTGCCGTTATTGAGAAATACTCTCGGAATTCTTGTTTCTGCATAAAAATATCCGGAGCAGGCGCCGTTCTGACCGGCGTCGCCCTTGTCGCCTTTATCACCTTTATCGCCCTTGTCGCCTTTTTCGCCTTTGTCGCCCTTTTCGCCGTCAACACCGTCTGTGCCGTCAACACCTGCGGCTTTTACACCGGTGTCGATTTCTCCGATCCACCAGTTGCCGTTTTCGCCGATAAAAGGTGTTTTACCGTCTTTGCCGTCAGAGCCGTTTTGTCCGTTTGTTCCGTCTTTTCCGTCGATACCGTCCTTACCGTCCTTACCGTCAGCGCCGTCCATGCCGTCGGCTCCCTTCAATGTGGTAAGGTCGTACAGGTTCAGCCATACTTCGTCGCCGACATAACGCCATTGCAAGGTGTTTTCGCTCACGCTGAACTCCGGTGTTTTCCCATCTGCGCCTTTCTGTCCGGCTGGGCCTGTGATGTCGGCAATTGCAACAAGGTTCTGCCACTCGCCGCCCTCGTAACGCCACTGGATGTATTCCGTTGCTCTTTGTACTTCTATGTTTTTGCCGTTAATGCCGTCTTTACCGTTGGCTCCGTCTTTATCGTCAACGCCGTTAATGCCGTCCTTTCCGTTTGTGCCGTTTATTCCGTTCTTACCGTCGATGCCATTCTTTCCGTCGGCACCGTTAGAGCCGTTAGAACCGTTAATGCCGTCTTTACCGGCTTCTCCGGCAGCGCCTCGCAGCTCGGAAAGCGCCACAAGGTCACGCCAATCGGCTTCATCGCTGTATTTCCACTGGATCGCCGTGCCGTTATTGCGCACCTCCGGCAGCACGGTGTTGGTCTTTGCCGTTTTGCTCCATCCTATGGCAAGCACGCTGCAAAGCACCAAAAGAGCGGCGCAAAGCACCAAAAGTGAGCCTGTGAGTAGTTTTTTTCCTGTTTTCATCTTCTTTCCTCCGTTCGGAATTGTTATTACGGCGAAGTTTTGCACCGCTGCCCGCGCCGTAAATGAGCGGCGGCTGACCGGCTTATGCTTGGTTTGCTTTGTACTTATCCACGAAGAGGGCAACTCCTTGTTTAAGTACTTCCATTTGCGATTTTAAATAATATTCATCCTCAAACATGGCATAGTGAACACTTGCGCGGACAAAAATGAATATAAGCGGCGTGATGACCGTATAGGGAATGCCAATTTTCGGTTCAAGTTGCTTTGCATATTCCGAGTAGCGCTCGTTTACGCCCTCAAAGAATTTCTTGCCGTGCTCAATATATTTAGGATGGGTATAGATCTGATACATCAAACGATACTTTTTGCCGTGCTTTTTTGCCGTCCAATACGGCACCTCTTCAATAAAGCGCATCACATCTTTAGGGTCTTTCGGCGCTTTTTCCATAAAATCATCCTCCACTTTTGCCATGCAATATGCGGTGGATTCGAGTATAAGTTCATCAAGATTTTTGAAATAAACATAAAGATTGCCCGTTGTGCAGTTGCAAGCCTTTGCAAGCACCTTGATTCCCGTGCCGGTTAAGCCGTTTTCGGCATAGCACTCAAAGCATTTTTCCATAATTTCCTGTTTTTTTTCAATGTGTTGTTGCTCTGTTCTCATAATTTATAAACCCTTTTAATAACTAATCGTTCATTCATTTATAGCATAACAT
>ERZ1034952.3556-NODE-3556-length-10380-cov-7.526392_pt1 | contig 10380 bp, 17 predicted proteins | sample MGYA00520625_ERZ1034952 | MGnify/ENA primary metagenome ERZ1034952 (study PRJEB33766, sample SAMN09781773) | gut metagenome | biome: gut microbiome | host: Homo sapiens | place: Madagascar | study: EMG produced TPA metagenomics assembly of the PRJNA485056 data... | reverse complement strand
TATTACTTTCTCATAATACTATGAAGTCTCCGGAGCATAAGCCAAAATACCATAGTTGGCCGAATCAGCATAAATCTCCCCCATATCTATGATCTACTGGGATAAATTTGCATATTCTTCTTCTGAGTAAGAAGTTGCTGATACCTTGCCCTCAATAATTTTCTTCTAAGTAAAATCGCCGCCGGGAATTTTTACATATACGTTCGTACCTTTAGAATATACATAAGATAAATTACTCGGAGTATAAGCTCTAAATTTACCTCGTTGGTATTCTACAAAGTATTCGCCAGTATCTGCATTATTTAGACTAATTATTTCTGCAATAACTGTTTTATCAAAAGATAATTCAGCATCTCGCGCAGAAGCAATATAGTCTATTGTTTCCAATAAATTATTAGAGATTTCTCTTGGCTATTTTACAACAGCCAAATACTCTTCTCTTCTATTGTAAGCCATAATATCTCCTTCCTCTCCTCAAGTGAGGAGGATAAATCCTCCTCACTTATTTTTATTTGCACTAATATATTGCGCCGCATCATTACTTAAATTAGATAGAGCTTCTTCAATTTCATAATGATCAGTGACATTCGGGAAATTGGCTTCTATCTGAACTTGTTGATTAAGATTTTGTTCTTTATCAATAGTCGGGATATTAGCATCAACCAAATGATTAAGAATAGACAAGCTTGAGTTAGTCATCAAATCAACCTATTTATCAATCCAATTACTTAATCCACGGACTATATCAACAGTTTTAAGAATATTAGAAGTATCTTCTTTATTAAGAATTAACTCCTTTGGATGAACTTTAATAAGTTTACCATTATCAAGACTAAATCCATCAGACCAATCACCAGTATAAGCACCTGTATCTGCTCCACTAATTTGGCCTAACTAATTCAATAACCATTTCTAATTTTTATTTTTCTAAATTTTATCTTGATCTTCAGTAGACCAATATTCACTATTAGAATTATTTTTAAGCTATCGGTTACCAGCAGCCATATCATTGAGCTTTTCTTGACGAGCATCCATAACTTGTTGAAGATCAGTCCACACATTGCCGTTTTTATCAACAATAGTAGTTTCTCCCCCAGCCATACGCATCGCAATATCACTAAGGTCAACGCCCCAGTAATCTGCCTTTTTCGCGCCACCAGAAGAAGTAAAATTACCATTAATATATTGTTCATTTTTAGCTAACTCTTCATCAGTTCGTTTAGAATATTTCTATTCCCAATCAAGAACCATTCCAATAGACTAAGAAATATAACCCATTAATACATTAACAAGTTCTTCAATTTCATCACAGAGTTTTTGAATATGAGTTTCAAGAGTATCAAGGCTTCCACCCATATCAGTACCAAATTTATCCCAAGATGTACCGGCTACATTCATTGCCTGTTCAACAACTTTTTGCCAATCCTTATAATTAGTCTGTAATTCTTCAATAGTCAAATTAGAATTATCAACAAATTGCATATAAGCATCATTATAATCATATAAGTCAGTCATTTGACCATAAAGGGTATCATGGAATGTCTATCCGCTATTTTCAACGCCCTTATTTAATTCATCAAGTAAATATCTCTGCCGTTCAACATAATATTCTTGCAATGATAAGAGCTAATTAGAATAGTCAGCAGAATTCTTATCAAGATCTTGTAAGGCTTCCTTAAATTCAATCTAATTTTGAATTAATTGTTCACTTACATCATCTATATACTATTTACTAAGCTGGTCAAGTTCATGAACAGCATCTTCATATTTTTGTGTAGCATCTTCAATCTTTTCTTCATCAGCATCATAAGCATACGTCCAATTGCCGGCCGCATCACGCACCAAGCGCATTGATTTCTTGGAATTCTGCTATTCCATAAGAGCTATTTCAGCCAATTGCAGATCATACTTCTTTTGTAAATAATCAAGATCATATTGGCTCATCTGGACGCCATCGGCCTAAAGATCGTTAATCTCTTGCTAAATCTCTCTAAGTTTTTGTTTTGCTAAAAGATCATTAGTATCATTTAGCTATAAATTAAGTTGCCGATTTAATTTATTAAGTTCATACAACCGTTCTGCATCATCAAGATACTAATCATTAATTGTCTTAGCTTTTTCATATTTATTTTGGAAATCTTCAAGTGTTTCAAATGGCGAGAGCGCATTGCTAAGTGTATTAATTGCTAATTCAACGCGCATTTCAAATAACTCTTGAGCAGCTTGAAGAGTTTCTTCCCAAGAAGCTAAAAATTCATCTGATGCCTTTTCAGCTTCTTGCTTAATTACCTCAACTTGATTTTCCCAATACTTAACAGAAGATTCATCATTATCTGCACGACGGTCATCAAGTGCAGCCTGAGCTTCTTTACTTGCTTTATTTAAGCCATCCATTTGCTCTTTTAAGGTTTTCATTTTGCCAATCATAGTTTGGACTTTAGTAGCACCAATCTATGTCTTAAGACCCATATCAAGCATTGAACGGCCAGATAAATCAATTATGTTATTAAGATGATCAAGCATTGATGTATATGTATCAAGACGATCAATTTGTTTATCTATTTCATCTAATGCAGCATCCATAACATTCTATACTAGATCTTCAATATCATTTCTTAAATCAAGGATTGATTCATTTAAATCAATTAAATCACTTTGATATTCAAGTATCTATTCGTCAAATATCTATGATTGTTCGGGATAACGAGATTTTGCATCATTTAATTGATCAATACCTTCGCGCAATGTAGCACCTTTATCGAAGAGTTGAAGCATTTCTTGTTCTTGATAAGCAAATCCTTCAAGCATTGCTTCAATAGTCTACTTATTACCATGAGCCTATTTAAGAAGTTTTTCTTGATAATAATTAAGCCGTTTAATTTCATAGTCAATCTATTTAACTTTCCAATCAATTGCCTTAGTAATAGCTTCAAGCTCTAATTCAGCCTATTCTTTTTCTTTTTCAGCAATCGCGGCCACATTTTCATCAATATTTTCTTGAATACCCATTGGACCATTTAAGTCATCACTTAATTCTTGGAACCATTCGTTAAGTTCTTCCTTACTCATGCCCTCATTCATATTCTTTTCATATTCAGCCCATACTTGACCCCATAATTCAGAAGCATTAGCAATTTCACCATTATCATCAAGAGTAATCTTTAACTCAGGATGTTTAGCATTATATTCTTGAACCTTAGTTTTTAATAAGGTTTTCCAAGACTTAATCTATTCTTCAAGAATTTGTTGCTCTTCTTCAAGAAGATCAATTTCTTCTTTAATATACTTTGCATTATCTTCTGGATTAGCATCTGCGCGTTTAGTTTCTAATAAATCACGTTTACGTTCACTTACTGCAAGACGTTTATCTTGAATTTCTTTACCTATATCAGTTTCAGATTTAGAAGAACCACCGCCACCACCAGAGCCAGTAGCTCCATCGACAGTAGTTAAGAAATTATTTCCATTTACATTTGGAACTATAGAATTTTGAGAAGCGACTTTAACTATATCTTGAATTTGAGCAATTTTTCTTTGTTTAACAACCGCTGGAATATTTTCATCTTGGAGCATAGCAAATGCAGTCATTAAATCTTTTAATTGCTATGTATCAAAATTAATACCTACTTTGCCCATGGCATTAAGCCATCCGCACATTTCAGTAATAGTACCTTCAACAGGGAATAACGCCGCCAGAGCTTCAGATGTATCAATACTCATTTGACCAGTCATAATAAATTGTTCATCATTAGCCAAGGTTTGAACAATCTAATCCATTTTAGCTCGTGTCTATTCTTGAAGAGAGGTGGTATCGACATTTATATTTTTTAATGCATTATTAAATTCAGAACTATAAGCTCCGCCTGCCAGAGTTCCTAAATTAGACATTGTATCTAATAAAACACCGGCGACCTATTGTTCTTTTTCATTACCATATAAAAACTTATTAATTAATCCTTCATTAGCTTGATACTAACTTTCATCTAAATTAAATAACCCCTTAACCTCATCTTTAATTTTATTAACCTATTCAGTAGTATCTTCACCTTTTTCTTCAAGGTCTTGAATTTTTTCTTTATAAGTTTTTATATTTTCAATAGCTGATTTGATTTCAGCATCACGAATAGTTTTATAAAAATTAGCAACAGCTTTTTGAGCCTACGGGCTATCTAATGCAACTCCTTCTATTTCTGTTTGGAAATTCTCTAATGCATCAGATATACCTTCTATATCTTTATTAGCAGAAGCCCAAGCCTAAATGCCATCAATACCTTCTTTACTAATATTACCTTGAACGTCTCTGAATCCACTTAGATTATTTAATTCAATAGCAGATCCAGCATCTTTATAAGCTTTTGTCTAAATTAAACTTGCGTCATTTGCTCCATTAGCATTATCTTCATAAGCTTGATAAATTTTACCTATTAATTCAGCTTGTTTATCACTATCTAATAATTTATAAGCTTCTGGATCTAACTAATCTACATTAACATTAGCGAATTTTGCAAGAGTTTCAGCATCACCAAAAATTTTTAATGCCTAAGATAATAATAACCCAGTATTATCTTTCCAAGATCCCTCTTGTAATTGGCTATATAAAAATCCATAAGACTTATTTTCATCGCCATATCTTTTATTCCATTCGTCTTGAGTGTCAGAAGCAATCTAAGCTCTTTCTTGACTAGTCTTAATACCGTAATCTAAAACCTTATTCTTATCTTCAGTAGTATAATCTTTTATCTATGTCCATTCATCTGCCCCAGTCTAAACATAATATTTAGAAGTATCAATCCCGCCTTGAGCCATTGCGTCTAGCTATTCTTTATTAATAGTTTCGCCCTTTAGCTTATTCATAAGTTCAAGGACTTCTAAAAGATTATCTTTTAAACTAGCAACAGATTGAGAAGCTTCTTTAGCTCCTTCACTCATAGCATTAAAACAAATTTCCCAAATTTCTTGATTATCTTCACCAATTAATCCAAGACTTTCTAATAATGCTTTGAAATCCTCAAATGTGCCAGTAGTCCAATCAAAATCAGCAATTTTTTCTAAGGCGCTTAATGTAATATCTCCATCTGCTGAATTAACAGCTTTGATAAATGCATCAACACCATCATACCCAGCCATTTCAAATACATCTTTAGTTAAATGTTGTAATTTAGATTGTATAGCAACAGTAAAATCATCAAAACCTTTAATAGCTTGATTAATATTATCAACACCTAATAATTGTTTAAATAATTTATTGCTTAATATTTTTTCACTACTTGCATTTTCTTGACTAGCTTCATTAAGAAAATCTTCCCAAAATTCATCAAATGTCTATGCACCAGTAGAAGCAAAAATAGAACTAATATAAGATTTAGCCTTTTCAATTTGATCTTCGTCTAACTAATTAAAATTTTTACCGAATAAACTATTAGCAATTAAATTATTAAACTAATCTTCTGTATAATTTTGATAATCATTTATTAATTCAGTTAATTCTTTACTTGTTAAATTAGTTAAACTACCTTCATTGCCGAAAATATCAACTATACCTTTACCAACAATATTAGTAGCTTTTCCTTCACCAGTAAGACCCTACATATTTTTTTGAAATTTTGTAACCTATGCATATGTTTCATTAAGATCTTCTGACATAGCTTTCATACCAGCTATTGATTCCAAAGCTTCACTAAAATAAATTTTTGTATCGCTATTAGCTAAATTAAAATATCTATTCTAGCCTTCGCCTTTTACCGAATTAGCCTTATCTAATTGGTATTCTTTATCATTTTCATCTACATTGATGGATTTTAAATAATCCTTCCAAAAATTCTATAATGCTTGATCTTTTGGATCTGACCCTCCAAAGTTAGCATTATGAGTACCAATACTCTATAAATTACCACTATTATCTTCATATAGAATAGCTCCCTTAGTTCCTATCCATCTATTATCTAAATAAGAATTTTTTAATAATTCAATATTGGCATCGGTAATAGCTGTAGTAATTTTTGCATCTTCATTAGACATAGTTTCTAAACCGAGAGCCTACTAAATAGATGCTTCTTTAGAAGCTTGTAATGTGGCATCAGTATTATTTTCTATAACTTTTATAGCATTATTTATAGTATTCTATACGTCATCAGTATTAAATTTTTCTGCTATTCTTTCTGCATAATCAGTAAGAGTTATATCACCTTTAGCCTCAAAACCATTTTTCTTTAATGCTTCTTCAATTATTTTACTCTATTCTATCTAACTTTTTCCCTATAATTCCTCATTCTTATCAATAAGTAAATCAGTGATACCAGATATAACATTAGTATAATCCCCATTTTTAAGTAATGCACCTTGTTCGCCATTATTTAATTGAATACTATTTTTAAGATCTGATTGAGATACTGCTTTTTTAGCTTGCTAAATATTTAAATTATTTAAATTATTCTATTCATTTGCTAGAGCATACTATAAATTATTAGCCTACTAAGTATATACTGATTGTAATTTATTAACAGCACTTTCATCAACCCAAATTTCACCTGTATCTTTTTTACCCCAAGCGCCAGCTATATTTTTTAATTCTGGGTAAGTATTTAAAATATTAAGAGCTTCGTCATTAGTTTTAGCAAGCTATTCACGCCATTCTTTAGTACCAGCAGTACATTCATCAAGAGAAGATTTAACAGAAGAATAATTATCAAATGCCGATTTTAATTGATCAGCTTTATTTTTAGCTTCATCTAGACGAGATTTAAAATTATCTACTGCTGTCTCAGAACGTTTAATTTGCTCTTCCAGAGTAAAACTTTCTAATTGGTTATGTAATTTAATCAATAACCCAATAGCTATAGCAGCAGCAGCTAAATATCCAAGAACAGGTAACATATTTAATACCAATGTTTTAAATCCAGCTCCCAATGCTGCTGTACTCTTAGCCGCTTCATTAGCCTCAGCAGTCCAAGCCTAAGACATACTATTCAAAACTTTATATCTAAGCCCAGTGGCCTATCCAGCTTGTTCTAATTTTTTTAGTTCCTCACTAAAATTAGCGTCTTTAATATTATCTAGTCCAAGAGCAATCTATAAAATATTATTCCCTAATAATTTAAAATTTTTTCCCATCTGAGGAATACCAGTAGTAATAGAATTAAAACTGCTAATGAATGCTGGTAGAGCTATTGAAGCCGAAGTCATCATAGATAAAAATTTATCTCCAAAACTCAAATCTTCATTATTAAGAGTCTCAATAGCTCCTTTAATACTATTAATACCAATAGATAGTGAGCCAATTCCTTGAAAAGTAGTTACCAATCCTTGAGAAAATGTAGCTATTGCTCCTTGACTTTGAGCCAACGTATTATTAAATTTTTCAACTGCTTCGCTATGCTCTCTAGTAGCTCTGGCTGCCTCTCCTTGTTTTATAGCCTAACCATTAAGAACATTCATAACAGTTTTAATTATATCTCCAGCGCTTTGACTAATATTTTTAGCTTTTACCTAACTATCTATATACGCATCAGTTTGTTTAGTCAATTGTTCTATAGCTTTTCCGCCAGACTAGTATTGTTTCTATAAATTCTTTAATTCATTCCTAAATGATGTTGCTACAGACTTATTCTAAGTTTGAGAATATTTATTAGCTAAATCATTTAACTTTTTATATTCATCTCCAACCAATTTTAGACTTTGAACCTATGACACTAAATCTTTAGTTTTTGTTCCTCTAGCTATATCTAAATTCATCAATCCATTAAAATTAGATATAACATTTTTACTTCCATCTAAAACTGTTTGAGCATCTCTAACTCCTTTATCACCGCCGCCTTTTTTCTTAGATAGTTGCCTTATAGCAACTAATCCAGTCTATCTAGCTTCAATTGCTTTCTCAGATTGTGCATCCGCAGCTTCTTTCGCTCTAATAGCAATCTAAGCATACTAATCAGAAATAGACTTTAAAGTTCTTAATCTCTATAAATCTACTTCATTTAATTTACTAGAAGCTATCTATAAATCATAAGACTACTGGGTAGCATCCATTAAACTTTTAGTCTAAAATTCAATAGCTCCCATATCTTGAGGATCTGCTCCACTGTCAAATCCTTTAAGGACATCTAGCATTTGACGTTTCATAACCTAAGCTTGATTTTCGGCTGCACCGCTATCAATAAATAAGTTAGAAGCCATACGCTACATATTATTTACAATATCAGAGCCAAAACTCTTTAACATTAATGTAGATACAACACTTAAAACTCCAGGCAATCCACCCATAGCCTTAGTCAAATCGCTAACAAGATTAATAGTATCACTTAATGTATCATTTAATCCAATAAAAAATTTATCATCAACTAATTGCTTATAAATTTCTTCTAATGAAGCCTAAACACGCTTCTTAGAAGCTGCCCAGCTTTCAGCATAAATATCTGCTTGCTCTTGTAGGGTGCCTTCAGAATTTTTAGCAACATTAACTAACTCTTTAAAATAATCCTTATTTGCCATAAGATTAATTAATTGAGTATATTGACGGACACCACCAACAGTCTAGGCAAGGGCAACTTGCTCAGCTCTGCCAAGGCTATCCCATTTATTCATCATTTCATCAAGAATGACATTCATTTCTTTTAATTCGCCATTCTGATCTTTAATATCAATACCGGCCTTCATTAAAGCTTTAGAATATTTATTAAGATCGGTACCATCTTCAAGAGTTTCACCAAGACTTAAACCTTGAATACGAGCGAACAAGGTTTTAAGGCTATTACCTACTGTGTCAGCACTTTCACGTGTTTTAGCAGTTAATGTAGCAAGAGCAGAAGTAGCATATTCATAGCTAAGGCCAATAGTATTAGCAACAGACGCAAATTTCTATATGCCTTCTGAAATTTCATCGGTACTAGAAGCAGTATATGCACCAAGTTTTGTCATTACATCTGCGTAATATTCAAGAGATTTACTACCATCATAGAAGTTATTCCAAACAGCAGTCAACTGATCAGATACCTTGGATGCACTTTCGCCTGCCGCATTGGCCATTTTAATAGTAACATCTGTTCTCTATTGAACTTCTTTATCACTTAAACCCTATTGATAATAAATTAAAGAAGCATTAGTATAATTAGTTGTAGTAGTACTTAATGCCTGCGCAGCCTTATTTGCATTTTCGGCAAATTTAGCCATCTAATCATTACTCTACCCTGTAACGATACGAATTTCATTTAATGATTTATTTAAATCTTCTGCATAATAATAAGCTCTCTAAATAGAACCCTATACCCCATGCATTAAATTAGATGAAATTTGCCATTTAGCTGTATTAGCTAATGTCTTTTTAAAATTATCTAATAAAGCATTAGTTCTTTTTAAAGGTACTTCAGCATTAATAACAGATTGAGCTAACTATACAAATGCTTTATCACCAGTAGGACCTAAATTCTCTAAATGTGTAGCAAAATCTTGAAGAGTATATCCACTCTAACTTAAACTCTTTGAAAATTTTGATAGATCCAAACGTCCAGTATTTACGTTAGTAGCTTGATCAAGAGCAATTTTTAACTCTTGCACAGCCGCTGAAGCTTCATCTATTTCTTTTTTAGTGGCGTTAACATCAAAAAATTTAATATTTTTTGTTGCTACTTGATTCATAAGAATATCAATAGAACTCTATAAATCACGCAATTGCTATTTGGCCGATCCAGTATCAGCCGTAAACCGCATATTAACATTATAATTAGCACTGTTATTAGCCATAAAATAGCTCCTTTCTCTCATTTTAAATATATAAAAAATAAGGGCAAGAGGAATAAGACCCCTTGCCCTTAACTATTCCTAATTAAATTAAAAAATGTGCCTAATCGATTATCCCATTTTGGTTAAAATATCTTTAACCATTCCTAAACTTTCTGGATTAGAAATTTTATTTTGGAGATCATCAACATCTAACTTTAAATTAGAATAGTCTTGATTCATAGTATCCTATTACGATAATTAAAATAATTATGCAATGTTTCATAGGTATATAATTCTAATTCATCAAGCTGATCGCAATCTACTTGCTGTCTAAGTCTTTTAATAAAACCAGAACTTACAAGCAAATCATATAATTTATATGAATCCTCTTTCTGCTTATCAGTGAAGGAAATATTAGTATAATTAAATACAATTTCCAAATCCATAAATACACGGAATGCAAATTCATCCATATAAGTGTCATTCTTTTCAGTGACCTACTGGATAACAGATTGCGCCATTTCCATTTTTTCTTTTATTGGAATGTATTCTTTTACTTCGATAGTTTGATCATTAAACTACCAATTCTTACTTTCACCGTTTCGCTGAAGAGCAAGCTTAGTAAACGCTACTTTTGCCATTTACTTTCACTCCTTTCTAATATAT
>ERZ1034952.3547-NODE-3547-length-10391-cov-8.624807_pt1 | contig 10391 bp, 11 predicted proteins | sample MGYA00520625_ERZ1034952 | MGnify/ENA primary metagenome ERZ1034952 (study PRJEB33766, sample SAMN09781773) | gut metagenome | biome: gut microbiome | host: Homo sapiens | place: Madagascar | study: EMG produced TPA metagenomics assembly of the PRJNA485056 data... | reverse complement strand
ACGATCAGATCCGTTATACCGGACAGTACTATGCAAATAAGGAAGTTTATTCCCAATTCTCAAATGCAAAGTTCAAAGGAAAGTACCGGAAAGATCATGCGAAGGAAATTCAGAAATATGAAGAAGCCAGAGATTGGCTGGGATCCTTTTATCAGGATGGAAAGTGGACAAATGGAATAATTGTTGTTCCATAGAAAAAAAGTCCTTATCCTTCCCCGGAATTCGTCACATAAGACAACTGATATGGGGAAATATTCAGCTGTTTTGCAAGGATCTGTCTGTCACCTGCCGCCTGGTTCAGCATCAGGATAAAATCACTGTTCTCAAAGATATTTTCAATTTCCCTGCTGGCAAGAAGATCTTTGATATTCTGTGTGATTCCAGTCGGTACACCTCCCCATTTTCTGAATCTCTTCCAGATTTCTACGGAATAAGCTGCTGTCTGTTCTTCTTTGAGCAGAAGGTGGAATTCATCGATATAGTACCTGGTAGATTTGATGCCACGGTTGATTGTAACTCTGTTCTATACCTGATCCTGGACGATGAGCATTCCGATTTTCTTCAGCTGTTTTCCAAGTTCCTTGATGTCAAAGCAGACAATACGGTTATTCAGCTCCACATTGGTCCTATGATTGAATACTTTCAGTGATCCATTTACATAAGATTTCCAGTGCTGTTGCAATTCTCTGGGCCTGTGGTTCTTTCTGCTTTCTGAGGCAGTCATACAGATCGCCGAGGACCGGCATATTTTCCGGTTTTGAATCTGCAAAGTACTTCTGATACACCAGTGGAAGACAGCGGTCGATCACTGATTTTTCCTCTGCTTCAATACCATCCCTGCTTCCCATGATCAGCTCACATAAGGACCGGACAAAATCGGATTTTACACCAAGGGGATTGTCATCTGCTGAATATTGTCAAGGTTATTTGTAACCTTTTTCTAAAATTGAGCACAAAAATACACCTGTCGATATAACGACAAGTGTACAATTCATGTTTTGTACAATTATGATATTTTCTGCTTCTTTTTTCTAGATTTCATCGCACCATTTTCCTTGATTCTAGCAACGTCATGATCCTATACACTAAAGTCTCCTAACATATCGATTCCAAAATACACTAATAAAATATTACGTAGCATAAAATATACGAACCAACTTGCAAGAAACAAACAGTAAACAATTATCCTTGCTTTATACAATTTTCCTCTACGTCTCACCTCGATAATTTTTATACTCTGAATACTCAATGCAACTAAAATCATCAAAATGACGGCTGGATTATAATATAATGACTGAACTGGTTGCATATTGAAAAGAGCTTTAACCGCTCTAGTTCCACCGCACCCTGGACAATATATATGAAAATGATTACGAATGAAACAGCCCGTACCTTTTATAAATTCCAGTATCGCAAATACCATAATACATCTCCCTGCGTAAGAAGAGCGTGACTAGTTTTATAGCCACGCTCTTACAGAACTCGTCCTATCTATTGGTATTAGAAAATAGGTCCATCACCAGTATTGGCAGCATTACCACCATTGAATGTAGTCTGAGGTTCTGCATTCAGAAGCTGCTGGATGGCCATCAACACAGTATCTTTCATGCTGCTTTCCCACATTGCAACAGAAGGACTTAACTTCTTGTAGAGAGAAAGAACCTGCTGTTTCTGATCCGCAAGTCTTGTTCCGCTAGGCATAAACAAAGTGTAAAATTTAATATTCAGTTTCTTACCAATTCGTGCCACATGAACAAGGATTCCCATCTGTTTGCATTCATTTGATTCAACAAGAATACCTTCCATATTTTCTTCGCCACTGCCAGACAGTGCAATACACTTCTTTAATTCGGCAGTAACAACAGCGCCATATTCTTCCACAAAAACTGAACTAAGCTTAGTAAGAATCTTAGCTGTTCCCGGTACACTGATACTGTTTGTAATAAACAAATCTTTATCTTCATCTCTAACAGCGAGAGAATAAGACAAAGTCTTCTCCTGGAATGCAAGATTTTCAAACAAACCGGTGTATTCATCATCTTTCCATGCAAGTGCAGAAACGTCAAAATACAGCGCACTATTATTTGATGCGACATTAAAACCACTAGGAGCTTTTCCTCCACCATTTGTGAGGGAATGTAATCTTTCCTGAGTCTTTGCAGACATCTGCATTCCGGTACTAAGCATATGCTGAAGAACCATGTTTTCAGCCTGATAAGCGTTAATCCACATTAATGCAGATGCAATTAATGTCAATTCCTCGGCAGTATGTGTTGTCTTAAGCATGTTACGAATACGATCTCGTAAAACATCTTCTCCACCCATCTGCTTCATAGCATACAGCTCAGCAATCGTCACATCAACATGAGGTTTCTCAACCAAGCGATTAAATACATTTACCGCCTTTTTAAAGGACTCTGCAGAATACGGTTTGTCAGTTGCATAGAACCAAACACAACGAAGAACTGTCTCGATATCAATTGTAAAAATCTGAGAATAACTATAGTAAGACATGTTTCTTTCACAGTTTGCAATAATAGTATCTGCCGTACTTTTATTCATAGAACGAACGGAATCCAAGTAAGTCTTCTGTATTCTTCCGTAATTTGCTGAATCCATCATGCGAGTATATGGAAGTCTATTTACTCTCTGCCCGAAAGCACTAAACTCGTCAGCGAGTTTTGAGCAACTACTGATTGTTCCAGAATAGTCATCATTTTTGGACAGATTCTTTAAGGTTCTATTTGACGCCTCCATATTGGAAACTGAATTTTTAAGCGATGAATAGGTATTCTGATAAGAACCATGTGTGCTATTGAAAAAACCAGAAATCGTTCCATCAAATCCACTCTTTTTACCGTTAAAATCATTCTTCGCTGCGTCTACTTTTCTGCGGTATTCCTGATTGTTCTTATCCACAGCTTCCCAAATCTTGAATCCCACATAACAAACAATACCAATAATAACTAATGTACAAAATGCATCCATTATATTTCTCCTTACTCAATAATTTGTATTCCACGTACTCGTGCTGTCATATTCTCTATGTAACTAAAAATCTCGGAAAACTCATCTCTTAAGGGACTGTTTTTCATATCGCCCTTCATCCAGAGCCTTTCGAGTCTTTTACACTTTTTCTGAAGCATCTCGCATTCGGCTAATAACATAAGCTTCTCACATTTACATGCCATCATTTCAGATACATCTGTTGCCTTCGTTGCTAAATAACGCTGTTGAAGAGCAGTAAGGCGATCATCAACGGTAAACATACATTTGTCCTGCCAATTTCTAAAAGCAGATGTAACTGCTCGTTGAATCGTAGGTTTTCCAGCAATGCGATTATATAGCTGAACATCTGTTGCGATATCATAGTCGATATCCGGCGGCATCCACTCTGCAATTTGCACTGTAAAAGGTTTCTGTGTTCTTTCGTGATAAATCAGTGCTTTACCAGTTGTAAATGACGCCATCTGTTCCAACTGAAGAGGTGATGCAGAGATAGCTGTTCCAATTTGTTCTCTATCATCTTGGGCTGTAAGTCTATGAACCAGCTTTAAACCAGTATTCTTTGTTACTTCACTAGCCAAAGCAGTCGGCAGCTGGTCCGCAATTACTATCGCTTCTCTCAAGGCACGTACTTCAGCCAGCATCTTAACAATATAAGCTGTTGCTGATATTTTTGGATCAACTGAATCTGCACTTGCTTGCTGTGTCGAAGGAGCAATGATATTGTGCGCTTCCTCTATAAAAATGACATGCCGAACAGGTAATTTCTGCCCTTTCGAATCAACCCCACCATTAGGATTAGCTCTAAGAGTTTCCAAGATATAATGACACACCAAGAGAACGAAAAAGTTCTTTGCTTGCTCGCCAAGGACCTCTAATTCCACAATAGCCGATACTGTAAGCCATTCATCAGGTGTCAAAGTAGATATATGAGAATTAAACAACTCTCCTGCGTCTCTTTCCATCAAGCCACCTAATCGTACTTGGAGAAAAGCTCTAACATTACCTTTCAACTCTGCATCGTAACTTGATGCTTCAATTTCAGCTTGTAAATTATCGTATACATCCTGCAGACTTGGGAATGGCAATTCGCATCCTTCGTCATTTATATCTTCAATATCCCAGCCAAGGTTTGTATAGGACCTTTGTATAGAACTACTCAAGAATTTGTATGTCGGTCCCTCTAATGTAAACGAGCCCTCAAAAACTTCCAATAAAGCATTGATATGTTCACTTAGCCTTACTCCTTTAGGAAATTCCAGTGGATTCATTTGCAGAGGGAACTGGCTCTGCAGGTGCGGAGAGAATAAAAATATGTCTTGCATATTCTTATGTCCCAATAATGACCTGTACTCCTTCTTTGCTGGTTCTAATGCTAAGAACGGAATATTATTCTTCCTAAGCTGAGTCACCAGATGCAGCATGGTATTTGTCTTACCCGAACCAGGCATACCTGTAAAAAATGCATGTCTAGGCAAATCTTTGAGAGAAAAATTAACTGGGTAATCATGCATATCTTGACCAAGGTAAAGACCGTCTAAGACTTGTACAGGTGCCGTTTCTTTCGGTATTTCAATTGCTTCACCGTCAAATAGAACAGGCAATCTAAAAAACGGTACAACTTCTTGCAAACAATATGTAGTCGACCAGCTTCTTAAATGTGCCTGATTAGGGAAGAAGCAATAATCATCAGCTTTGCTACCCATTCTCGTAAGAGGTCCATATTTACCATTCGCATCGGCTTTTATCGGTGCAATTGAAAAATCGCCCTCACTAATCGACTCAGAACCTGCTGCATTCAGTATTACTTTAGCCTTGAACAAAGTATCAGCAAATGCATAGATATTTACTCTAAAATGAGGTGTGGTTTCAATACATGTTATCCACTCGTCATATTCTTTACAAATATCCCTTGCATAGTTGTCGCCCTTAACACTATCGGCATTTTTTAACAGTTTAATGTCATTTTCACCGCGCAATGATTTGAGCACCGGATTAAAACTATTTCGTGTCTCTTGTGCGGTAGAAGCCGGATACAAATCCACTCTAAATGCACATGCTTTTGCTGGTGAATACGATTGGCTTACAGTATCCATCATGCGAAACAAATCATATAATCTTGCTTCCTCATTCATTTCCCATTTCGGAACATAATGAACAGAGGTTGTTTGGCTTGTAAGCGGATTAAAGATATCTGCAACCCTTTCTTTTTTTGTCAGTGTTGCTCCGGATTCAAATATAACATTCGGTAATTCTGTTCGCTTAAACTCATAGAAATCACTCAGGGGAGAACTTTTCAATAACGGTTGTATCATTCCTAGTTCTTCCGGATTTCCTTGCAAAACGAAGAATAATTTCAATCTTTTTCCGATAGGTTCAGATGGAACAAACATGTATAAAAGGTGAAAACTAGTTGAACTCTCATTGCAAATCCCGTGCCACTGTCTCAAAAAATTTTCATGACGCTTTAGCACACCTTCTATACCTGTATCTGCCAAAGACTGATATTTATTTAGACTTAAATCAGGAATCTGATCCACCTGAAAACATAGAATTCCCACAAATCATCCTCCTCTCCTAGATATATTTTTTCGTATTGTATCTCGCTGCTGTTCAGATTTTTCTATTTGTATCTGCAACTCGGCTTTCGACTTTTCGATCAGCATATTATATTTTTTTAACAAATCAGCGGCTGCAAACCGTAATTTTTCAGCGTCAACAGAAGCTGTATCATATACCGTTTTTTCTTGCCGAAATGTTTCTTCGCTCCATTGTTGAGCCGCATCTTCCATTTCGGATATTCTTTCTTCCATGGAAAATTCAATATCACCTAAATCACGTCGAACGCCCATATCGTACTCTACTTTCATAGAGTGAAGGGCATCTGAAATCTCACGTAAAATAGACTGTTTGTCATCTGGTGACAGAGCATCTGAATTATCGATTCTTTGCATTATTTCGCTTAATTGCTCGCTGAACTGTTCAAATTGGCTTCCACTCTGAAGTGCTTTCTCATGGAGTAAGACATCTTGCTTATGCTCTCTTTCTAACACTTCTCTGTCACAAGTTCTTTTTCTTGATAGTTGCGGCCTAATATACATAATACAAATTACCTACCGCTCAACCTTCTATTACGGATATTTCTCTGTTGCATCTCTGCCTGCTCCATTTGCAAACGAAGCTTTTCTGTATATTCTTCTTTCATCTGCTCAAACTCCTGTTTTTTCGCATCAGCAGCCTCTGCAGCGGCAGATGCATCAGTGCTTGCAGCATCCATAGTAACATCTCTTAAGGAATCAGCTTGTTCTGTAAGTTCGTCAATGGTTTGATCCATTTGCTCTAGCTGTCCCTCTATTTCTTCTTGGACCTTAGCTTCTTCTGCTGCTACATCATCCTCATACTGAGCCTGAAGTGCATCAATGGCCGCATTTAACTCGGCTATCATTTTTGCCTTGTCCTCTGGTTTAATGCTAGATGCTTGAACACGCTCAATTGCATCCTCCAATTTAGTCTTATCTTCCTCAAATTTTGCACCAAGTTCATGAAGTCGATCACCTTCAGAAACTTGCTCTCCAGTCTCTTTATGAAGTTCATCATAGCCGACCTCACCATGTCTTCCGAGATTCATGCCTTTACTAAGAACTCTTCGCATTGCCATACTCTTTCCTCCTCTATCTCTATTTGATTTTTCAGAATGTTTCCTTTTTGAATCACTATATTCAGCCCGTCTCAAATCACCAGACTGGAATTTTGCAACATTCGGCATACTGCTTATCACATTATTCTGAGAAGAATCATATCTATTTGTCAGCGAAATTATCGGTTGTTCCGGGATAGTGCCGTCCGTCTGTTCTATAACTTCCCCTGTTCTGGAATCGAATCTTCCATTAGGATGAATATGTTTCGGGGCATAAGCATGTACACCTCCAAAATGCTCACTTGCTGTCAAAAACTGAATGTTTTCCGGATTTCCTTCATATTGAGGATAATCCTTGACAGTCATCATATGAGAACCTTCAAATCCTTTAACACCTTCACCATTCTTTGCACTAAGCATTTCTGCTTGTTGGTCAACCGTCCAGTCGCGTGTTCCTTTTCCCTCGCGTACAAGAGTTTTTTCTCTCTCCCACGCCAATTGCACAGCTTTCTGGCGATCAGTATTGGTTCTTGTGAATTTATAATCTATCTTCATATTCTCATCGCCTTCATTAGCTAAAAGTTCCGTATTCTCTTTCTATCCGCTAAACGGCATATTTTTCATAATATACACATATCATTCTTTTCGTTTTTCTTAAAATCAGAAGATAATTGCTTTTCCAAGCCGTCAGATAACCCTTCAAAATTATCCAACATCTGTCGTGTGCTATCATTGTTTTGAAAAAATGCTATGAGTGCCAAGAATACTGTCCATGACATCTCACGTTTTCCTGTTTCTATTGAACTGAATGTCTGTCGTGAAACGCCGATTTTACTAGCAATTTCCTCTTGGGAAACCTTTGCTTTTGTTCTAAGAACAGGAAGTTCACTCCTCAGCAGTTCAATCAAATTATGCCTGATTTTATCGGTATATTCTGAATTCAAGCATTTACCTCCTATTACTCACATTCAATATTCGTAGAGTATCAAACTCCACGTTCTGTATCTGAGACCAAAATTATGCTTCACGCAGTAAATTATATGGTGTGTCGCCTTATTTGTCAATGTGTCACATGGTGTGTACAGCACAAACTATCTGAAAATCTCTACTAATAGTCTGAAACTTCAATTATTTGCCGTCAGATTTATAGTCATACCAGGAGGTGATTTCTGTGCCACGTAAAGGCGAAAATATTTATAAGCGTAAAGACGGCAGATGGGAGGGACGATATAAATTAAACACAAATGGCGGGAAAACTAAATACGGCTATATATATGGAAGGAGTTACTCTGATGTAAAAAAGGAACTTAATATCAGACGTGCAGCACAAATGCAGAGTTCAACGGAGAAAAAAGTATTACGAGATGAAAACTTCAATGTTATAGCAAATTTATGGCTCGCAGATATTAAGCCAACTGTAAAAATATCAACATGGAACAAATATAAGAATTTACTTAACTCATATATAATGCCTGCACTTAATAATAATTCTGTTGGAGTTATTGATTATTCTGCTGTTTCTCTATTAGTTAACAATCTGCTTGTCTCTGGTGGGGCAAGAAACCAGGGGCTATCAACCAAAACTGTATCTGACGTTTTAGTAGTACTCAAAGCAATATTAAAATATGCAGCGCGAATGAAGATAACGGTTGATTTATCTGCTTTCGAAATGTCCGTTAGTATAAAATCAACACCCTTAAAGGTGATTTCTGTACAAGATCAGAAAAAAATAACAAATCATCTTTCGCAAGCAGATGACCTCACTGCTTTGGGAATACTTATATGTTTATTTACTGGTATGCGAATTGGCGAAATATGTGCATTAACCTGGGGAGATATCTCTATCGACAACAGAATAATACATGTACATCAGACAATACAAAGGGTTCAGTATCCTTCCGATCACGCAAAAACAAAAGTGGTTATAACAGAGCCTAAAAGCCAATGTTCCATTAGAGATATTCCTATACCGGATATTCTGATCACATATCTGACTACGCAGATATCTCAGAACACAGCATTTGTTTTGACTGGAAGCAACAAAAGATATTTGGAGCCCCGTACCATGCAAAATCGTTTCAAGAAAATACTACTAGAATGTGGTATTGAAACTATGAAATTTCACGTGCTTCGACATACCTTTGCCACAAGATGCATTGAGGTAGGATTTGATATTAAAAGCCTCAGTGAAATATTAGGTCATGCAAATGTCAATATTACTCTGAATCGCTATGTCCATCCTTCAATGAAAACAAAACATGATAATATGGAGAAATTATCGGCACTATTCTCCGTCAAATAAGCCGTCAAATCAGCTCGGGTTTGCCTTAATAAGCAAGCCGGAGCTTTGATTATTCATGGAGTTTGATACTCTACGAAGAAATAGACCTTATTTCAGCCGGAAAGAAGCAATCCGGTTATTTTATTGCCTTTGCATGGGCAATATTGCCTATAACACTCCAATTTAATTATAGGCAATAATGGACACAAGTCAAGACAAAGGATGTGTCCATTATGATTTCTTATCAGCCTCTATGGGATACGATGGAACGAAAAGGAGCTACCACATACACGCTGCAGGTAAAGGGTAATGTCAGCAGCTCCACCATCAGAAGATTAAAAGTCGGTGAATCTGTATCTACCAATACATTAGATGCACTCTGCAAGATTTTGAATTGCTCTGTAGAAGAGATAGTAAAATTTATACCAGATGAAGAATAAGCGACGATTGCCGCTCATACCGGTGATTGCCGCTTTTTCTATTTGCCCGACAACAACAGCCTATTCTGAGGCGTCCCTGAGGCATCACGACTGTTCTGAAGGTCTTGTATTTCCTAAACTTTACATACAAATGAGGCATTGAGGCATCAAATTTCAACTTAGCAAAAAAGAAAAAGCACCCAGGCAGGCAAAAAGAGTATTCCTCTTTCTGCCCGCCCAGGTGCCTCATCAATCATCAAAGGGAGTAGGGTAGTCATCTGGAAGCGTAATAAAATCTGCACCAAGGCCTCCGGCTACGCAAATACCCTTATAGCCTCTGACTCTCTTGTTAGGCGCTATTGTTACATTCTTATCTTTTTTGAGATTAAGCTCTGCCTCATTATCGCTGAGGTACTGAGTAAATGTTGCTGTTGCTGATGGCTTGATTGCATTATCATAGCACCATCGGCTGTATACCTTATAAAGGACCAGCGTTGAGCATTTCTCGTCAGGCTTAAATTCGATATAACCTTCCGATTCAAAGAAAGCTTTGACGCTATTGTCATCCTCCATATACTGTGCCTTAAGATTCTGCGACTTCTCGCTGATCGTAAACTTATAATTGTTCTTAACCAGTCGCATCAGTCCCTCTACACACCAGAGGAGAATTCCAGGAATCTCTTTGATCAGCTTGTCCTTCAGATACGGATCATCGACTCTCTTCGCCGGTTTATTCTTAGTCTGAATGATGATCTGTCTTCGGTAAAATCTCATACTCTTATCATGCAAGGCCTTCAGTGTACCATTGCCCAGGCAGAGAAGCCTGGCATATACAACTCCCTGAAATGGCTGCATTCGTTTACGCTCAAGCTCCATCGTTCCTTCGCAAGTAACTATAGTCTTAATCATATTGGTGGATTCAAGTGCCTCCATCTTGATATCGTCATCAATAAACGGTAATTTTGATTAGCTGTCAGCTAACAAAAATCGGATCGCGTTAGCTGGAAATTGATCATTGTGAATGGAATTTCATGCCACGAACGTGATT
>ERZ1034952.3544-NODE-3544-length-10400-cov-24.680909_pt1 | contig 10400 bp, 10 predicted proteins | sample MGYA00520625_ERZ1034952 | MGnify/ENA primary metagenome ERZ1034952 (study PRJEB33766, sample SAMN09781773) | gut metagenome | biome: gut microbiome | host: Homo sapiens | place: Madagascar | study: EMG produced TPA metagenomics assembly of the PRJNA485056 data... | reverse complement strand
CTCCCGATCCTGAGCCGACTCCCACTCCCACCCCGACTCCCGATCCCGAGCCGACTCCCACTCCCGCACCCGCACCCAGCGATGACGGCGGCGGCGCTATCGTGATGGTAGCCGCTGTGGGCGGCGCAGCCGTTGGCGTAGGCGCTTACATTGCAGGCACCGCCGCCTACCTGAAGAGCGTTCTGCCCGAGGGTGTGGCGATCCCCGCTAACCGTCAGCAGCTGGCTGTTGCACTGTGGACTGCCGCAGGCAAGCCCGCTACCCAGAGCACGGCACTGTTCAACGATGTGGCAGCCGATGCCGCAGAGCTGCAGGCCATCCGCTGGGCAGTGGATACCGGCCTGATGTCTGCACAGGACGGCAGCTTCAAGCCCGGCAGCCGCGTAAGCCGCTTGGAGGTCATCCGCACTTGGAAGACCTATCAGCAGCGCGGCTGAGCCCGCTGACCCGTAACCCCTTATAACCCCGCAGGGACTGCTGCACAGCGCTGTGCAGCAGTCCCTTTTTGCGTTGGCTGGCGTTTTGCGCCGCGATGCCGCCCGGTAAAGGGCGTTTTGAGCCATTATTGGGGATCTCGTGCAAAAGCACTCCACTTTTTCTGCCGCCGGTGGTATAATGCAGGGACAGAGATGTACTCTGAAAGCACGCCATTCCCATATTTTCCTATAGAGGCAGAAAACCGTCCGGTAACCGCAAGCCGGGCGGTTTTCTGCCTTTTGCGGGTGCGTCCGGCTGCTTTTGCGCCGCCGGGTCGTTTCAGCGCATTTGCGGGTCGATTCGTGCCGAAAATCGTCCAAAACGGGCAAATCGTGGTACACTAAGCATGACACAGAACCTCCCTTCCTGATAGGGGCTAAAGGCATCATTACGCCCCGTCAAGCGTGTGACCGGAGCATCGGTCATCCGCGTCCGTGCCCGGCTGAAAAAGCCGCGCCCGGCAAAACATAACAATTGCCATCTCCCGATCGATCCTTTCCAATAAGCACAGCAGAGCCGCCCGGCAACTACCGGACGGCTCTGCTGCGTTATAGGGGAACTCCCTCAGTCAAAGCCTGTCCAAGGGGACGGCTGAACCCTCTCAGTCATCTCGCTTTGCTCGATGCCAGCTCCCCCGAAGGGGGAGCTTTATTTGTGCTGACCGGAAAATGCCAAAAGCTCCCCCTTCGGGGGAGCTGGCACGCCGTAAGGCGTGACTGAGAGGGTATTCTCCGCAGCGCCGCCGCTTCCGCAGGAAGCAGGCGCTGCAAATGCCGCTTGCCATTACGACCCCACCCGTGAAAATGGGATAGCGGAGCGTCCGCAGACGCTCCGCTATCCCGAAAATTATAGCAGTTTGCGTTTTTAATGCACAAGCAACATCCGCAAACTGCATATCGCAAAGATGCCGTTTTGATTGGCACTATTTTTGAAAATTGCGATAAAATAATTCTTCCGCTGAATATGCCCAAAGCAACGCGGAGGGCATTTTCAATCGTTCTCCACCCCGGGACACCCGGCGGCGCGCCATGCGGCGCACAGCACCTCTTTTTCCGCCTTGGAAAGCTTTTTCAGGGCGGCTTCCCGCCGCAAAGCGGCGCTTTTGTCCGCGCAGCGCTCCAGATAGGCAAACCCTACCGCGCCGTGGGCGCGGGTGTAGCGTGCCCCTTTGCCGCTCTGGTGCGCTTTCAGCCGGGCGGCGGGGTGGTTCGTCCAACCGGTGTACAGCTGCCCGCCGGTGCAGCGCACCATGTAGACGTAGGCGGCGTCAGGCAAGGCGGCCATTGTTCTTCAGCACCTGACGGCAGGCGGCAAGGGCGGTCTCCTTGTCCTTGGCGGTGATCAGGAAGCGGCTGGCGTGGCAGAAGCTGATGCCCGGGATGCCGCTTTTCTGCTCGATGACCTCCTGCGGCTGCCCCGCCCACGACTGCGGGAACGGCAGCTTGGACTTTTTGGTCTTGTGGTCGGTGACGCACTGGGCGCTCCACCCGCCGCGCTGGCTGGGGTACACCACAAACAGGGCGTCGGTCTTGTACAAGCCGTTTTTCCACGGCAGATAGCAGGGCAGCACCACAATGCCGTCGCGGGAGTTGCGGTAGGCCTGCTGCACTTTTTCGTCCGCACGGTTCACGGCGTTGGCGCTGTCGATCTGGTTTTCCAGTATCTGCTTTGCCACGGCCACCGCCTTGAAAAAGCAGCTGTCCTGATCTTCTTTGGAGTCCCACACCGGGTTAAAAAAGCCGATGGCATCGCACAGGCTGTTCTGCTCGCCGGTGTTGTCGTTCAGGTCCAGCGGCTGGATGAAGTTTTCGTCAATGAGCCGCGCCTGCCGCTCGCCCACAAGGCCGGGGCCCAGCACCCGCCACAGCAGACCAAAGGCTGCGTAGGGCACGCCGTTGGCGCGGTACTCCCGGGGCTCCTGATGGTGGTCGAACATCCCGAAGCCGATATCATACACGATGCCGTCAAAATCATCAGGCACGGTAAAGCCGCGGGTGATCTTGATATCCGGGCGCAGAATTTGCAATAGCGCCGTAGCAAACACGTCATCGGCATGGAACTTGCCGGCGTGGGTAAAACCGTTTGCGGGAATTTTCATGGACTTGATACCTCGTTCTTCTAGTTTCATCTGGTATCAGTATAGCACAATCCCGCCCGTGGGACAACAAAAAGGAACGGCAGCACTGCCGTTCCTTTTGTGTGGGACGATTTAGAATGCGCAGAGCAACGCGGAGCGCATTTTCAATCATTTGGCATTTGCGTTACAGCGCCGAATAGCCGAAGCTGTTCACCAGCGCGTCAATGTGCTGCCCGGCCTTGCACAGGGGGCAGTCGCGGGAGTCGAAGCTGGCGTAATCCGGCAGACTGGTGGGGTCGAAGATGGAGGTGACCGGGTAGCCAAGGCACTCGTGGGTGGTGGCAAAAATAGCCGAAAGCCCGGCCACGATGCCGCCGTAGTAGTTCACGGCCTCCACGGCTGCCTGAATGGTGTAGCCGGTGGTGATGGATGCCGCAAGGATGAGCACGTGCTTGCCCTTGACCATGGGGGCAAGATTGTCCCGCAGAATGATCTGGCTGCCGGAGGTGTATTCCGGCGTGACGATATAGATGGTCTTGTGGGCGTTCATATTGGTAAAGCCGTCCTTGGTCAGCTCGTTGGCAAGGCAGGTGCCGATGACCTGTGTGCCGTCCAGACAGAGCACGGTATCCACGATGGTGCTGTGCTGGTAAGCGCTGACCAGCTCCTTTGCCACGGCCTTTGCCTCGGAAAGGCGGGTCTTTTGGGTGGTCACGTCGATGTAATAGTTGATGTGGCTGTGGCTGGTGGCAAAATGTCCCTTGGCCACCCGCAGGAACAGTTCGCTTTTGCTGGTGGGAAGCTTGACCATGTTGATCATTGTACAGCACTCCTTTTTTCACCGGGCGCAGCTGCGCCGCAAAATACAAAACAGCGCGGCAGCGTTCCGGCTGCTGCGCTTATTTTTCTTCTCTGCTTCTTTATTGTACTGAAAAATGCCGCTGTGCACAAGACACAAACCTGACGAAAAACCTTGCTTTTTTACAGACATATCGCCGAAAACTTGGATGCAAAAAGACCGCCGCGCAAAATGCGCAGCGGTCTTTGGTAAAAGCGCAGCGATTATGTATCTGCTCAGCCGTTGCTCTTCTGGGCGGCCTCGGCCAGAGCCTTGTCGTACACTTCCTTGGTGATCTCCCAAGTCATGGAGTACTCAGAGTTCTCGCGGATGGGCATATACTTGAACACCACAGTGTAGCCGTCCTGCAGGTCGGGCACCTTGGCGGCTTCAAGATGGAGCGTGACGGGCGTCTTTTTCACGATCAGGCTGTTCTCGGCGTCCGTGATCTTCACGCCGCCGTTGTTTCCGCTGAAGTAGACCTGCTTGCCCTCGGCGTCCTTGATGGCAAGAGAGAAGCGGTAGGGATCCAGCGGGATGGGGTTTGTGCGGCCAGACTCGATGTCGACTTCCATCGTGCAGGTGCCGTTTTCGATCTTCAAACCCCGCAGACCGCCGATCACCTGCAGCTCGCTGGTGATCGCACTGGGCAGCTCTTTGCTTACCGGGTTGTTGGGATCCTGATACTCACAGCCGCCCAGCAGACTGGCACCGGCCACAGCCACTGCGGTGGCTGCCGAATACTTCAGGAATGCGCGGCGGGAAAATGTATAAGACATAGCTTGTTCCTCCGTTTTTTACCAGTATGTTGGGGCTCAGGTCGCAGACTTCAAGGCGTCTGCGTCCAGCTCCCAGTTGGCGCTGAACTCGCTGTATTCCAGATCGGGATAGAAGGTAAAGGTCACCGGGCCGTCCGTCAGTGCGTTCAGACCCTTTGCGGACACAAAATAAGTAACAGTCTCGTTCTTCTTGACCTGATGGCTCAGCGCATCAGGAGAAGTCACCTGCAGCTTATCGTTCTGGTAGGCCAGATACCCGTCTGCCTTTACGGCAAAGTTTGCCTTGGTCACTTCCAGTGCGTTATTGCGGCCGTTGGTCACCACCAGCTTAAAGGTGGTGGTATCGGAAGCGGCATCGTACTCCACCTGCTCCAACTTGGATATGACCTTCAGCACCCTGTTGCTGGTGCCGACGGCGCGCTGCACCGGGGCATCGCCGCCGCAGCCGGTCAGCAGACTGCTGCCAGCCACAACTACAGCGGTAAGTGCGGTATATTTCAGGAAAGAGCGGCGGGAAAATTCCCCAGTCATATTCGTTCCTCCTTCAGAACATATCAATACAGATTCTGCCATAAGGCACTACCTATACAATAGGCGAAACAGAGAAAAATGTCAATGATTTTCCGCAAAACAAATGTGAAGATTTTGTGGCAGCATCGTACATTTTAGACGAAGCTTAAGCGGATTTTTTGGCAATTGTGTCAGCTGCGGATCACATCGGAAGCGTTCATGACAAAGGTCAGGCTCTTGCCCTCCAGGAAGGTGGGCACGTAGGTGACCTTCAGCTGCTTCCAGTCCTTGGGCACCATGATCATCAGCACAATGTAGGCGCTGCCCTGCGGGGGCAGGCTCTCTGCGTCGGAAAAGCTCTGGGAATTGGCGTTGTACAGCGAGATATTGGCGCAGCAGGCTGCGGGCTGGCCATCGCAGACGGCGGTAAAGTCCGGGGTGGCAGCGGCCATGGCCTGAAAGTTTGCGTCCACGTTCTCCAGCGGGGGCACGGGGTAGGTCTCGTTGATGGCGTCAATGCCCTGTGCGCCGATGGCGTAGCTCTCGGTCTTGCTGCGGTTGACGGTGGTCACCCGCACGCCCAGATACTCGTAGCCAGCCGGCTGCACGGGGTCCTGCGTCAGGTGGAACACGCTGGTCAGCTGCACGCCCAGACCGTTCCAGTTACGGACGGTATCGCCGACCTTGACTTCCACCACGGTGTCATCGCCGTTGGACTGGCAGCCGCCCAGCAGGCTGGCTGCACCCAGTGCGGCGGCGGATACGCCGGTGCACTTGAGGAAGCTGCGGCGGGAAATAACAGTAGACATAGGTTTATATCCTCCTTGAAGGGTCAGTTTCTTATTCTTCTTTCTCTGGTTATACCGTTTCCGGCACACAGATGCAAGAGCCCGTGTCGATTATTTACAACAATTTCACAAGCGGGGTCACTCCTGCGGCGAAAGCCCCTTGACGTGGGTCTCGCTGGTTTTGACCAGATTTAACAGGCTGGGCGTGTACAGCGGGAACTCCCGCGTCAGGCTCTCGGTGGTCATGGCAAGGCAGGCGGGGTCCTTGACGCCCTCGCCGCCGTTTACGTCCTGCCCGTCCAGCAGCGCTTCCACATTGGACTCTGCCATCCGCATCACAGCGTCGGAATAGCCGTGCCAGCGGCGGGGCTCGATGCTGAACATACTGGAAGCGTTGTGCGGCTCTGCAGAGTAGAGCAGCCGGAACATCTTGGCAACCGCCATCATCAGGTAAGCGCTCACCTCGGTGGTCAGTGCCTTGCTGTGGCACTGGCCGATCTTGGCATACAGCACGTTCAGGCTGTTGGAGATGAGTTTTTTGTTCATGGTGGGCAAAACGCTGCCGTGGTAGACGTTGTCCTTCATCTTTTCGGGGTTGGGCAGATCCTCGGCAGAGAGCATCATGCCGTTGCGCTCGGCGCTGCGGCCCAGCAGGTAGTCGCAGGAAACATTATAATAATCTGCCACCCGCACCACAAAGTCCAAGCCGCACTCGCGGATGCCTTTTTCGTAGTGGGACAGCAGCGCCTGAGAGACCCCCAGATCCTCTGCCGCCTGCTTTTGGGTGATGCCGCGCTCCTTGCGCAGCAGCTTGATGATACGATTGAACTCCATGGTATGCTCTCCTCAATATCCGAAGGGATTTTTTGGTGATATCCTTGTTTTTGGTTTACAACAGGTTGATTATACACATTGGAAAACGACTTGTAAAGCAAGAAAAATGCCGATATTTTTCGTCTTTTTTCGTCATTATTGTCAAAAGTCTTGCCGGAAGCCCCATATCTATGCTAAACTATGGGTATTAACACATAGATTTTGTGTCTCCGCTGCGGCAGAAAAACGACAGCCGTGGTGAAAGCCCGTCTTTTCCGAAACAAAAATTTTTCAAATAGGTAGTTCCATCTTTCCACAGTTTGTGCTATAATCTCTTTTTGGCGACTGTTCTTGACCGGCGCACAAATCCGCAAAGGGCAAGCCAGACGCTATAAAAGGTAATATACCAAGAATAAGAAAGAGGAAACTTTAGTATGAAACTCGAGCGCAAAGTCCGTCTGTGCAGCGCTGCCGCTGCTGTCCTGATCGCCGCCATCGCCTTGACCGGCTGCGGCGGCTCCAAGTCCACTGCTTCTTCCGCAGCCGCTTCTTCTGTGGCTGCTTCCACCGCTGCTGCCGCCAACAACAGCTGCGGCGAGGGCGTGACCTGGGCACTGGCTGACGGCACCCTGACCATCAGCGGCACCGGCCGTATGACCAACTTCACCAAGGATACTCCGGCTCCCTGGGCTGATCAGGCCGACCAGATCACCACCGTTGAGGTGGAGGGCACCGTTACCAGCGTGGGCGCTACCGCCTTCAAGGACTGCACTGCCCTGACCACCGTGAACATCGCTGACGGCGTGGAGTACATCGAGGCCGGTGCTTTCAACGGCTGCACTGCCCTGACCGAGGTCAACATCCCCCTGAGCGTGGGCTACATCAAGACCGGCGCCTTCAAGGATTGCAACGCCCTGACCAGCGTGACCATCCGCGACAACTGCCGTCTGGACATGAACGTATTCCCCGCCACCGTGGAGGTCAACCACGCCGAGGGCTAAGCCCCGTCCGTAATTTTAAACCAAAAGAGGTGTGATCCATGAAAACCTTCAAGCTTCATCTCATCCGCCACGGCATAACTGCGGGCAACCTGCAGGGCCTGTACATCGGCAGCGGCACCGACCTGCCCCTGTGCGACGAGGGACGCGCCCAGCTGGCTGACCTGAAGGAGCGGTTCGCCTACCCGCAGGTAGACACCGTCTTTTCCTCTCCGCTGCTGCGTGCGGTGGAGACCGCCAACATCCTGTTCCCCGGGGCTGCCCACCAGTTTACGGTGCACGATCTGCGGGAGGCCGGTTTTGGCAAGTTTGAGGGGCGTCCTGTGAAGGAGCTCGTGCACGACGAGGAATTTAAAAAGTGGATCACCCCGGGCTCCGGCTATCTGCCGGAGGGCGCAGAGCCCACCGAGCAGTTCCACGCCCGCTGCGCCGACAGCCTTATGAAGCTGTTTGAGTACATGATCCGCATGGACGTTACCGAGGCCGCCTGCGTGACCCACGGCGGCGTGATCATGAGTATGCTCAGCCAGCGCGCCGTGCCCACCCGCCGTCCCGAGCAGTGGATGGCAGACCCGGGCTGCGGCTACACCGTGCAGACCGATGTGCAGCTGTGGATGCGGGACAAGCTGGTGGAGGCCATCGACATCGTACCCTTTGGCTACGCCGACACCCTGCAGGGGCAGGCCGAGGCCGAGGAGAACGAGGACTACGAATAAGAAAGGGTTACAGTTTCCCGCTGCCCCTTGACAGAACGCGCAGAATCCTTTATTGTTAAAGGGTAGTATTGTATCGTACACAGGAGGAACGCTGTCATGTCCCAATCCCTCTCCCGCCGGTCATTCCTGAAATGTGCCGGTTCCGGTGCGGTCAGCCTTGCGGCTGCGCTGCTTACCGGGGTCTGTGCTGCGGCGCAGCAGCCGTGTCTTACGGGCGAGCCTGCCCTGCTGGACGGCAAAGCTGCCGTGGAGCTGCTGGGCTATGCCCCGGCACCGGAGCTGGGCGGCGTACTGGTGTACCTCTCGGTGGAAAACCTTTCGGCAGCCAGCCTGCCGGTGGATACCAGCTATCTGCAAAGCCGCGGGCTGCGCACCCGGGAGCAGCTGTACAGCATGGGCACCGGCGTGACCGCTGCCTGCAACGGCCAGAGCGTGCCCTGCGGCAGCTTTGCCGCCCCGTTGTACAGCGAGAACGCGGCGGATGCTTCGGTGTTCACCCTGAACCTTGCCGCCGGACGCGGTGCGCTGCTGCACTGTTTCTGCGCCGTGCCGGAGGACTGGCAGACCCTTGCGCTGACATGGCATCCGGACTTTGCCGCCGGGCGCAGCGCCATCTTTACGGTGCGCCGTAATACCGATAAAGCCGCTCTGGGCCCCGTGCCCACCACCCCCGCCGAGGTCGGCAGCGTGGTGGATCTGTAACAGCATACCAAAAGAGCCATTGCACAAAATGCGTGCAATGGCTCTTTTTTTTGCAGCAAATGCCGTTTACCGCTGTGTCCCCTTCCCGTGAAAAAGCGGCTCAGAAACGTCCGCAGACGTTTCTGAGCCGCAAATTATAATAATAAATTTTCCGCTGAATATGCGCAAAGCAACGCGGAGCGCATTTAAAATCGTCCCGTTGCCGGAGATCAACCGGCACCCACCAGCGCTTCGCCGGTGCTGTTTTGCACCAGCAGCTCCTGCCCGGTAAGGCTGGAAAGCAGGGCGATGTAGCTGCGCCCTGCCGGGAGTTCCAGCGGCTTGCCGTTGGAATCGTAGAGGGCAAGGGTGCTCTGGGTGCCCTGCGTCCATGTGATCTGCCACAGGTGTCCGCCGTTCAGCCAGATGCCGCCGCCCATGGAAAGGTCGTAGTCCAGCGTGCGGCCGTCGTCCCGCAGGGAGGAGCCGCTGTATAGGATGAGCAGATTGTCAAAGGCTGCCTGTGTGCCGGTGTTGGCATCCAGCTGCGGGGTGCCGTCGGCGTGCAGCATCCCGTAGGCGGCAAGGGAGTCGTCATAGACAAAGCCGGTAGCTCCGCCGGACTGGAAATTTACGGTCACGTTTACCGCATCGGCGGCGTTTGCATCCGGCAGATGGCCGGTGTCCCGCTGGGGCAGCAGAGCGGGCAGAACGCCTGCCGTCTCGCTCTCGCTGCCGGCTGCGTTCTGGTTCACGGCGGCAGAGATGCTCAGGCTGTCCAGCACCGAGGAAACGGCTTTGCCGCTGGTGCGCCACAGGGGCGTGCTGTTCCAGCTGTAACCGGTGCTGACAAAGGCGTTGCACCCCACCTCCTGCGCGTCCACCGCGCGGAGATTGTAGTATTCCAGATACCGTTTGGCATAGGCGCTGCTGCCGCACTGGATGGGCAGCACCTGCTGCCCGCTGAGCAGCCGCCAGTATAAGTCCTGCCCGCGCGTCACCGGCCCTACCACGGGCATGGCGCTGAGGGCGGGGTATACCAGACACAGCTCGGTAGAGCTGCCGCTCTCGGTCAGGGCTTCCAGCACCACCGAGGCGCTGCCGATGCCCCACTGGGTAGTGCTGCCGGTGGTGTTCTCGATGACCACCGCCGCTACCCGCTGTTCCGGGTACAGCAGCTGCTGCCCGGTAAGCGGGTCTGCCGGGGCGGTGCTTTCTGCCGGCGCAGCGGCGGTGCCCCCGCAGCTGCCCAGCAGCACCGCGCACAGCACGGCTGCACCAAGGCGCAGGCTCCATTTGCGTTTCATGGGTCTCTCCCCTTACTGATAGTTAAAGTTTTGCCACTCGTCGTCGTCCACGATGGCCAGATAGGTCTTGCCGCGGTTGAAGCAGATCTCGCTGCCGTCGGCGGCATAGACCTTGAGCGGGTGCTCCGGGGATGCCTTCTGCCATGTGCCGTGCTGCACCGCGCCCCGGGTGAAGAAATAGGCTTCGCCGCCGGACACATAGTCCACCTGCTGCACGCCGCCGGAGTCGCCGGGGTAGTCCGCGATGCCTGCAAAGCAGACCAGCAGGTTGGTAAAACCAAGCTGCTTTCCGGTCAGCTCGTCCACGGTGTTTTCAAAAGCACCGTCGGCGCGGCTGTACATGGACATTTTATAAAGGTGTTCCCAGCGGTTGTAGCTGAAGGTGGTCTTGTAGCTGTCCGAGTGCACGATGTTGA
>ERZ1034952.3540-NODE-3540-length-10406-cov-9.589798_pt1 | contig 10406 bp, 5 predicted proteins | sample MGYA00520625_ERZ1034952 | MGnify/ENA primary metagenome ERZ1034952 (study PRJEB33766, sample SAMN09781773) | gut metagenome | biome: gut microbiome | host: Homo sapiens | place: Madagascar | study: EMG produced TPA metagenomics assembly of the PRJNA485056 data... | reverse complement strand
AAACCACCTGGATATAGTCTATGAGAAGCACAGCTAAACTTCAAGCAAACAGCACTTTACGATGAGAAAAACTACGTCGTTTTTCTCATCAGAAAATCAGGAGTTGGAATAAAACGCAATACCCCGTTCGCTGAACGGAATTGCAAAAGGTGTAAAATTGCCTTACGCTCTAACAGGAAATAAAAGTTCGGCGGAAGCCTTGCTCAATTTTCGACGGGATTCCAGTTCGCAACTATACCTGTGAAGGAGGGGAGGAATTTCAGTGGGATTGCTGGCGCGGCTAAAGAGAATTCAAAATTTCCAATGCGTCATCTTTGTCTGTTTTACTGTTCAGAACTTCCGCATTGAGAATAATAAGCTGTAACAATTCCTTGACTACCGGAGCTTCCGCAGAAGTTGTTTTTCCGTCAAGAGGGACGGCAGTCCAGGCGATGGCAATGGATTTTCCATACTCTTTCGATTTTGCCCAGGACTGTGCCAACTTCAGAACGATCAGGCGCTTTTCCTGGGCGGACAATTTGGTCATCAACAATTCCTGACAACATTTCCGGGTTTCTTCATGAAGCTGCAAGCCGGAAAGAATTTCAGCCTGCAAAATTTTAACTTCTTTGTATTGCCAGACCTCTTCTTGGGCAAGCAGAATTTCACAGCGCTTCAACGCTTCCCGATACTTTTTCTCCTCATATTCAAGTTGTGCCAGTGTTAAAAACAATGCGCAGCGTTCCGGGTGATTATTGAATTCCGAAGCATATTTTACGCCGAATTCCAGCTTCAACTTTCTGTCGTCAAGTCGGGCAAACAGCGCCAGTAGTTCGGAATCGGTGAAATTGCTTCGCTGAAACAATGTCTTAAGCAATACCTTGCTTTGCGGTTCGGTTAATTTCTCGGCGCACTTGGCAATGAGAGTTACTGCCTGGCTTGATTCCAAATGCTTTTTCGCTGCCCAATCACCCAAGGATTGAAACTTTTTCGTTTCCGGCGGATGTTTTTGGTAAAAGTCGAACAGATGCATCGCATACTCCAGCCCCTCGGGATCATCCGAATAATCTCGTAACAGCATTTCGATATAATCAGCCGTTTTTACAGAATCGTTTTCCAACTCGCAGCGGATGAGCAGTTTCAACACGTTGGAACGGTCGGTGTCTTTGTTTGACAGTAACGGTTCCAAACGTTGAATTGCGCCGGAGTAATTTTTGCGGCGCATTTCCGCTTGCCCGGCCAGAATTGATCTTTCTGAATCCGGCGGCAGGATGTCGATCAACGCCAGACATTTCTCATAATTCTGCATCTGGTAAAAACAACGGGCGGCAGAGAATCTTGCTTGCTCCGCCACTCTGATGTTGGCAGTAGCAGAAGCCAGTTTCAGCAGACACTCTGCCGCCTCCTGCTGTTTATCCTGCTCAATCAGCAACTGGGCGCACTGCTGCCCGGCGACGACCGCATCAGGGCTATCCGGTGCCGCATCCAGGAATTGACGGAGCAGCGTTGCCGCTTCTGCCTTCTTTCCTCCTGACAGAAAATTTCGGGCGACATCAAGCAGAAATGCCGGTTCTTCTAAGGGTAATTCCTGAACGATACTCCATGCCTTGTCCAACTCGCCACAAGCGCTCAATGCAACAACATAACGGATTCGCATGGCAGGAACGACATTATTCTCCAAGGCCAATACCACATCATGAAAACGGCGGTGCTGCAACATTTCATCAATCATCGCGGTTTTCATCGCACTTTGCGGTTTGAGAGTGGATGGCAGTTTCAATTGATAACCCAGCAGACGCAAGGTTTCGTGACAATAGTGGAGCCGATCACTCAAAGCCTGAAAACGTGGATCAGTCGGCGAAAGGGTATTCACCACACGGAGAAAATATTTTGCTGCCCGTGAAAAATTGTTGAGCTTCTCGGACTCATCATGACTCCTTACGCCACTGCCGACATATTGATCACCTGCCAGAAGCAGAAGTTGAATGGCTCCGTCCGGCATATTTCTCCTCTGCATCTTTTTGGCGGGATAATAAAGACGTAACGTTTCCAGAATCAGTTTCAACGGTTCGGAATATTCACCGTTCAAGTTATAATTACGGGTATGCAGAAAGACGATTTTCAACGCAGTTTCAGAGTCGCCGTCATCCTTGACACGCTTCAACAACTCCCAGGCGGCATCGGAAAGTTCCTGGTATTCCGGAATGCCCCGTGCTTTCCAATCTTCAGCTCGACGGATCAGCAACGTTGAATGCCCGAGCAGATCGGCCGTCAACCAATTCGGGTGTCTTGCGGTTTCCCTGGCTTGCTTGACGGTTTTTGCGATTTTTTCAGGATCGGCTCCAAGCAGATACTCCTGCATGGCGAGGAGTTTGGTCCGCTGTTTCTCCGAAACTTTTCCATTCAGCAACTCATCAACGGCTTTGCCGCATTTAGCAAATTCTCCGGCAGCAAAAAGCTGTTCCACCGTCTGCAAATCGACGGCAGCCAGCGAGAATGTAAATAAAAGCAGGACGAGATATTTCATTTGCACCACACCGAGATATCGTTGATTTCATAAGAGATGGATTGCAGATTCTTCTCCAGCGTCCGACCGGGTCCGAGAATGCGCAAATATTGCCAGGACGGGATGATTCCATCCAAGGGAATAAACACTTGCTGCCAACGATCTATCGATAAACTGACCGAAAAACATTTTTTGTCGAGAGCAAAACGCATTTGCGTCCAGGGATAACGTTCGTCCTTTTTCACTCCTGATGCTCGCGGAAAAACCCAGAAGGAGAGATAAAGCGCCTCTTCCGGAGCCTGTCCCAGCGCCAGATAGACACTATCGAAACGACCGGGCACATCAGCGTTGACTCGATGAGTAATGACGATACTCTCCTTGTTTCCCGGGGTGAATTTTTCCTCTTTAGTCACCGGAATCCGGCTGAACGAAGCGTTCTGTCCGTAAGCCGCAGCGTATCCTCCGAGACGAAACGAATGCTTCTTCAGCGCCTTTTCACGAAGCGTGTTCTTAGGCGAAGTATAGTCGAACTGGATCTGCGGCCAGATATCTCGCCGTACCACAGGCGGCCGAGTCGGCTCTTTGGCTCCTTTCTTAATCAGGCGTATGACGGTTAACTCAGGAAACGGGCAGGAATAACGGAAGATATTGTTTTCAATATTGATTGATCTACTTTCAGATTGTACTTTTGCAGCCAGCCAGGTAAATGGAGAATTTTCCGGCAGGAAACCTTTTTCAATGATTATTTCGGTCGCACCGTTCCAAGGCACGATGGCGACGACCTCGCCTTCTTCCGGGAACAGAAAACGTTTGGTCACCACCACCGTCGCCACTCCGGGAGCGTTGTATGCAGCGGCGGCATTGCCGAAAAGTTGCGGTTTATCGTCATATTTCGGATAATATTGAGCCGCGAGCTTATGAGGAGTGCCGTCAAAGAGTTTTGCGACTTGCCGCAGAGCCGACAATGCCGGATACTCCGTCCCGAATACCGAGTCGTAAAATCTGCTGCTGCGGGAAATATTCCGCAATTTCACCCCGGAACCGCCGCCGGAAATCCAATCGACAATCTCTCGCCCGGTCTGCTGCAAATAATGTCGCTGATACTCATTGCCCATATGCTCGCTGCCGGAGGCGGTATAGCTGGCGATATATATTTTCTTCGGATCATAAGTTTCGACAGCAGTCATGAGTTGGTGGTTTTTACTTGTCCAGTCGAGGTTGCATATTACCGGCGCATCCGGTTCTTTTGCCGCGAACAATGGGCGGATGGAGGGCTGCAGCTCCGCCGCGTCTTCCGCCAGCAGGTAAAGACGACCGCCGACTTTGTTGATCGCGGTGATCCGGGCGGCGTCGAACGCCAATACCGCCTTGCCGTTGTTGCGCAGCTGCAGGATATTGCCGAACGGTTGCATCACGTCAGAGGGGATGACGATCTCCACCAGTTGTTTATTGCGGAGCAAAATGGAGTTGTACAGTCGTTTCCCGTTGATGACCGCTTCCAGCGACTGATGTTCATCGAATGCCTCTTTTACCGATCCCACCATACCGAGAGTCAAACGCAGATGTCCTTTGAAGCTGCGCGGAATCAGCTCATCCAAAAACAACGCCAAACGCTGATTAGGCTGCAACGTTTGCGGCCAATCTTCAGTTTTCCGGATGGCGACGGTCGAACGCATGCTGGCAAGCTTGGAGAATTCATCTTCGATCTGTGTCAAGGCGTTGTCGGCCGGCCGGCCGTCGAATCGCCCGAATGCAATCGGCTCAAACTCGTTTTCTCCAAGCCCGAGAATTACTCCGGCCAGCGGATCGGCACCTCCGGGCAACCGGGTAATCAGTCCCGCTCCACCAATATCGTAATCGTCGGCACGAGACGCCGCCGTGGAATTTTCCGCAATACTGTAACTGGGCAAATAGCGATAGTAGACTTGCAGCATTAAAGCGCATAAACTGCTTCCGTAGACCGTCAGATCTGTTCTCTCCTTTACTCGGAAACTGGCGTCGCCGCCAGGCAGTGACCAACTGCCGTCGGAATTCTGAGCGGCGAGTAACTCTTTCTTCAAATTTTCGTTCCACTCCTCCCAACGTTTACCGCGCCCTTTTTCTGTCTGAAACAGCGCCTGAGTCTGATAATACCAGCGATAGAGTGGAAATCGACCGCTGTTTTTCCATTTGGGCGGTACGACTTCGCGCAGAATTTTCTCGGCCCGTCGTGCCGGTGAGCTGTTGCCGGAGTTCAAAAGCTGCAACCCCAGCAGGCCCACGGGATTCATGTTGTCGTTCGCGCCAAAGCGTTTCAGATTGATCCCCTGCGAAAAGCCGCCTTTGTCTGCCTGGTGAATTTTGACCAGCGCTTCGGTCGCCAATGAGAGCGCTTTATCCAACCCGTCTGGACGAACTCCCGCGTTGTGCGCAGCCGTCAGCGCCTGAATGTGCCAGCCCAGCAGCGAAAGATCGCACCCCGGTTCCCCGATGACGATCTCTTTGAAGAGCGGGTCTTCAAGCTGATCTGCCGTGGGCGGGGCCATTGGGGTATTATCATAATTCAACGCAAAAGAGCCGAAACTGTTCTGCCGCGAAATAATGAACTTCAGCCGTGCCTCCAACGCATGCCGTAAACTAAGACTGCCGCTGACAGCATACCCTTCGGCCAACGCGTAAGTGAGAATTGCGTGGCCGAACCCGTTCCCCGCGTATTCGATATTCTGCGTATTGCTTAGTTCCACCAGAAAATCGCAACCGCGCCGGATATGATCGCCATATTGTTTGGATTGGAAATTCTCTCCATGCGAGAAAAACGCCAGCAAGGCCAGCGAACTCAGCGCTGCCGCATCACCGGTAGCAAAACTCTCTTTGCTGCCCCAACTGCCGTTCCGATTCTGGACGGAAGCGAGATATTTCAACGCTTTTTCCACCGCCGATTCAGTTTGTACGTTTCCGCCGTGACGACGCAGCAGCCGCGAGCGGTTCGCCGCATCTCCACGCCCTGCAAATGAAGCCCCGGCCTCTAATCCGGCGGGCAACATACCACTCGGCAATCCGGAACGGATGTTGCTGACTCCGTCAAAGACGGCAATCCCCTGCGCGGTCCGTGCCAACTCGCCAAATCGCTCGGTCGCAGTTTTGTCAGTCATGGACACGCTTCCGGTAATTTGCGATGAAAAGTCACGCATGGCATTTTCTGTTAATTTTTCAGGATTTGCGGGAACAGGTTCACTCGCCGCGCCTCCGGCAGCAAGTGTTTCCGGCACGCTCATATTCTTGATCTCCGGGGGAGAAAAATTACTTATATCCACCGTGATTTCGCTCGGAGCGACCACTTGCGGCGGGGGGCTCTTCAGTAACAGGAACACCCCGAGAATCAGGATGTTAAATGTCAGAGCCACCGCGATTTCCCACGGCACTCTTTTAAGCAGCTTATTTTTCCTGATAAATTTGCCCATTTCTCCATACAATAGCTTGAAAAGTTGATTTTTCCACCTACCTTAAGATGGAAAATGACTGCAAATTATGGAGAATGGCGATGTTTTCCGGAAAAATCCGCTTGGCCACGCTTACCGTATTGCTCCTGAATGGTTCTCTGTTTGCCGTTCCTGATTGGGAAACTGCGGCGGAGCTGCGTAAAAACAACGAAATCGACAAAGCCGAAACCACCCTGAAGAAATATTCCTCCCCTGCCGGATTTGAACAACTCAAACCTGCCGAAAAGATCGAATTTCTACGCGGATTGCTGGAACTGGCGCATATCCGGGCCTTGAACGACGATGTAGTTGGCTCGCTCGCGCTCTTGAACTGGGCAGAGGGACGCTCCGATCCTTATCAACGTTCCATTGCCTGCGTCAAATATGCCGAAATCCTGCTTGATCTCGGCGAATTCGAACGTGCCGGAGGATATCTCGCCAACGCGGATGAATTGATTAAAACTCGTGCCACAAAGAAGGACACTGGAGCTGCCATCGGTCAGGGCGGTGAAAAAGTCGACACCGGCGGCGCCTGGCGTGAGCTTCGCGATGAATCGGATGCCCTGAAAGCCGACATTGAATCCGAAGAGATGAAAAACAAATTCGGTGCAACTTACGGCAGTTATGTCAAACTCAGGAGGTTGCAACAGGTCGTCAAACGTGCACGTATTCCGCGTTACCGTAACGAAGCGATGAGGGTCGCCGATGAAATCATCACCACCGATCCGGCCAGTCAATTCGCGGTGGCGGCGGAATACCTCAAAGGCGAACTCATGGCCTCCCGCCTGACCGAGAACTCGGACAAAAAAGAAATCAGAAAAGCCAAAGACTACCTCGAAAAGTTCGTCAAAGCCCAACCCGAAGGGCTCTATCGCGGCGAAGCGCTGATGCTGTTGGGCAAAATCTCTCTTGAAATCGAGTGGAACGCAAAAGATGCGGAAAAGTATTACAATCAGGCACTGGACTACTTCCGCAAAGCCAGAGAAAAACGCGACGCCCTTAGCCTGTATGCCGCCATCAATGATGACCTCAAAAAGCAAGCGGAACCTACACAGAAGCCGACCTCGCTGAACGAATGGATGCGCACAATCTACCATGACGAAGATCCTCTGAAGCTCTATAATACCGCCAGCGCACCGGTTTGGTATATCGACAACAAAGAGAAAGAATGTGTTTATGCCTGTGGATTTCTCGCTTTTGCGGCGGGGAAATATGACGCGGCGAAAGAATGCTGGGAAAGAGTGAAAGATTTATCCCCGGATGATGCACAGATTCATCCTTTGCTGCCGACAACGGTTTACAAGCGATTGACCAAGGCGTGCCGACTGCAGGCCATGATGTTCTGGCCGGAAGAAAAGGCCAGAATAAAGAATGCGGATATGCGACTGATGCTTCAGCACGCCGAGTATTTGGCACTGCTTGAAAAATGGTCCGATTCCATTGCTTTTCTGGAAAAGTTGAAAACAAAATGCCGAGATGATGATGAGTTGGCCGTCGTTCTTGTCGGCTTGGCGACTTCACATTCGCTTTTGTTTGAAGATCCGCAGTTTACCTACGCCTTCTCCTGTTACAAAACTGTCATTGAAAACAAAAAACTGCATGGGACGCCAATTCATGGTCGCGCATTGATGGAAAACGGTCTGTTGCTGATATCGACTGCTCACCAGGAAGCGAGAGCTCTTCCATTTTTTCTTCAATATCAGGCGATGTATAAAAATGGACGCCACTTTCGTGAAGCGCAATACTGGGAAGCCAGATGTCATCTTGTTGCCGGGAAGCTGAATAAGGCACGGCAAATTTACAACAGTTTGAAAGGCGGCACCGATCCCTATGAGTATTTTCTCATTGAACACATTAAAGAATATGAAAACAAAAAAAAGCAATGAGGAGGAAAAAAATGTATAATCGCTTTCTGAGCGGAACAATTTTACTGACAGCGCTATGTGGGGTAATCACATTATCCGCCGGTGATGACGAGTGGACCAAAAGCGGGAACAGCTATTCATACACGAAAACCGGGAAAATTGCCCCGGAATGGCTTCCGAATGGCGGCGTAAAATATGTTTTCTCTCTTCATTGTCCCGAATATCCTTTTGACGCTGCCACCGGAAGTTGCAATCCCGCCGGCAGTATCAAGTATAGTAACGATGCGACAAGCGGTCCGGCAAGCAGTTTAGCCGGCACGGTTGAATATGTTCAGGATAAACTTCCGACGAGCAATGTCAATATGTCGATGTCAGGAAAACTCATTCCGCCCGCCGGTGAAGAAGGGCCACGCCCCTCTTGGAGTGCTTCCGCCAAACTCCAAACGCCATTCTGGCTGGAAGCCTCGCCGTCTGACATAGTTAAAGCCGGTACAGCAGTAACCGTTACTGCTAAAGGCGATCCCACTGAATCTACTTGGACAATCGATGGTACAGATTGGAAAGATCATTCTCAATCTAACAGTAAACCATACAAAACTTCATCTATCACCTTGAATCGTAATATGTGGGATAAATTGAAATGGACACCCAATCCCCTACCGACCGATTATCTCTTCCCGCCCGCCGGAACGTATTCGATTTCAGCGACCACCACTGAAGAAGGAAGTGCCAGGTCGGCAGGGATAACAGTGACAGTGGTGGAGTTAACTTCTCTCTCGGTTGTTGCCGGAGCAACACAGACCAATGTGACTAATACAGCCAACTCCAATAATTGGGCTGCCGTCAAAGGTAATGATTATATTGTTGTTAAAGCGAATATTTCACCGAGTATTCCAGAAGATAAAGTTCCGTCTGACCTAATTCAGTGGACAGGAGGCGAAGCAATTGCGGGACAGCCTTTGCATAGAAGAGTGTCCAAGGCAACATCGCAGAAAACTACAGTGAAAGCGACCTGCGGAAATGTGGAGAAAGAAGTTGACCTGTGGGTAATTTGGGCCGATGTGACAATAAAAACTTCAGGCCAGCAGCCAAGTGATGCTGTACAATTGCCACCTAGTTATGGAGGGGGTACATTGGGGCCATTTAATACAACAAATGTGGGAGGAGCAATGACTTTAGAAGCTCAGATTACTCCGTCTGGAGTAAAAGATGTTGTCAAATCTGGTTGGAAAATAAAAAGGACAGTAACTAGAAAATGCTGGTTAAACGGGGCCTTGGTGCGACAAGGAACTGACAATGACGACAGTTATGATTCATGGGTGGTGAGCACACCTACGGCAAATGATTGTATTTACGATACAGATGCACCAAATACGCTTAAAATAGGCATAAATGTCGGAAGCAATGTCGAATATCATGGAAATTTTACTCAATGGATTGAATGGAACTCGACAACTTGTTCTGATAATAGAACTTGGCATAGTGAATATAAATGCGATAGAACAAGTGCCGGATATAATGTTATATATAATAGTATTGGAACAGGAATTATAACAATTCCCAATGCGCCAACAAATCCGTGAAACATGATAAATCAATATTAAGGAGACATTCAAAATGAGCATCACCAGTTCAAATGGAAAAAATGCTATTTGGGTAATATCATTTTTAGTATGCGGAGTAATGGCAATGGCAAATGATATAATTACAACTCCGGATATTTTCAAAGCACTCAAAGATCGGGATACGTTCGTATTGGAACTAATGGATAGTTTTCAGCAAGCTAAGAATAAAGAAATAAAGGCTTCTATTTTATTTGCACTGGGTGAAATGCGCTCAGAAAAAGCAATTCCTCTATTAATATCTAACATAGATTTTGAATCAGAGGATATTGTTTCAAGATTGCCCAAGTATCCAATACCGGCTGTAACAGCTTTGGGGAAAATTGGAATTCCTGCTATAAGGCCTATATTAAATGAAATAAAAATAAATACCGATGCAAATAAGGCTACATATCTTTATTATGCAATAATTTCAATCGATGGTGCTGAACTTGCTATATTTTTATTAGAGAAAGAAATAAAAAATACCATATCGGATGAAGAGGTTAAGCGACTTAACTATGTATTGTCAATGGTAAAGGAGCAATGCTTAAGGGAACAAAATGCAAAAATGCATGATAGAGTCAAAAATAGCATGAACACAGTGAAGAAGTAGGATGGCGGGGAAAATCGCGTGGGGTGCATAAACTCCGGAATTGTTTGCTATAGAGTGATGCCAAGTATTGAATAATCGAGCATGTACAACGTCATCTTCAACAGTGGTTTCATCGGCCTTTTGATCTGGTTGTTACTATTTGCCGCCTCGACGACAGCAGTAGCTTTGATCATTCGTTGCATTTGGATTCTGCGGCCAAAGCGATTCGGCTTTGCTACAAAATTGATGCTGCTCTTGAAAGCCGGAGATTGGGACGACGCATATGCGTTCTGTGAGGAGAATCCTACTGTGACAATGCGAATTGCTGGTACGATTTTACTTACTGTTCATTCCAAAAACAAAACGCAACGGCAGGAATTGGCAGTTGTGATGTTGGACAAA
>ERZ1034952.3536-NODE-3536-length-10410-cov-8.350942_pt1 | contig 10410 bp, 15 predicted proteins | sample MGYA00520625_ERZ1034952 | MGnify/ENA primary metagenome ERZ1034952 (study PRJEB33766, sample SAMN09781773) | gut metagenome | biome: gut microbiome | host: Homo sapiens | place: Madagascar | study: EMG produced TPA metagenomics assembly of the PRJNA485056 data... | reverse complement strand
CCTCTCTCTTTGTATCCTCTTTTTCTTTTATAAATGTATTTGTATAATCTTCTTCTTTTACAGTAAAATTTTCATCTCTTTCCGAATTTGAATACATTTTTAACGCACTTCCGTCAATATACGACCTTTTATCCTGACTGAGCGCACCGATTATTTCCGCACAGCGCCATCCATAAGTATCATTAGGATTACTTAGCGGTCTGTCGCATCTTCTGCAGCGGTTTTGTTCATTAGAAATCAATTTTTTATTTGCCATTTTTAAGCTCCTTTTCTCGTTTTTATTTTATTATAAGATAAAAAGGAGTGTCACGGGGCATGCCCTATCGAAAAGCACAGAAGCAACGCTTCTTTAATTACATTCTTTAACTACATCACCTATATCCGTCACTATGCGGTATCCTGCCGATTCCACGCGCCGCTCCAGACAACCGCGGCACTGCGCCGCCTCCTCGCCGGTACAGATTTTATTTTCGTACAGGTCATAAAGCTCCCTCACTCCCACAGGCGAAAGGTTGGGCATAACAACATTTGCGCCGGCTTTAAGCCCCATTTCTCTGCCCTGAGGGTGAATTGTGCCCAAAGCGGTTGTTGACGGAATCAGCGCATACGGAAACATCAGCCTTAAAACCGAAACCATCCTAAGCGTACGCTCCGCCGTACCGCTTTTAAATCCCGAAAACGGCGTTTCCGCATGGGTGATATACGGTCCTATTCCTATCATATCCGGCTTTAACTCCTGCAGAAACCTCAAATCCGCAATAAGATTTTCCGTTGTCTGATACGGAGAACCGACCATAAACCCCGAACCGACCTGATAGCCGATTTCTTTAAGCTCAAAAAGGCATTTCTTTCTGTTTGCAAGGCTCATTTCTTTGGGATGCAGACGGCAATAATGCCCCTCCGAGGCGGTTTCGTGCCTTAAAAGATACCTGTTTGCGCCTGCATCAAACAGCCGCTTATAGCTTTCCCGCGTTCTCTCGCCAATCGACAGCGTAATCGCACAATCCGCAAATTCACTGCGGATTTTTGACACAATACCGCACATTACCTCATCTGTATAAAACGAATCCTCGCCGCCCTGAAGCACAAAGGTTCTGAAGCCGAGCCGATAGCCCTCGCGGCAGCAATCTAATATCTCATCACTGCTCAACCTGTAGCGTACGGCGTTTTTGTTGCCGCGGCGGATTCCGCAGTAAAAGCAGTCGTTTTTGCAGTAATTGGTAAACTCTATAAGTCCGCGGATATACACCTTCGTACCGTATACCTCCCGTCTTGCCGTATCCGCAAGTCTTGTCAGCTTTGGAATTTCGCCCTCATAATCTATCAATGCCGCAAATTCCGCATCAGAAAGGTCTTTGTTTTCCGACAATTTGACGGCAAGTTCATCATACTTATTCATATACTTCTCTCCTGTAATGCGTTTTTGGCATAATCGCCGGGCTTTTTTCCCGTTACACGAGCAAAGGCTCTGTAAAAGTTTGCCGCGCTTGAAAACCCACATTCCTCAGCTATCGTCAACTTTGACGCGTCAGAGCTTTTCAGCAGCTGTTCTGCTCTTTCCACCCTTTTTATGGTAATATAATCCCACGGCGACAATCCGTTATATTTTTTAAAAACAGTGGAAAAGTACGTCCTGTTCATTGCTGCGGCTTTGGCTATATCATCAAGCCTTATTCTGTCCGACAGATGGTCGTCTATATAATCCATTGCCGCAGACAGACGCAGCACGGTGTCGCTGTTCGGCGGCGCCTCAGGCGTGCTTTCGGCATATCCGTAATACCTTAAAATAATCAGCAGAATTTCATAAAGCTCCAGCCTTGCTTTAAGCTCATATCCGATATGTTCGGCTTTCATTTCCTCCTCAATCTCAGAAATCCGCCGTCTGATTTCCTCTGTCCTCGGATTATCTCTGTCAATTCTGTTTTCAAATCCGCTGCTTCTGTTTGAAAACAGCGCCATCAGCGGCATTGCAGCATGTCCGCCGCTCCACAGCAGTCTTGGCGAAAAATGAATATTAAGCACATCAAACGCCTCGCTGTCGTAAATCTCCGTTATACAATGAACCTCGTCACTGCCGAACAGAAAAATATCGCCTGCCGCAAAGCTGTATTTTTTATCTCCGACAGCATAAATACCGCTGCCGCTTTTTAAAAGCGAAAGCTCACACTCTGCATGATGATGCTCGCGGTACGCTCTTGTTCCCGGCTGAACCTTTGAATGAAACAGGCGTACATCCGGTATCAGCACCTCTCCGAAGGTCATAGTCCTCACCCTATCAAAATATACTGGATAAACTTCTGAATATAATTGTTGTAATTTAAAGAATTTTATTTTATACTAATCTAAAAATACAAGAAAGTCAAGAGGTGCTGTCAAATTGCTTAAAGATAATATTTCACAGAACGTTAACACATGCTCCGCTCCAAGCGAACTGAAAATCACCGACATACGGGTTGCCAACATAAACGGCGCGCCGAAGCACTGTCCGCTGATTAAAATTTATACAAACCAGGGCATTGTAGGCTATGGCGAGGTACGCGACGCGTCAAGCGCAACATATGCGCTGATGCTGAAGTCCAGATTAGTCGGCGAAAACCCCTGTAATGTTGACAAGCTGTTCCGCAGAATCAGGCAGTTTGGCGGACATTCACGTCAGGGCGGCGGAGTTTCCGGAATAGAAATTGCACTATGGGATCTTGCCGGCAAGGCATGGGGCGTGCCGCTGTGGCAGATGCTCGGCGGAAAGTTCCGCGATAAGGTGCGTATGTACTGCGATACCGACGTAGACGGCAAGCATACCGGAACAGACATGGGACACGCACTGAAAAAGCGTATGGAGCAGGGCTTTACCTTCTTAAAGATGGATTTGGGGATAGAGCTTATGCTTGACGAGCCGGGCTGCCTTAATGCGCCAACAGGATTTCTGGAGGATATAAAAAAATATTCCATGAAGGCAATAAACCACCAAAAAGGCTCTGTTGACATGGACATGATGCTCGGAAAGAATTACGAAACATTTACCATTCCGCATCACGCAACCGGCATACATATGACACAAAAGGGCATGGACTATCTTGAAGATTATGTAAAACAGGTGCGTGATGTAATCGGCTATGAGGTACCGCTTGCCATTGACCATTTTGGACATGTCTGCATTGAGGACTGCATTATGTTTGCAAAGCGGCTGGAGAAGTACAACATTGCCTGGATTGAAGATATTGCACCGTGGCATTATACAAAGCATTTTGAAAAAATCTCCCACGCCTGCAATGTTCCGATATGCACAGGCGAGGATATTTACCTTGCGGAAAACTTCAGACCCCTGATGGAAAACGGCGGCGTATCGGTCGTACACCCCGACATACTGACCGTCGGCGGAGCAATGGAAATGAAAAAGCTTGGAAATATGTGCGAGGATTACGGCATTGCAATGGCGATACATATGGCAGAAAGTCCTATCGCATGCATGGCTGCGATTCATGCTGCGGCGGCAGTACAGAATGTTTTGGCTGTGGAGTTTCATTCCGTGGACATTCCGTGGTGGAACGACCTTGCGCTCGGCATAGACAATCCGCTGTTTAAAGACGGCTTTGTTAATGTTCCGAACAAGCCGGGACTTGGCATAGACAGCCTTAACGAGGACTTGATAAAGGAGCATATGCACGAGAAATACCCCGAAGCATGGGGAGATACCTCATTCTGGGATAACGAATGGGCAAACGACAGGGAGTGGAGCTGATGAAGATTAAATGGCTTGGTCAAAGCGGATATGTTTTATCGGACGGCAGAACGGTCATATATATTGATCCGTATCTTTCGGACTCGGTCAGCCGCATAGAAAACCGTCCGCGTATGCGCAGAATACCCGTAAAGCCGCAGGACGTAAAAGCTGACGGAATTATATGCACACACAATCATCTTGACCATCTTGACATTGACGCGATACCGCTTATGGATAAAAATATGACGTTTTACGCACCGACGGACTGCAAAGAAACTCTTACACAGCTTGGCGTGACAAGCTATGCGGAATTTGACGAGGGTGCTGTATACAAAATCAGTGATTTTAAGATAACGGCAGTCTTTGCCGATCACACCGTACCGGCGGTCGGCGTTCTTGCGGAATACGGCACTGAACGCCTATACTTTACCGGAGATACCTATTATAACAAGCGGTTTGAGGAGATACGCTGTGATTATCTGTTTGTCTGCATCAACGGACGGCTCGGAAACATGAATGCCACGGACGCCGTTAAACTTGACAAAATAATAAAACCGCGGCTTGCCGTGCCGAATCATTATGATATGTTTGAGAGCAATTCCGAAGATCCGCTGAAGTTTACCGATAACGTAAGCAACGGCTTTATCATGGAGTTTGACAGAGAGTACGAGGTGACTGACGGATGTTTGATTTAAACGGCAAAACCGCGCTTGTGACAGGCGCAACACAGGGAATAGGCTTTGCCACAGCAAGGCTTTTGGCAGAGCGCGGCGCAAAGGTCTTTGTAAACGGAGCGTCAAGTGATGAAAAATGCAGAGAGGCAAGCAAAAAAATTCCGAACAGCATACCGCTGCACGCGGATTTGACAAAAAAAGAGGAACGCGAGGTCTTGTTTGAAAAAACAGGCGGTGTTGACATTCTTGTCCTCAATGCGTCGGTTCAGTACAAGCGCAGGTGGGATGAGTTTACCGAGGAGGAATTCGACGCTCAGCTCAGCTGCAACCTCAAAAGCAGCTATTATCTGATAAGGCAATATGTGCCCTATATGAAAGAAAAGGGCTGGGGCAGAATTGTTGCCATAGGCAGCGTAAATCAGTACAACAATCACCCGGAGCTGGCGCTTTACGGAGTAACAAAGGCGGCACAGAAAAAGCTGTGCGAGAATATTGCTCCGCAGCTTGCACCGTACGGAATAACGGTAAACAATGTCGCGCCGGGTGCGATATACACACCGCGCAACGAGGCGGCATTTGCAGACAAGCGCTTTAAGGACGGCGTTGTTTCCGCAATTCCGGCAGGACGTGTCGGCACACCGGAGGACATAGCACCGGCGGTTTTGATGCTTTGCTCCGACGAGGGCGGATATATAACCGGTTCTGAAATCATTATAGACGGCGGTATGCATCTTTAGCATAACCCCGGGATTGCCCCTGCGGCGGCATTGTAAAGAAAGACAAAACGGGCAACCACATGTGGTTGCCCCTACGAAATCAAATGACACATAATGTTCAACACCACGTAGTGGCGCCCCCGTGTGGGCGCCCGAAAAGGTATCGTATATGACAGCAGGCAACCGCACGGCGCTATCACAGAATATAAATGATATATAATATACGCCATCCGCAGGGGCAGATATTATCTGCCCAAAAAATAACATAAAGAAAGGAACTTTGACATGAGCAGAAGGGACGATATTCTGAAAAGCTTTAACAAATACAAAGAGGAAACCATCGAGCGCGTAAGGCTTGGCATTGAGCAGAACAGAAAAGGCTTTGCCGTTATAACGGTAAAGGACAAGGACGGAAATCCCGTGCCGGGCGTAAAAATCAAGGCAAAGCAAAAACGGCACGAGTTTATGCATGGTGCAAACCTGTTTATGCTTGACGAGTTTGAGAACGAGGAAAAAAACGAGAAGTACAAGGCCTTATTCAGAGACGCTTTTAACACTGCAACTCTGCCTTTTTACTGGAACGGCAATGAACCTGTCCGCGGCAAGCTGCGTTATGAAAAGGACAGCCCTAAGCTCTACCGCCGTCCGGCGCCGGACTTATGTCTGGAATACTGTGCCAAAAACAATATTATCCCCAAGGCGCACTGTTTGTCGTATTTTGCGTTTCATCCGGAATGGCTTGACAATCTTGAGATACCGGACATCAAACGCCTGCTTGAAAAACGCTACAGCGAGTTATCCGAGAGGTATTCGGATAAAATTCCCGGCTGGGAGGTAATAAACGAGCTTTTATGCTGCGGCGTCTGGTCATTCAGCGGCAGAGAGAAGTTTTATATAGCGGATGACGTATTTGACTGGAACTTCCGTCTGGCGGAAAAATACTTTAGGTCAAACGAGCTTATAGTAAACGAGGCAACGCAAAATATATGGAGCTGGCAAAGCTATAACTACACACGCAGCGCGTATTATATGATGATAAAGCAAGGACTGGAGCACGGACTGAGAATTGACACGGTGGGTATGCAGTATCATGTGTTTATGACTCCGGATGACGAAAGAACAAAGCTGACGGATGACCTTTATAATCCCAAAACCATATTCTCTGTTTTGGATACCTATGAAAAGCTTGGCAAACCAATACAGATTACCGAGGTGACACTGCCGGCATACACCGATTCTGCCGAGGATGAGCAGCTTCAGGCAGAGCTTATCGAGCAGCTATACAGCATATGGTTCAGCCACAAGGCAACCGAAGCCGTTATCTACTGGAATCTGCCGGACGGCTATGCGGCGTTTGCGCCAAAGGGTGATATGTCCGCAGGCGAAAACTTTTACCGCGGCGGACTTTTACGCTTTGACCTTAGCAAAAAACCGTCATATGAGATGATACATCATCTGTTTAACGAGCGCTGGCACACGGAAACCGAAACCGAGTCAAAGGCGGACGGTATAGCAAAGTTCAAAGGCTTTTACGGAGAGTATGAGCTGTCCGCAAACGGAAAGACATTTGATATTATGCTTAACAAAAGCGGTTATAACGATTTTGAAATAACAGTATAGGAGTGAGTTTTATGCATTTTAACGTGAGAGAAGAAATAATTGCCCTGACGCCGCAATGGAAAGGAGAGCGCTTTCCGGACGGACGTCCTAAGGTAGAGGATAAATACTTAAAGGCTTTAAAAAGCCTTACCTTAGAGGAGGTATGGAAACCGATTTTTGTCAAGGGTTATGAAAGCCAGTTTGAAGGACGCTTTCACACCCTTCATGATGACGGCAGAAAGCTGATCGGCAGAGCGGTAACGGCGGCTTATTGCCCTTACCGTCCCGACCTTGACGAGGTTGTAAAGGATATAGGCAGAAGCGAAAACCGCACCGGTACATACAATCAGTGGATAATAGATAACCTGTGCGAGGGTGACGTCCCCGTAATAGATATGTACGACAAGATTTATAAGGGGACATTTCTGGGCGGAAACCTTACAACGGCGCTGAAGAACAAGACCAAAAACGAAAACGGCGGCGCTGTCATCTGGGGCGGCGTAAGAGATACCGAGCAAATGAAAAAGGTTGAGGACACACAGGTTTACTACCGCGGAATTGATCCGACACCGATCCGCGATTTTATTATAACAGGCTATAACACCCCTGTCCGTATCGGCAATGCGGTTTGTCTGCCGGGAGATGTGGTATTCGGCGCAGGCGGCGGAGTTTTGTTTATACCGAGCCATCTTGTCGAGGAGGTTGTCGGCGGTGCGGCAAAAACACAGGTAAAGGATTTGTTCGGCTTTGAGATGATAACGCTTAACAAATTTACAACCGCGCAAATAGACAAAAACACATGGACAAAGGATATGCTTGACCTGCTTATGGAGTTTATAGAAACAGACGAGCGCGCGGCACAGTATCGCGGAATGGACTGGTCACACGAATATGACCTTGCCATAAACGGCGATCCGACAGATACGCAAAGCGCATTATAACAGGCAGCAATACGGATAGGTGATGTGAAGCTTACGTCGCGGCTTGCCCGTGACGCCGAAACGGGTAAAAACTATAAGGTTCGGGGTGATATGACATACAACGAGTGGTACGAGGGGTTGCCGCAGGAAAAGAAAACGGCAATCAAGGCATATAAGAATCGTTCCGCCGATGAGGTGCAATATACAAAGTATGTAAAGCGGCTCGGCAGCGAAAATATGCCGAAAACACTTGAATTATTCCAAAAAATGAAGTATAATGATAGTGAGAAGTGGCGATATGTTAAACTTGACTATCAAAGACAAAACGCACTTATTAAAAATCCGGAATTGGCACTGCCTAATGCGTTATCCGCAACGGCGGACAACAGAAAATTTACAGAATACCTGTTCGGTGGCACGCATGAAAATGGGTTGGTAAAAGGTGCGGCGTTTACAAGTCGGTTGGGATATGACATCAGTAACTATGATAAACTTAAAGATGAAATATTGAAAAAAGCGAGTAAATATCCGAGTGTTCTTAAAAGTACAGATTTGCACGGTGATAGCTATGAACAAAAAATTATATTATATGGGAATAAAAATAAACCTGCAAATGTTATAATCGGTTGGAAGTCAAAAGACGATAAAACATGGTTAGCAAGTGCATATATCAAGGAGTTGAAGTGATATGGATATAAAGCAATATGATACAGTGTTGTTAAAAGATGGACGTGTGGGCGATGTAATTGAGGTGAATGGTAATGAAAGCGTTGATATAGATATAGGCAGTTCGCCAAAGGATTGGGAAACGTTATGGTGTGTGCCTATAGATGATATAGAGCGTGTATTAAAATAAGGCGAAGAGGCGATACGAATGAATAAGAAATGTCCCAAATGCGGCAGAAATTACGGCGAACTATCGAATTATTGCACGATGTGCGGATTGGAACTCGAAAAAGCACCGAACGAGTGTTCGGAAAAGAAAACACAGCTTTGTCATCATCGTATATACAAGGACGATGAACGGTTTTGTGAATATTGCGGCGCACCGACAACGTATGCCGTTCAAAAACAATGATATTAAAATGACACACAAGAGATTGCGCACTTGCAATCTCTTTTATTGTACCCAAAAGGAGTGATACAATGCGGATAAATGTAAATGTTGAGGGTATTGATACGCTCACATCAAGACTGAATAAGCTGTGTAATATAGAAAATGCCCTGTTAAAGGGCGGCGAGGTTGTCAGAGCAGAGGCACAGGCGAATTGTCCGAAAGACACAGGCAGACTTGCAAACAGCATTGTTGTACAGAGCGAGGGTGGCAACAGCGTTCTTATCGGTCCGACAGCCGAATACGGAATATATGTTGAGTTCGGAACACTTCCGGCGGTTTCATATTATGATTTGATAACGACAGAGAGCTTTCGTGCGGATAATTCGGAACAAGCACAGCTGTCAAGGGTACAGATTGACATATGGGCGATGAAGAAAACCCAGCCGGGCGAGATTGCAGAAAAGGTAAACAGGATAATGCAGGATAACGGTTGGATTCGCGAGCTTGGACGCGATTTGCCAAGGGGCGCGGAAAACCACGTTTATCATTATACAATGCGGTTTGCAAAGGAGATTTACGGATAATGAACAAAGAAAACACGCTTAAACAATTAAAGATATTGTTAGGAATTGCGGACGATACAAAGGACACACTTTTGATGATAATAATTGATGAATGTATCGACAGGATTGTGAATTATTGCAGACGTGACGATTTTCCCGACGGACTTGTTTCACTTGTGCCGATAATGGAGCACAGAGCGTACATAAGCGGCGGCTATGGCAGAGCCGAGCCGACAGGCGCGGTAACATTAATAAAGCAAGGCGACAGAACCGTGAGCTATGAGGGTATAGCGAGCGCAAACGGTGACTGGATGGACGATTTTATCAGCCGTCTTGAACCATACCGCCGAAGAAGGGGGCGATTGCCGAGTGAGTGTATTTAACGTATTTAATAATTGCACTGTCAAAATCGGGCATATCGTCACAAATGACGGATATACTGACGATGATAACGAGTTTATCGGGGGCGCGGAATTTGACGCGGATTTTCAGCCGTATAACGGCGGCTTGGCACAAAGAGAATACGGGATTGAGGAAGAAGTCACGGCGAGGATATACACAAAGCCGACGGGCGGAAAACTCAAATCCGGTATGATTGCAGCAATACGCGACACAAAATATGACGTGGTATATGTTGAGGCGTGGGAGTTTGGCGAAGTTGCCTTGCTCCGACAGCGCAGAGATTAAAATTGAAAAAGATTAAGCACCCACATTCGGGTGCTTTTATTATGCCAAAAACAGGAGGTAAAAAACAATGGCAGAGAACAACACTGCAACTTTTGAGGGTTCAAACGGGGCAGCCGGCACACCGCCGACACAAGCAACGGGCACGAACAATCAATCGGGGCAAAACAACACACAGACAGGCGGAGCGAATACGGCGAAAAACTAAGCGAGGAGGACGAAACAATGACAAACGGCGAAAGAATAAAATTTAATGAACTTGTAAATGCCGTATCAAATCTGGCGGAAAAGGTTGACAAGCTGACCAATCCCATGATTTATAACTACATTGACGATAATATGCCGGAGTGGGCGCGCGAGGCGATAAAATGGGCGGTCGATAGCGGCATAATCAAGGGTGACGGCAGCGGCTTAAATCTTGACGACAAGGATTTAAGGTATATAACAATTTTATATAGGCTGAATGGATAAAAATA
>ERZ1034952.3535-NODE-3535-length-10410-cov-9.543602_pt1 | contig 10410 bp, 10 predicted proteins | sample MGYA00520625_ERZ1034952 | MGnify/ENA primary metagenome ERZ1034952 (study PRJEB33766, sample SAMN09781773) | gut metagenome | biome: gut microbiome | host: Homo sapiens | place: Madagascar | study: EMG produced TPA metagenomics assembly of the PRJNA485056 data... | reverse complement strand
CACATTTTTCCAAATTCTACATAGCATGGATTGAGCGGTGAAGCTCGAAAAAAATCTTTCGGAGGGAAATGCTATGTGCGGTAACAACTCTTGCTTCGGCGGCAACCTGTGGTGGATCATCATCCTGATCCTCCTGTTCAACTGTGGCGGCATCGGCTGCGGGAATGACTGCGGCTGCGGAAACAACAATACGAACGGCGGCTGCGGCTGCTACTAAGTAAAAGAAATTTTACCCCGGGAGCCTCGGCTCCCGGGGCATTTTCGTCTTGCAAAATGCCCACATATCCTGTATCATAAGGGGCGGAAAAAGCCAAAACGAATGCTTTACATCCGAGGTAATAACTATGATCGAAATCCTAAAAGCCATTCTCTTCGGCATTGTGGAGGGCGTTACGGAGTGGCTGCCCATTTCCTCCACGGGGCACCTGATCCTGCTGAACGAATTTGTGACCCTGAACGTGTCCGCCGAATTCAAATCCATGTTCGATGTGGTCATCCAGCTGGGCGCCATTCTGGCCGTTGTGGTGCTGTTCTTCCACAAGCTGAATCCCTTCGCCGGGGACAAGACTCCCCAGGAGAAAAAGAGCACCTGGAGCCTGTGGGCCAAGGTCGTTGTGTCCATCATCCCCTCCGGCGTAGTGGGTGTGCTGTTTGACGACTGGATGGACGACCACCTGCACACCGCCCCCGTGGTGGCGGCCATGCTGATTGTCTACGGCATTGCCTTCATTCTGGTGGAGCGGCAGTACCAGGGCCGCCATCTGGCCGTGGACAATGTGGACCACATGGACTGGAAAACCGCCATCGGCATTGGCCTTTTCCAGTGTCTGAGCCTGATTCCCGGCACCTCCCGGTCCGGCTCTACCATCCTGGGCGGCATCCTGCTGGGGGCTTCCCGGTCCGCCGCTGCGGAGTTCAGCTTCTTCATGGCCATTCCCACCATGCTGGGAGCCAGCGGCATTAAGCTGCTGAAATTCTTCCTCACCGGCGTTGGCTTTGCAGGCAGTGAGCTGGCTGTGCTGCTGGTGGGCTGCCTGGTGTCCTTCCTGGTAAGCCTTTTGGTCATCCGGGGCCTCATGAATTACGTCCGCAACCACTCCTTCTCCGCCTTCGGCGTGTACCGCATCATCCTCGGGGCGGCGGTGCTGCTGTATTTTGCACTTGTAAAGTAAGTTCTCTACTACAATAGGAGGAAAAACCATGGAATATACCCTTGAAAACGAATATCTCAAGCTGACGGTTGCCAGCCGCGGCGCAGAGGTTGTGAGCCTGGTGCGCAAAAGTGACGGCGTGGAGCACATCTGGCAGGCAGACCCTACCGTGTGGGACTACCACGCGCCGGTGCTCTTCCCCCACTGCGGCAAGGTGGTGGACGGCACCATCCATGCCAAAGGCCGGGATTTTCCGGCAAAGCAGCACGGCTTCGCCCGGGAGATGGAGACCGTCCTGGTGAGCCAGACTTCCGAGAAGCTGGTCCTGGCCCTGGAGAGCAATCCCGAGACCCAGGAGCGGTTTCCCTATGCCTTCCGGCTGGTATCCACCTTCACCCTGGAGGGAGACACCCTGTGCCACACCCTGACGGTGGAGAACAACGACCTGGAGGAGATGCCCTTCGGCATTGGCTTCCACCCCGGCTTTACCGTGCCCTTTGATGACAGGCACACCCTGAACGACTACGAGCTGCGCTTCGAAAAAATGGAGTCCCCCCTGTGCATCAACAATCTGCCCCATGGCCTGATGCACGGCAACTTCTATTATCTGGGCTCCAACATTATCGCCCTGCCCATCAACGAGGCCCTGTTTGCCAACGACAGCCACTGCATGACCAACCTGACCTCCAAGACCCTGGGCATCTATGAAAAGGACACCGGCCGGGCCGTGGTCTGCGACATCGGCGACTTCCCCTACACCCTGATCTGGAGTATGCCCGGCGGGGATCCTAAGTTCGTCTGCATTGAGCCCTGGCACAGCCTGCCCAGCCCCGAGCGCAGCTCTACCGATTGGCTGCAAAAGCCCGCTGCCGCCATTCTGGCCCCCGGCGAGAGCTGGTCCACCACCCTGCGCACCCGGTTTCAGCGGTAAGGTCTTTACGAAAAGTTCACAATACAGCGCCCCAAGCTTTCAGCGTACTTTCAGCTTGGGGCGCTATTATTGTTTCCAAATCATGGGCGAAGAGCCCTGGCGAGGAGGAACGATATGATTCAAGTGGAACACCTGACCAAATGGTATGGCCAAACCCACGCGGTGAAGGATCTGTCCTTTGAAATTGGGGACACGGGCGTTTACGGCTTCCTGGGCCCCAACGGCGCAGGCAAATCCACCACACTGAATATGCTCACCGGCTGCCTGTCCCCCACCGAAGGAAAAATCACCATTGGAGGCTTCGACATTCTGGAGGAACCCAAACAGGCAAAAAAATACATTGGCTATCTGCCGGAGCAGCCCCCTGTGTATATGCAGGAGAGTCCCTGGGAGTACCTGCATTTTGTAGGCGAAGCCAAGGGCCTGCGGGGCAAGGACCTGGATGAACAGGTGCAGGACGCTCTGGCAAAGACCGGCACGGAAGCCGTCCAAAATAAACGTATCGGGGCTCTGTCCAAGGGCTACCGGCAGCGCATCGGCATTGCCCAGGCTCTGCTGGGAGACCCGAAGGTGATCATTCTGGACGAGCCCACCGTAGGCCTGGACCCCATCCAGATTCTGGACATCCGGTCCCTTATCCGGGACCTGGGCAAGGAGAAGTGCGTCATTTTCAGCTCCCATATTCTTTCCGAGGTCCAGACCGTGTGTGATGAAATCCTCATGATCGCCGGAGGCCGCCTGGTGGCCTTCGACACCCCGGAGAATCTGGAAACGCAGCTCCGGGCCGCCCAGCAGGTCAGCCTGACAGCCCGGGCGGGAGAAGAGAAGCTCCAGGAGGTTCTTTCCACGGTGGAGGGAACCTTCCCCGCCGCCTTTGCCGCCGGAGAGGATGGCTACACCACCGTCACCGTGAATACTTCCGGCGGCTACGGCCTGACAGAGAGGCTCTTCCGGGCCTTTGCAGCGGCAGACCTGCCCCTGGCGGAGCTGCGGGTGAACAAGGCAGACCTGGAGGACGTCTTCCTAAAACTTGCGGAATCGGAAGAAACCGAAAATCCTAAAAACAAGGAGGAAGAGGCATGAAAGCGGTATTCAAGCATGAGCTAAAGCAGTATTTCGACTCCATGACCGCCTATGTCTTCGGAGCCTTTCTGCTGCTGTTCATCGGCATTGGCTCTATGCTGTACAATTTGCAGTCGGCGGTGAGCAATTTTGAATTTGTACTGAGCTTTGCCGCCATTGTCTTCGTGGTCATCGTCCCTGTGCTGACCATGCGGACATTGTCCGAGGAGCGGAAGCAGAAGACGGACCAGCTGCTCTATGCCCTGCCCATCTCCACCACCCAGGTGATTTTGGGCAAATTTGGGGCGCTGCTGGTGGCCTTCGCCATTCCGCTGTGCTTTGTGGCGCTGTATCCGCTGCTGTTTTCCCGGTTCGGCGAGGTGTATCTGCCCACGGCCTACGGCTCCCTCTTTGCCTTTTTTCTGCTGGGTGCGGCGCTGATGGCGGTGGGGGTCTTCCTCAGCTCCCTGACGGATAACCAGGGGCTGGCCGCCGGTCTGGGCGTGGGAGCCATTTTGCTGAACTACTATTCCGTCAGCCTGTCGGAATACATATCCTCCACGGCGGTTGGCTCTCTGATCACCTTTGCCGTGCTCACCGTCTGCCTGGTGCTCATCATCCGGGCTCTGACCAGAAACGATATTCTGGCCATATCCGTAGGCCTTGTGCTGCTGATTGGTCTGGTTGGGGTATATCTGCTGGACAAGACGGCTCTGGAAGGGCTGCTGCCCAGCCTTATGAAAACCCTTTCCCTGTTTTCCCGGTTTACAGTGTTTGTCAACGGCGTGTTTGACCTGACCGGCGTTGTGTACTACCTGTCCGTCATCGTCTTCTTCCTGTTCCTGGCGGTGCAGTCCATGGAGAAACGGAGGTACAACTGATGAAAAAGAACATTGCATTCAAGGGCGGCAGCTATGCCATTGTGCTCACCTGCATTGTGCTGGCCCTGCTGGTGGTGGTGAATCTATTGGCAAATGCCCTGCCGGCAAGTCTTACCAAGCTGGATATCAGCGCCTCCAAGCTCTATTCCATCACCAGCAACACCAAGGCTGTGGTGAATGCATTGGAGCAGGACGTGACCATCTATTGGGTGGTCCAGTCCGGCCAGGAGGACAATGTCATCGACAATCTGCTTGCCAAATATGACAGCCTGTCCGACCACATCGATGTGGTGAAGAAAAACCCGGATGTGTACCCTGCCTTTGCCAAGCAGTACACCGATGAGACCGTGAGCAACAATTCCCTCATCGTGGTCTCCGGGGAGAAGTACCGCTACGTGCCCTATTCGGACATCTATGTGTCCCAGGGCAGTGCTTATTCCTATTCCTACACCACCTCCTTCGACGGCGAGGGAGCCATTACCTCTGCCATTGACTATGTGGTCAGCACCGAGCTGCCCATTGTGTACACCCTGGAGGGACACGGCGAGGCTGACCTGCCGGAGACCTTCGCAGATCAGCTGGAGAAGGAGAACATTGAGACGAAATCTCTGTCTCTGCTGACCGTGGACGAGATCCCCGAGGATGCGGCGGCGCTGATGATCTATGCCCCGGCTTCGGATCTCTCCACGGAAGAGGCCAACATGCTTTCCGAGTACGTGAAGTCCGGCGGCAAGCTGCTGGCTCTGGCAGGGCCTGTGGCAGACGGGGAGCTGACCAACCTCTACGGCATTCTCTCTGACTACGGCGTTACTGCCGCTCAGGGCATCGTCAGCGAGGGCGACCGGGAGCACTATGCCTTCCAGGCTCCCTATGTGCTGCTGCCGGATCTGGCGGACAGCAACATTACCGCCCCTTTGGCGGAGAAGAAGTATATGGCCATCGTCCCCATTGCCGCCGGATTGCAGATCGCTTCGGATAGCGAGGCGGTGTCCCTGCTGAACACCACGGACAGCGCCTACAGTAAGCTCGCGGGCTACCAGCAGACCACCTACGAGAAAGAGGAAGGCGACATTGACGGCCCCTTCTCCCTGGGCGTGGACATTCAGGACCACAGCAGCGGCCGGATCCTCTTCTTCTCGTCCTCCTACCTGCTGGACGATATGTACAATGCCTATTCCTCCGGGGCCAATGACGATCTGGTGATGAACGCCCTGTCCGCCCTGATGGGAGACCGGCAGGCCATGTCCATCCGCAGCAAGTCCCTGAACTACAACTATCTGACCATCAGCGAGTCCGCCGCGTCCCTCATCAAGCTGGTCATGATCGGCCTGGTGCCGCTGTGCTATCTTGCCATGGGCGTGGCCACTGTTTTGGATAGGAGGAGAATGCAGAAATGAAGCGTCAAAAAAAGCTGCTGCTTCTGCTGGGGCTGCTGGTAATTGTCAGCGCCGTGACCCTGGGGGTCATGAAACAGGAGGAGCACAAGGAAAAAATCAAAAATACTCCTGCCACCATTCTGGAAATGAAGGCTATCGACTCCGTGAGCTGGGATTATAACGACGTAAGCTATACCTTTCGCAAGGAGGACGGCACCTGGGTCTATGATGCAGACGCCGCCTTCCCCGTAGACCCGGAGAAAATGGACGACCTTCTTTCCCAGTTTGCCTCCCTGGGGGCTGCCTTCACCATCGAGGAGCCGGAGGACCTGGGCCAGTACGGCCTGGAAAAGCCCCAGTGCACCATCCGCCTGACCGCTGGGGAGCAAACCGCAGAGCTGACTCTGGGGGACTTCAGCCAGATGGATTCCCAGCGCTATGCCGCCCTGGGAGACGGCAATGTCTACCTTCTCAGCCATGACCCGATGGAGGAATTTGACACGGATCTGTCGGGGCTCATTTTGCAGGACGAGATTCCCACCTTCGGCACCGTGGAGAACATCACCCTTTCCGATGGAGACAGCTTCACCCGGAATGAGGAGGGCACGGGCTTTGACGATGACGACCTGTACTTCCGGGATTCTGACGGCGGTGCCCTGGATACGGACCGGGTAAACGCCTATGTGAAGAACCTGCAAAACACCGCCCTTACAGATTATGTAACCTACAATGCCACGGAGCAGGATTTGGGGGACTGCTATCTGGCGGAACCGGAAAAAACCGTAACCCTGACCTATATTCCGGAGGAAGCGGAAAGTGAAGCGCAGACCTTCACATTGCACCTGGGCAAGGAGCCGGACCCCAGCGACGGGGAAACCGGCCAGGCCTACGCCCGTGTGGGGGACAGCAAGATCCTCTACCGCATCAGCGACACCACATATGAAGCTCTGATGGCCTGTGACTACAACGACCTGCGGCATAAGGACGTCTTCTGTGCCGACTTTGATCAGGCCGATTCCATGACCGTCACCATGGAGGGCACCACCTGGGAATTCACCAAGGAAATCCCCGAGGATTCCGACGAGGCGGTTTGGATGCTGAACGGGGAAGAGGTGGACATGACCGACGTGGAGACGGCCCTGAAATGCCTGACTGCCGAGGAATTCACTGCCAACGCCCCCGCCGACAGGCAGGAGCTGTCCGTGACCGTCCACCTGGACCGGGAAGGCCCGGATGAGATGACCGTCGCCCTATACCGCCAGGACGGCAAGCAGAGCCTGGCCCAGCTGAACGGCAAGAGCCTGTGCTACCTCCGCCGCTCCGATGCGGTCAGCCTCATGGAAGCGCTGAACGCGATCCTGCTGGGATAAAACATAGCAATGGAGCCATTCCGTGTTTGGAATGGCTCCTGCTTTATGCGCTTTTCATGGGTCCCAGCCGGATGACGGCCAGGGTGGCGTCGTCTTCGCCCGTGCTGCCGTATTGGCGCAGCAGGCGGTCAGCTAAGGGGCCGGTGGGCTCGATGGTATCCGGCAGGGAAAGAGATTCGTCAAAGGTCACGCCGTCGCTGGCAAGCACCAGCGTCTGTCCCTTTTGGAGGGAAAGCCTTGCGATCCGTTCCCCGGAGGACCCCAGCTCCATCCCCGGCGGCAGGCCGGGAGCGCCGATGCGCCGGAGGGTTTTCCGGCTGAGCAGATAGCTGGGGGCCGCCCCCCACTTGTAGAGGCTGGCATAGCCCGTGTCCAGCCGCAGCTCGCACAGGTCCGCGGTGACGGCCCCGGTGTCCCCGGTGAGGAGCAGCTGGGCGTTGAGGCTTTTCAGGGCCGCCCCCGGGGGCAGCCCCGCCGTGAGCATCCCTTTCAGAAGATGGACTGCCTGGCAGGCCTGGGCTGCTGCCGGGGCTCCGGTGCCCATGCCGTCACACAGGAGAATGTAGAACCGGGGCCCCGTTCCGGGGAAGGCGGCACAGCGGTCCCCGTCTGAGCGGTCCTTTTCCCGGGAGCGGACGGAGACGGTCACCCGATAGCGGATCTGGCCCGGAGATAGCTGCAGGGGCAGCCCATCGGCCACCCGCTGCAAATAGCGGGAAAGCATCCCGTATTGCTGGGCCACCGCCATGCGGTATTCCTCCCGACGCTTGTGCTGGGCCTCCAGCAGCCGCTGCTGCTCTCGTACCCGGGCAGCCTCCCGCAGGACCCTGCCGGTGTGGGGGCAGGAGAAGGAGAGCGGGTCTAAAAAGATGCTGTCATCCATGGCCTGCTTCCGGGGGCAGGTGTCAGCTCTGAGACAGTCGGTGCAGGCGGCGGCCTTCAGCCGTTCCACCCGGTCCGGCATGGAGACGGAAGATCCGGGAATCTCCAGCAGGAGCCGCTGCATCTTCGCCAGCACCCGGGCTTCCTGCTCCAGCTTTACCTGAGCGCCGGAGGTCCCCCGAGTCCCCGGGGGCAGCAGCAGATCCCAAGGAAGTGCTGCCCCCAGCAGCCCGCCGGTGCTCACCCCCAGCCAGGCCCCGATATTCCAGCTTTTGCCCAGGGCCATGCCCAGAATGCACCCGGCGCTGACACCTGCTGCCCGCCGCCAGGGCTCCTTCATGGGCAGGGCCCGGAGCATCCAGGCCCCGCACATTCCGGCGGTAGACCCCGGAAGCCCGGACCACTCCAGTGCGGCCCCGACCAGAGCGGCGGTGGGGAGGGGCCCTGCCGCCGCGGCGACGCCTGCTGCGGCGCAGGCCAGCCCTTTCAGCCCCGCCGCCGCCAGAGCCCGCAGCCCCAGGGAAAAGGTCAGGCAGACGGCCGTGGGGTGGCCGGTGTCCATGGCCCAGCCGGGGATCCACACCCCCAGGCAGCCGGTGCTGCCCCAGAGCAGTGCGAACCCGGGGGCTTGGCGGAAGGGCAGGGCTGTGGCAGCGCAGAGCGCCCCAAAGCACCCGCCCCGCAGAAGCAGGCCTCCCTGCCGGGCCAGCAGCGCCGCCAGGTGCAGGGCCAGTGCCAGCGCCGTGAACCAGAGCCCCGGCAGCCATCGGCTCTGCCAGAACAGCCGGTAGCCCCCCGCGGCCCCCAGGGCGGCGAGCAGGCACCAGCCCCCTTTTGTGGCGGCTGCCAGGGCTGCCCCCAGGGGCAGGCAGCCGCCTTGCCCCGGAATGGCCGCCAGGAGCATCCCTCCGCCGCTCAGAAGCACGGCCCTGCATAGCTTTTCTGCCCCCGGGTCCGCCGCCAGCAAATCCAAATCCCGTTTTCTCCTGCGCAAATACCCCGCAACCGTCATTTGTATGCCGCTCCCTTCGAAATTGGTACATTTCAGACTTTAGCATGGCCTCAGGAGAAAAGCCGTCGGAAGAAGCTGCTTGCAATGGGAAATTCTCCGAGGTATAATACGAGAAAACCAAACTTTTCCCATCAGGAGGACTTATGGCAAGCGAATTTGAGGTGAAATACCGTTCTTCCCCCGCAGCAATGGAGCTGCTGGAGGCCGCCTACGGACCCTTTGAGACTGTCACCATGGAGACGGCCTATTACGATGCCCCGGGAAGGCCACTGGCCGCCCGGTACTGGACCCTGCGCCGCCGCATGGAAAACGGCCGCAGCATCTGCGCGCTGAAAACCCCGGGAGAGGGGCTCCTGCGGGGAGAATGGGAGACGGAGTGCGACAGCATAGAAGCGGCGATCCCGGCCCTTTTGGCCCTGGGCGCTCCGGAAGAGCTGGGTACCCTGACAGCCGGGGGCCTGACCCAGACCTGTGCCGCCCGGTTTACGCGGCGGGCCTGCCTGGTTTCCTACGGAAATTCGAAAATGGAGCTGGCCCTGGACTGCGGCGCGCTTCTGGGCGGCAGCAGGGAGGAGGCGCTCTGCGAGGTGGAGGCGGAGCTCAAGCAGGGCGCCCAGGCTGATACTCTGGCCTTCGGTGCATACCTGGCGGAGCACTATGGCCTGGTCCCGGAGGAAAAGAGCAAGCTTGCCCGGGCCCTGGCACTGGCGGAATAGGGAAAACCCTTTGAAAATTCCCTGTTTTTTTCAAAAAACCTATTGCAATGCAATCAAAAGAGTGCTATAATCAGTATCGATAGGATGTAGGAAGAAAGAGAGGGGCGCGCCCCTCTCTTTCTTATTGACCAAAAGAAAGGATGGTTTCATGAAGGTCACCGAGCAGGTAGCCGCTTTCGCGGAACCCGTCGTGCAGGAGCACGGCTGCGAGCTGTGGGACGTGGAGTATGTGCGGGAGGGCTCTGAGTATTTCCTGCGGCTGTACATTGACAAAGAGGGCGGCGTGGACATTGACGACTGCGAGGCCATTTCCCGGGCCATGGACCCCATTCTGGACGAGAAGGACCCGGTTCCCGGGAGCTACCATTTTGAGGTCTGCTCCGCAGGCCTGGAGCGGGCGCTGAAGCGGCCCGGGGATTTTGAGCGCTTTATGGGCTCTCCCATTACCGTCAAGCTCTATCGGCCCTACAATGGCCTAAAGGAGCTGCCCTGTGTGCTGCGGGGCTATGAAGACGGCAAGCTCACCGTGGAATCCGGCAAGGAAACAATTACATTTGAAAAGTCCCAGGTCGCGCTGGTGCGGCTGCGGGTGGAATTCTGATTGGAGGAACGAAACGATGGCAAGAAAAACAAAAGCCGCCAAGGCTGAGCCCCAGGTAGATGTGGGTGCAGAGATTTTTGCAAGCCTGCGAGAGCTGGAAAAGATCAAGGGCATTCCCGTTGACTACATGGTCGAGCGGCTGAAGCAGGCTCTGGCCAATGCCTACCGGAAGGACCGGGAGGACCACCGGGATGTGCCCGCCGACAATGTGATCGTCAATCTGGACGAGCACGGCCTGAGCATCCATTTGGTGAAGACCGCTGTGACGGAGGATGAGCTGGAGGACCTGGCTCTGGAGATCCCCATTGACGCTGCCCGCCGCTACAAGGCAGACGCCCAGCCGGGCGATCAGATCAGCATCCCCGTGGATTACCAGAAGTTCGGCCGCATTGCCGCCCAGACCGCCAAGCAGGTGGTCATCCAGGGCA
>ERZ1034952.3533-NODE-3533-length-10414-cov-11.105319_pt1 | contig 10414 bp, 8 predicted proteins | sample MGYA00520625_ERZ1034952 | MGnify/ENA primary metagenome ERZ1034952 (study PRJEB33766, sample SAMN09781773) | gut metagenome | biome: gut microbiome | host: Homo sapiens | place: Madagascar | study: EMG produced TPA metagenomics assembly of the PRJNA485056 data... | reverse complement strand
ATCAAGGTTTTAAAGGATTTAGAACAATAAAAACTAGGTAGTTTTTGACACTACCATATGCTGTAGGGAGGAAGAATTTATGACATTACAGCAGTTAAGGTATATTACCATGGTTGCGGAGAAGGGGACGATAAGTGAGGCGGCAAAAGAGCTGTTCATTTCCCAGCCGAGTCTTACCAATGCGATCCGGGAACTGGAGCAGGAGATGCAGGTGACGATTTTTCACCGGACGAATAAAGGGGTGACGATCACCGCGGAGGGAGATGAATTTCTCGCCTATGCAAGACAGATCCTGGATCAGGTCGGCCTCATGCAGGAGAGGTATCTGAATGTAAATGAACGGAACCCGAGATTTTCCGTATCCTGCCAGCATTATTCTTTTGCGGTCAATGCATTTGTAGATGTGATCCGTAAATTTGATGCGAGAAAATATGATTTCACACTGCGGGAGACACAGACTTATGAGATCATCGAAGATGTGGCGAAGCTGAAAAGTGAGATAGGTATTCTGTATACTTCTTCACAGAATGAGACGATCATCATGAAACTGATCCGTCAGAATGATCTGAAATTCGAAGAGTTATTCGTAGCAAAGCCACATGTATTTATCAGTTCAAAGCATCCGTTGGCAGATAAGGAAGCACTGACACTGGAAGATCTGGAGGAGTATCCGTATTTGTCATTTGAGCAGGGGGATTATAATTCCTTTTATTTTTCCGAAGAGATATTAAGCACACTGGACCGGAATAAGAACATCAAAGTTAGAGACCGGGCAACGCTTTTCAATCTGGCGGTCGGCCTGGACGGGTATACGGTAAGCTCCGGCGTGATCAGTAAAGAGCTGAATGGAGAGAATATTATCGGAAAACCACTTCTGGTAGACGAATATATGCGGATCGGAACGATTGTGCGGAAAGATGTGGCACTGAGCCGGTATGGAAAAGCATATATGGAAGCATTGAAAAAATATACAGGCGGATTGTAAAAAAAGAAGAAAAGCAGTGGAGAAAGGTTTCATTTGTAAAAGAAGTTGCGGAAGAAGTCTGAAATGTTTAATATAAAATTGAATATATAAAAAAGATATGGAAGATATATCAAATATACGTTTCACATTTTTGATATTCTTTCGTATAATAGTCTGCTGAGGGGGATGGATCGGAAAACGTAAGAACGTATGAGAATCATCCTCCGTTTTTATTCTAAGGAGATGAAAACATGGGAGTAATGAAAAGTTTATTTTCCGGAAAGCAGATGTCGGAGGCATTCATCTGTAGTGCATTTCTGGCCTTGTCGGGTGGGTTTCAGGATGCGTATACCTATAATACGAGGAATGAAGTATTCTCGAATGCACAGACAGGTAATGTGGTGCTGATGAGCCAGAATTTCATGACGGGAAAATGGGAGGCTGGACTGAAATATTTATTTCCGCTTTTTGCATTTGCTTTAGGTGTTCTGATTGCGGAGCAGATCCAGAATAAGTACAAATATGCCAGACGCCTGCACTGGAGACAGGGAATACTGGGAGCAGAGATCCTCATTTTGTTTGTTGTAGGATTTATTCCGCAGCGGGGAAATATGATCGCGACTGTTCTGGTATCCTTTGCCTGTGCGATGCAGGTGCAGAGTTTCCGGAAGGTAAATGGATTTTCATATGCAAGTACTATGTGTATCGGAAACTTACGGAGTGGAACGGCGGCATTATCCTTCTATCTGAGAGAGAAAAAGCCGGAACAATTGCGGCAGGCAATGTATTATTTTGGAATTATAGTTCTTTTTGCGGTAGGAGCCGGAATCGGAGGCAATCTTTCAGCCAATTATGGAATCCATATGATCTGGGTATCCTGCGGACTTTTGATCGTCAGCTTCCTGCTGATGTTCCTGGATATAGAATCCCGGAGAAACGAAAGATAAAAAAGGGACAAAAAAGAGACATTGATCCGTCATCAGATACGGATCAGTGTCTCGATTAGTTTTTGCGCTGCAATGCTCTGTGGTCTGGAAGCATTCTGTACAAGACAGATTTGTCTCGCAGGAAGGGATTCTTTCAGATGGATCTGAAGAATTTCTCCACGCTTGAGCGGTTCTTCTGCAAGCTTCTCCGGATAGAAGCCGATACCAAGATTGTGCTGGATCAAAGCCAGGCACTGGTCGGTGGATGTAACTTCAAGATCCGGACGGAACGGAAGCCCGTGAGAAGAAAAGTATTGAATATGAAGATCTCTGGTGCTGGTGTTATTTTCCAGCGAGACGAAAGGGTAGTCCGTAAGTTCTTCCAGTGAGCAGATGCGGGAAGCCGGTTCTTTGTATTTTGGGCCGGCGATCAGAATTTCCCGGAAAGAACCCAGGGAGATTTTCTGAAACTGTTTTTGAACAGAAAGTGGAGTTGTTACAATTGCAAAATCCACCAGTCCGCTTTCCAGGGAAGCAATCGCCTGCGGAGTGGAATGGTTGGATATCTTAAGCCTTACATGTGGATAATGATTGTGAAATGCTTCTAATTTGGACAGAAGCATAATACGAAGTGCATTTTCACTGACTCCGATGGAGATGAGTCCGCTTGTAAGACTCTGGTCACGCTTGAGCTCGGCTTCTCCGAGTTCAAGCTGTTCGAAAGCAATCGCAACGTGGTTAAAAAGCTTCTGGCCTTCAGGCGTCAGTGAGACTCCGCGGTTCGAACGTACAAAAAGGTGACAGCCAAGTTCTGTCTCAAGATTATTCATACAACGGGTAATGTTCGGCTGGTTATTGTGTAATACCTCTGCCGCTTTTGTAAAACTGTGATGTTGTGCAACATGGTAAAAAATACGGTAATAATCGTATGTACTCATAATATCCTCCAAAATAATATATAAAATTGATATATATATATAGTTAGTTATCTTTAATACGGATGATGCCAGATAAGTATAATATATTCTAGGTGAAAAGACAATGTTAAGAAATAAAAAAATATATTACATAGTAGAAAAAAACGTAGTATACTGATTTATATTTTTCTTATAAACAGATGTGTTTGTAATGAAAATGATGGATACACCTGAGAGGAGAGACTTAATTATGATAAAAATGAATGTAAAATTTGAAACACCGGAACAGCTTGTAGAATTTTCAAGAATGTGTCAGAAAGTAGAGGCTGATACCTTGATTGAAGATACAGCACATAAACTTATCATTGATGGAAAATCAGTTATGGGAATGATGACAGTTACGCTGAATCAGAAGATGATTTTTGTAGTAGATGGTTCTGATGCGGAAGAGGTAGTTCATACATTTGAAAAATTCCGCACCGAAGAGGCAGTACAGAAGCAGAATCTGGGTTAACAATTGCATTTTACAGGTACTTATGGTATCGTAGTCAAGATGAGAAAAATAGAATGAAAACTGCAGGTGCCGGCTGGATAAGATTGATAGAGCCGGTGAAAAGGGAAACAGGTGCAAGTCCTGTGCGAACTCGTCACTGTGAGCAGGGAATATCAGAAAAGAAAAAAGTCACTGGATAACGGGAAGACAAGATTCTGATGTATGGATCTGTGAGTCAGGAGACCTGCCTGTAGTGTACATGGAAGTAAATCCGGACCACGAGTAATTGGTTGTACAAAAATGGAAGAAAATTATAATAAATTAACAAGGCCATTTTGTACCCTTTTACGGATGATTTCGTGGAAGGGTATTTTGGTTGACAGAAAAGTAGTAGGGAGAGAGTATAAGATGAAACATAATTCCAAGCAATTTTTGGCCTTATTTATGGCTGTGTCTATGGCAGTTGCACCGGTATCGGGAGTGTATGCGGAAGATCAGAATGCAGCCGTAGAAGATACATTGAGTGAGAATAAACAGGATAGTGATGAAGCTGGACAGACAGAGCCGGAAGCCGCTGCCGGACAGACAGAGTCGGAAGCCGCTGCCGGACAGACTGAGACAGAAGCCGCTGCCGGACAGACAGAAAGCAGTGTGACGACAGATACAAGTCAGGAAGTCACAAAAGAAGCCGGGAAAAATCAGGTAGCTGTTGAAAAGGTACAGAATACGCAGGAAGACGGAACCGCCCCACAGACGGAACCAATCGGCGAAGACGAAATATTTGAGAACATTACTGATATCAGCGGTATGGCAGGTGCTTTGAAAGACGGAGAATATGGTGTTGATGCGGATCATTTTTCGGCAAAACTGACTTCGGGTGGTTCAAGCAAGGTGAAGATTGAGTGTCAAAAAGTAATCGTAAAGAATGGAAAAGCAACAGCCTGGATAAATTTTAGCAGTTCTAAGTATGATAAAGTATGGGTGAAAGTGAATGGAACCCAGAACATATATCATGCAAAACCGAGAGAAGGCGAGGCCGGAGTTACATTTGAGATTCCTGTTAATTTAAATAGTTCAATGACTTTTATGGCACATACCAGTTCCATGAGTGGAAAAAATATTGCATATACGATCAATATTGCAATCCCGGAAGATACAGTTCCGTCGACACCATCCACACCGGATCAGACCGTTATTACGGAATTAAGTTTCAAAGAGGGATCTGAACTCAGCATGAAAGAGGGAGAAGTTCAGGAACTGACACCTCAGTTCACACCGGCATTATCAGCATCTGAGACAGCACCGGATATGACATGGACTTCTTCTGATCCAGAGGTTGTAACCGTTGCAAAATCCGGAACACAGGCTGAGCTGACCGCAGTGAAAGCAGGAACTGCTGAGGTGACTGTGTCTATTAAGAATGCGGAAGGAACAGAGCTTAAAGCCACATGCAAGGTAACGGTAACAGCATCGGAAACAGAAAATAAAACCCTGACAGATGGAAATTATCAGGTAGATGTGGATACTGGAAATAAGATGTTCAAAGTTACGAATTGTATCCTGACATCTGAAAAAGGTAAGATGTATGCTGTAATCACATTAAGCGGAACCGGATATGATTATCTTTATATGGGATCAGCAGCCGATGCGGCAGAAGCTGCAGCAAAAGACTACATTTCATATGTGGCTGATGAGGCAGGAAAATATACATACAAAGTTCCGGTAGAAAGTCTGGATAAAGGAATTGCAGTTGCGGCACATTCCATTAAAAAAGATAAATGGTATGACCGCACACTTATATTTTCATCTGCCTCTGCAAAACGTATCATAGCAGACGGAACCTATCAGGTGAATGCTGAAGCCGGCGGAAAGATGTTCCGTGTTACGGATTGTGTTATGACTGTAAAGAATGGACAGATGACGGCGGCAGTTACATTAAGCGGTCAGAGTTATAACAGAATCTATCTGGGCGATGTAAATAACGCATCGGATGATGAAAAGAACTGGATCCTTCCGGATTCGCTTCTTGCAGAGCAGTATACATTTCAGATTCCGGTAGAGAAACTGGATGAGGTAATGACAATTGCCGTTCATACGACAAAGAGTAATAAGTGGGACACCAGAACACTGACATTTCATTCAGAAGGCATGACTAAGATTGCGGACAGAAATAATGGAAATGCTTCGAATGGTAATAACGGAAGCAACGGCTCATTGACACCGGGCGGAAATAATAACAATCCGGGAAATGGTTCCAACGGAAATAACCAGGGAAATGCAGAAAACAATAATGGAAACAGTGGAACTACAGGAAATAATACGACAAACAATGGAAAACCGGATCAGGAATCAAAATACGAGTCTGATCTGAATAAGTCAACAGCCAGAGTCAACAGTACCACAGGATTAAAAGACGGTGTATACACACCGGACAGCTTCTCATGGTCAGGCGGAACCGGAAAGGTAAGCATCACTTGCAGCAAGGTAACGGTTACAGGCGGTCAGGCATATGCAACGATCACATTCAGCAGTCCGCATTACCAGTATGTAAAAGCGAATGGAAATGTATATTATCCGAGTGCGAAAACAGGAAGTTCTACATCCTTTGTAATTCCGGTAGAACTGAATAAGAATAACTCGGTTGTGGGTATGACAACGGCGATGTCTACGGCACATGAGATTAAATATACGATTTTTGTATACATTGCCGAAGCAGCAAAAGCCAATGCATCAGCGAGAGCCAACGGAAAAGAAGTAACGGTAATCGGTGCAAACGGAAGTGACAGCAGCAAGACGGCAACAGCAAACAAAAAAATGGACGAGGTAGCACCGGAGATCATCGGCCTGGAGTATCAGTCTGAAACAAAAGCCGAGTATGCGAAATATTTCAAGATATATCATTATGATCAGGGAATCACATTGTTGGAGATCGATATGAATAAAAAGACCGGAAGAAAAGCAGCCGGTAAGAAATGGAAAGAAGCATCAGAAATAAGCGGACTGAATCCGGCAGAGCAGGAGCAGGCAGCACTGTACCTGAACAAAGTGATCAAATATCTGATTGTTCCGGAAAATGTAGAGATTCCGGCGGGGCTGGATAAGGAAGTCATTGTGGTAAGACAGCCGGCAGATCATGTTTATGCAGGATCGAATAAGACGATTTCCCTGATGGAAGAACTGGGACAGCTTGATAAAGTGACAACAGTCGGTGTGAAGAAAAATAAATGCAAGAATGAAACTATCAAAGAAAAGATGGCTGAGAAAGAAGTCATTTATGCGGGAACGTCCGGCAAATTAAATTATAAGAAACTTGTAAAAAACAAATGTAATCTTGCACTCCTTTCATCCAGCGTGCTGCCGGAAAAAAGAAGCAGCAAAAAAGCGGCAAAGAAAAAAATGACAGCTTATCGAAAGATGACAGAGAAGATGACGCTTCTTCAGATTCCGGTGATCGTTGACCGTGCAAAAGATGAAAAAGGAAAAGATGCACAGAAAGAATGGGAAAAAGTCTACAAGGTGATTTTGGGATGTGACGGCCAAAGTGCAGAATAGAGATTGCGTAAGATAGCAGAGTGTGGACAATGCTCTTGTGATCAGAAAAAGTGGAGAAAAGGATGAAAAAGAGAACATATCGGCTGTTGTGTGTACTTGCAGGTACAGTGCTTCTGGTAACAGGAGCACTGACCGGGTGCAGCACCTCAGGCAAATCGGGTGTATTGAAAGGTGACGGAATACAGCAGACGGAAGAAGCAGGGGCGGCAGAAAAACATGCTCCGAAGATAGACGGTCTTGAGTATAAGAAAACAATGAAGCTGAAATATGCTACGGGTTTTGATGTCTATTATTATAAAGAAGGGTATAAATTACTGGACGTACACGAAGACAGGCAGTATCTGATCGTGCCGGAAGGTAAGAAGAAACCGGCAGATCTGGATAAAGAAATTGTGGTATTAAAACAGCCATTGGAGCACATTTATCTTGCAGCAACATCGGCAATGGCATTGTTTGATGCGATGGATGGGCTGGACAGTATCCGGATGTCGGGAGCACAGGCTTCGGACTGGTATATTGATCATGCGAAGAAAGCAATGGAAGACGGCAAGATCCTGTTTGCAGGAAAATACAGCGAACCGGATTATGAAATGCTGATAGATGAGGACTGTGATCTTGCAATTGAATCCACGATGATCCTGCATACACCAAAGGTTCAGGAGATGATCGAAGATCTGGATATTCCGGTGTTTATTGACCGTTCCAGTTATGAAAGTCATCCGCTTGGAAGGACGGAGTGGATCAAAGCATATGCAGCAATGCTGAACAAAGAAGATGCAGCAGATACATTTTTTGATACACAGATAGAAGTGATCGGCAGTCTGAAAGATTTTAAGAATACAGGAAAAACAGTTGCTTATTTCTTTGTGAATACAGATGGAACAGTGGTCGTAAGAAGCAGTAGTGATTATATTCCGAAGATGATCGATATTGCCGGAGGAAAATACATTTTTCAGGATCTTAAGAACACAAAAAGCAAGAGTGCTTCTGTGGAACTGTCGATGGAAGAGTTTTATGCAAAAGCAAAGAATGCAGATTATCTGATCTATAATGCATCGATCGACAGTCCGATCAATAGCATTGCAGATCTGACAGCGAAGAGTGAATTGTTCGCAGATTTTAAGGCAGTGAAGAACGGAAATGTGTGGTGCACCGGAAAATCACTGTATCAGGCAACGGACATTGTGGGAAATCTGATTACGGATATCAATCTGATGCTGACAGATGGAGATGAGAGTGGTATGACATTCTTGTATCGGGTAAAATAATACAGTATAATAATCAGGTGGGCGTTTGGATGTGTTCACCTGATTTTTTTTAAAGGAGAAACGATGGAGAAAGAGAATTTCAGGCGGCGTTCCAGATACATCCTGGTATTCGGGGTTCTGGCAGCGGCGTTCTGTGTTGTAACAGTTTTAAATATTAATACGGGAAATGTCCATATTTCAATAGCAGAAATATGCAAGATACTGATTCGAAGAGGCGGAGAAGGAACAGAGGCAAACATTATATGGAAGATACGACTTCCGAGAGTACTGATGGCGGCAATCCTGGGAGGCGCATTGTCATTATCCGGGTTCCTGCTTCAGACATTTTTCTCAAATCCGATTGCAGGTCCGTTTGTTCTGGGAATTTCTTCCGGGGCGAAGATGATGGTAGCGCTGGTAATGATATTTTTCCTGGAGAGATATGCGTTTGTATCTTCTTATACGTTGATCATTGCTGCATTTGCGGGTGCACTTATTTCCACTGGATTTATCCTGTTGTTGTCCAGAAAAATGGCACATATGGCAACCCTTCTTGTGGGTGGGATCATGATTGGATATATCTGCTCGGCAATTACTGATTTTGTTGTAACCTTTGCGGAAGATTCCGATATTGTCAATCTGCATGGATGGTCACAGGGAAGCTTTTCGGGAATGAACTGGAGTAATGTAGAGGTTGCCGCTACTGTAATCGGTGTGACGGTGGTACTTACATTTTTTCTGTCAAAACCAATCGGGGCATATCAGCTGGGGGAAGCATACGCACAGAGCATGGGAGTAAATATCAGATTTTTCAGGGTAGCACTGATTCTTTTGTCCAGTGTGCTTTCTGCCAGTGTGACAGCTTTCGCAGGTCCGATCTCATTCGTGGGAATTGCTGTTCCATACTTGATAAAGCATGCGCTGCAGACATCGAAACCGTTGGTTGTGATACCGGGAACATTTATCGGAGGTGCAGTATTTTGTATGATCTGTGATCTGATTGCAAGGATGGCATTTGCACCGATGGAACTGAATATCAGTACGGTGACATCGATATTCGGTGCACCGATAGTCATATTTATGATGGTACACGGACAGAAAGGCAGGTAGGAAATGAAAGATTATTATATAAAGACGAAAGACCTTTCTGTAGGATATCAGGGAAAGGTGTTGATCCGTGATATCAATCTGGATATAAAAAAGGGGGAGATCGTTACCCTGATCGGACCAAATGGTGCGGGAAAATCCACCATATTAAAGAGCGTTACCAGACAGTTGAAACTGATCGGAGGCGAAGTCTATCTAGATTCAGATGAGATACGAAAGCTTTCTTATAAGAGTATGGCCAGGAAGGTGGCAGTAATGCTGACGGAACGGATGAAACCGGAACTGATGACCTGTCACGATGTAGTGGCGACAGGGCGCTATCCGTATACCGGAAGATTGGGAGTCCTTTCCAGGGAAGACGAAAACAAGGTGGATGAAGCATTGATGGCTGTGCATGCTCAGGAATTAGGAATCCGGAATTTTCTGGAAATCAGTGATGGACAGAGACAGCGTATATTACTGGCAAGAGCCATCTGTCAGGAACCGGAAGTCATGATCTTAGATGAGCCGACATCCTATCTGGACATCCGGCATAAATTAGAACTGCTGGAAATCTTAAGAAAGATGGCAAAAGAAAAAGAAATAACAGTGATCATGTCCCTGCATGAGATCGATCTGGCACAGAAAATTTCAGATAAAGTAGTCTGCGTAAAAGGAGACAGGATTGCAGGCTTTGGAAACCCGGAAGAAATATTTACGGAAGAAAAAATGAGGGAACTGTATGGGATTGATAATGGTTATTATGATCCATGCTTTGGAAGTGTGGAACTTCCAAGGGTAGTGGGAAAACCGGAAGTTTTCGTCCTCTCATCCTGTGGAACCGGAATTCCGGTTTACCGGAAACTTCAGAAAGCCGGAATCCCATTTGCTGCCGGAATCCTATATCCGGGCGAGTGCGACTATCAGCTCGCAAGACTGCTCGCATCCGAGATCATCAGTGAAGAACCATACGAGCCAATATCCTGCGAGACCTACCGAAAAGCATTAGAAATGATGGAACAATGCAAAAAAGTGATCAATGCCGGAGTCAAAACCGGAAAGATGAATCAGAAAGCAGGGGAACTGCTTAAGATTGCGGAAGAGAGAGGGATGTTAATTTAATTGGGATTTAATTCAGGAAGGCTTTGGATACCCGAACCGGAATAAAGCTTGAAAAGGCGTTCCTGCTCAGGTTCCATCGGCGGGTCAATTCTAAAGGGGCAAAATTC
>ERZ1034952.3522-NODE-3522-length-10453-cov-13.431044_pt1 | contig 10453 bp, 8 predicted proteins | sample MGYA00520625_ERZ1034952 | MGnify/ENA primary metagenome ERZ1034952 (study PRJEB33766, sample SAMN09781773) | gut metagenome | biome: gut microbiome | host: Homo sapiens | place: Madagascar | study: EMG produced TPA metagenomics assembly of the PRJNA485056 data... | reverse complement strand
ATCTTATAGATTATTCTAAAAAGAAATGAAAATACGTAATAACATACAAAAAATATCGCTGGAAATTAGACAAAATAGAGAAAAAAAGTGTATTTAAGTTGAAATGTTGACAGATGAAATTGAGAGTGCTAGTTTTGTTAATGAGGTTAGCGTTAACAATATTTTGGAAGTATTGCAAAAGAGTATGAAAAAATTCATCCGAATGTAAAAATCAATATCATCAACAATCCATGGGATGGATTTTGGACAAAATTGCCACTTGCCTTACAGAAAGGATCAGAAGGGCCGACACTTTTTAATGTCATAATAGCTATCAGCATCTGATTCTTCCTTATATGGAACCGTATGATATTGATAAGAAGGAGATAAGAGATGGAAGAATTATATAGAATAAAAACAGAAGGGCATGCGGAAGACGCAGCGATTATCCAGGGAGAAAAATATAGATTCACAGTATTAACAGAAGAAATGATAAGACTTGAGTACTGTGAAGATGGAAAGTTTGAAGACAGAGCAACACAATGTGTGATAGATCGTAAATTCAAAGTGCCAGAATATCAGGTAATAGAAAATGAGGAATCACTGGAGATTATTACAGATAAGATTCATCTTGTTTATAATAAGCAGAAATTTACCGATTACGGTCTGTCGGTTCAAGTCAGAGGAAATATCAGTGTCTACCATAGCATCTGGCATTTCGGGGAAGAGGCAACAGATCTCAGAGGAACAGCAAGAACGCTGGATGAAGCAGATGGTGCGATTGAGCTGGAGCATGGAATCATCTCAAGGTTTGGTTATGGAATTTTAGATGACAGCAGGTCACTTGTAATAACAGAAGATGGATGGGTAGAGCCGAGAAAGGAAGATTGTATTGATATTTATTTCCTGGGGTATGGACATGAATATGAGCATTGTCTGAAAGACTACTATCATCTCACTGGAAAGACACCGTTGCTTCCACGGTATGCACTTGGAAATTGGTGGAGCAGATTTTACCGTTACAATGATCAGGAATATAAAGCATTGATGACAAGATTCGAGAAAGAAGAAATTCCTTTTTCCGTATCTGTGATTGATATGGACTGGCATCTGGTTGATATTGATCCGAAATACGGAAGCGGATGGACAGGCTACACATGGAACAAAGAACTGTTCCCGGATCCGAAAGAATTTATGACCTGGCTTCATGACCATAGATTAAAGGTAACATTAAATGTGCATCCCGCAGGAGGCGTGCAGGCTCATGAAGAAAAATATAAAGAGATGGCAGAAGCTATGGGGAGAGACTGGGAAAAGGAAGAGCCTGTGAACTTTGACGTTACAGATCAAAAATTTTTGAAAGCTTATTTTGAATACTTACATCATCCAAATGAAGAAGAGGGAGTGGATTTCTGGTGGCTGGACTGGCAGCAGGGGGGACTGTCTAAAATACCGGGACTGGATCCGCTGTGGATGTTGAATCATTACCATTATCTGGATAGTGGAAGAAGAGGAAAAAGAAGATTAACATTTTCCAGATACGCGGGAATGGGAAGTCACAGGTATCCAGTCGGATTTTCCGGAGATACGATTATTAGCTGGGAATCTCTGGCATTTCAGCCATATTTTACAGCGAATGCAAGTAATGTGGGATATGGGTGGTGGAGTCATGATATCGGCGGCCACATGAAAGGATACAGAGATGAAGAATTGTCCACCAGATGGATACAGTTTGGTGTATTCTCTCCAATTATGCGTCTGCATAGTTCGAATAGTGCATTCACCGGAAAGGAACCGTGGAATTATAATGCAGTATCGGAAAATATTATGAAACGCTATTTGAAGCTTCGACATGAAATGATTCCATATCTTTATACGATGAATTATCATGCCTCTCATGACGGACAGCCATTGATACGTCCAATGTATTACCTGGAACCAGAGCAGCCGGAAGCATATGAAGTGCCAAATGAGTATTATTTTGGAACGGAGTTGGTTGTATGTCCGATTACAGAGCCGACGGATAAAGCAGCTGGGACAGCGTGTGTAAAAGCATGGATTCCGGAGGGTAAATGGTATGATATCTTTAGCGGACTGAAATATGACGGTGGACGTATGCTGGAACTTTACCGGTCGCTGGAGGATATTCCGGTACTGGCAAAGGAAGGTGCAATTATTCCGTTGACAGATCTGACAGAGTATACGAACAGTGTGGAAAATCCAAAAGAACTTGCAGTTAAGATCGTTCCGGGCAAAAAGAATGCATTTATACTGATGGAAGATACAGGAGATACATGTGAAGATAAAGAAGAAAATTGGGCTCAGACAAAACTGGAATGGATAAATGAAAATGAATTTATAATCCATCCGGCAAATGGAAATCTTGATGTTATTCCAAAGTGTAGGACATGGAAAATGGAATTTTATGGAATTGCGGATGTGGATAATCTCGAGGTTACAGTTGGAGGAAAGGCGATAGAAACAGAAAGAATATATGATGAAAAGCGTCATATATGTCAGGTAAATATTCCAGAAACGGAAGTAACAGAACAGATTACGATAAGTTTTTCTAAAGGATACCTTTTGATGGAAAATAATAAACCAGCAGAAATATTTGCATTATTATATCAGGCAAAAATCGAATATGAAGTAAAAGAAAAGATATATGCTTATATGAAAGAAGGAAAAACATCCAGTGAAGTGCTTGGAATTATACAGGCTATGCATCTTCCGGATAGTGTATATGGAATGTTAAGCGAAGTATTGCTGGCTTAGTTAATGAAAAAATTATGAAAATCTACAAAGCCGGACAGCTTGAATGTATTGAGATAAAAATTGTGTTATACTGTGTAAAGTTGGAAAGAGAGGTAGCATAATGTTATATACAATACCAGACTATTATCATGAATTTTCCTGCATTGCAGGAGAATGTGAAGATACCTGCTGTGCCGGCTGGCAGATCGTGGCAGACGAAGCAGCACTGAAAAAATATAAAAAAGTAACCGGATCATTCAAAAAAAGATTAAGACGATCTATTAACTGGAAAGAGGGAACATTTAAGCAGGACAAGAATAAGAGATGTGCCTTTTTAAATGATGAGAATCTCTGTGATATGTATACTGCGCTCGGTGAGAAGAGCCTGTGCAGAACCTGTAAGATGTACCCGAGGCATGTGGAAGAATTCGAAGATGTCAGGGAGATGACACTGTCTGTATCCTGTCCGGAGGTGGCAAGGATTCTGCTTGGTAAAAAGGAACCGGTGCGTTTTCTGACTTATGAAAGTAACAAGGAAGAAGAATACGATGATTTTGATCCGTTTCTGTATTCGAAACTGGTAGATGCAAGAAAAGTGATGATCGATATTCTTCAGGACAGAAGTAAAAAATTAGATTTGCGTGTAGGACTGGTGCTGGCGATCGCACATGACTTACAGGTGCGGATCAAAAGAGAGGATATATTTTCTATAGACGACGTATTTGAAAAATACCAGACAGAGAAAGCAATTCAGTTTGTGGAAGATAAATTAACAGAAGACGAAGATTATGCATTTATTACAAAAATGTATCAGAATCAATATCTGATGGAACGATTAAGAGACGATTGGGAGCCATATCTTCTGGAGGCAGAGAAACTTCTGTATGGTCATCTTAAAACGACAGATGAAAAGACGCAGGCAGAAGATAAGGAAAGATACATGGAACAGAAACAGCAGTTTCATGAATGGCTGAAAGAACATATGCCGGAATATGAGATTCAGTATGAACAGTTACTGGTATATTTTATCAGTACCTATTTCTGTGGTGCGGTGTATGACGGTGAGGCTTATGTGAAAGTGCAGATGGCGGCAGTCAGTGTCTTGCTGATTCATGAACTTATGATGGCAAGGTGGATAAAAAACGAGGAAGTTCTTGAACAGGAAGATGTCGTAGATATCGTGTACCGCTACTCCAGAGAGCTGGAGCATTCAGATCCAAATCTGAATCTGATGGAAAAACTGATGCGTAGAGATATGCTTCCCTGGTTCAAAAAAGTATATTGATGTCCGGATAAAAGAAAAGATAAGAAAAGTTATAGTTGTAAATAACAGACAACTATGCTATAACTTTTAACAGGGAATGAAGTTCTCCCTTAGTATAGAACAATACTTAAACCGCTGATAAAGCTGATGACTTCTGCGAATGATCACGCAGAAAGTCTCAGCTTTTTTGTTGCTTAAGCATCCGGACGAAGCTGCCAGTGGCAGATTCTGTAGGTGGTTTCAAATATTCAAAAAGCGGAAGATAAAATAACAGGAGGATTTATATTATGTTACTAAGTGTTGCGCTGATCCTGCTTTGTGGTATGGGCATGAGCTGGATCTGTCAAAAATTAAAATTGCCGGGGCTTCTGGGAATGCTGCTTACGGGTATTCTTCTTGGCCCGTATGTTTTGAATCTGCTGGATGAAAATCTGCTTAACATATCATCTGAGCTTCGGAAGATGGCACTGATCATTATTCTGATGCGGGCAGGTCTCGGACTGGATGTATCAGGACTTAAGAAAATAGGACGTCCGGCAGTGATGATGTGTTTTGTCCCTGCAAGCTTTGAGCTTGCAGGAATAATTCTTCTGGCGCCCGGATTGATGGGACTTTCCGTGCTTGAGGCGGCAATACTGGGTGCTGTTCTGGCAGCGGTGTCACCTGCGGTTGTTGTGCCGAGAATGGTAAAACTAATGGAAGAAGGATATGGAACGAAAGAAGGGATACCGCAGTTGATTCTCGCAGGAGCATCCGTAGACGATGTCTATGTAATCGTACTCTTTACGACATTTACTGGAATCATGCAGGGAAAAAGCGTATCTGTGATGAGTTTTCTGAATATTCCGGTATCGATTATTCTGGGAATTGTGACAGGTCTGTTTACAGGGTGGTTGCTGGCGAAATATTTTGAAAAAGTGCATATCCGGGATACAGTAAAAGTATTCATATTGCTGAGTATTTCGTTCTTACTCGTCGGTCTAGAAGATGGACTGACAACAACGATTACATTTTCCGCATTGATCGCGGTGATGTTTCTTGGTGTCAGTCTGCAGAAATACAGGGAACCGGTGGCAAAAAGGATATCTGTGAAATGCGGGAAATTATGGGTGGCAGCAGAGGTATTCTTATTCGTGCTGGTTGGTGCGACTGTAAATATCGGATATCTGTCTCATGTAGGACTCAAGGCAGTCGTTTTAATCGGTGGCGCACTGATCTTCCGAATGGCAGGGGTCTTTGTATGTCTGCTTGGAACGGATATGAATGGAAAAGAAAAATTATTTACGATGATGGCATACACACCGAAAGCAACCGTACAGGCTGCAATCGGAGGAATCCCGCTGGCACTTGGATTTGCGTGTGGCGATGTGGTTCTGACGGTAGCAGTGCTTGCAATTGTACTGACTGCACCGCTTGGAGCATTTGCGATTGATAGCAGTTACAAAAAATTTCTGACAAAAACTAAGTGATTCCATTGCAATGTATTCTCTGTATAAAATAAAGTAGATCCAATATCTGATTGACAAATGGCAGTTCTGTGATATCATATAAAACATATAGGAAAAGAAAGCTATGTTCATATAATAAAGGAACACAAAAATACCATGAAATAAACGGAGGACTGCCATATGACAAGAGAAGAAGCATGGGAATTATTAACCGAATATAACCAGGATGAATTTCATCTCCTGCATGCACAGACGGTAGAGAATACGATGCGTTATTTCGCAAGAGAGCTTGGGTTTGCGGATGAGGAAGATTTCTGGGGAATCGTAGGACTTTTACACGATCTGGATTTTGAAAAATATCCGGAAGAACACTGTATCAAATCGCAGGAGATCATGAAAGAACGGGGAATCGATGAGAAGATCATCCATGCAACGGCGAGTCACGGCTATGCGATCACAGTGGATATCAAACCGGAGCACGAGATGGAAAAAGTATTGTATGCGGTTGATGAGCTGACGGGTCTGATCGGAGCTGTTGTATTGATGCGTCCGTCAAAAAGTGTACAGGATCTGACATTAAAGTCTGTAAATAAAAAATACAAGAGCAAGAATTTCGCAGCAGGATGTTCCAGAGAAGTCATCGAACGCGGAGCGGATATGCTCGGATGGACACTGGAAGATCTGATTCAGAGAACAATTGATGCTTTGAAGACATTCCAGGATTAAAAAAGGCGAAAAAGGATAACGGACGAATGGTTCGGAGGATTGGCATTTGTCAAAAAATGTGATATCATAGTAATTAAGTAGGAGATGAACCGGGAGAAGAGACCCGGATGAAAGGTGAAGTACTATGAAGATATCAACAAAGGGCAGATATGCACTGAGAATTATGATTGATCTGGCAGAGAATGCAAATGGGGAATATATTCGTCTGAAAGACATATCGGCAAGACAGGGAATTACATTAAAATATATGGAACAGATTATGCCGATGCTGACAAAGGCCGGATATGTAAGAAGTTATCGTGGTAATAACGGTGGTTATATGCTGGCGAAAGAGCCGGAAGAATATACAGCCGGAGATATTATCCGCACAACAGAAGGAAGCCTTGCGCCGATTGCATGTCTGGATGACGTGCCGAATCGCTGCGAGAGACAGGACCAGTGTTCCACACTTGAGTTCTGGGAAGGACTTAAGAAAGTAATCGACCAGTATGTGGACAGCATAACACTTGCAGATCTGGTGAAAAATCATGCAGAGAAGTGTGAGAAGCTGGACTTGTAAAATGATGTGCAAGAGTAAATGTATAAAAAGCAAGAAAAATACAGCAGGTGAAGGCATGCTGTATTTTTTATACCCAAATATGAAAAAGAAGCTGCGGGATATTAGATTAAGATAGAATGTTACAACTGTAAAACTGGCGTGCACAAAAATATGAAAAGTGGCTGTTTTAAAAATACCAGATGAGCGTATGATAGGACTCAAAGAAAATTCACAGAAAACAGATAGGAAAGGTACAGGAATTATGAAAGAAAACAGATATGAATTGAATAAGCAGATGGCACAGATGTTAAAAGGTGGAGTTATCATGGATGTGACAACTCCGGAACAGGCAAAGATCGCAGAGGAAGCAGGTGCATGTGCAGTCATGGCACTGGAAAGAATCCCGGCAGATATCCGCGCAGCAGGCGGTGTATCCCGTATGAGCGATCCGAAGATGATCCGCGGCATTCAGGAAGCGGTATCCATTCCGGTTATGGCAAAATGCAGAATCGGACATTTTGTAGAAGCGCAGATTCTCGAAGCAATCGAAATTGATTATATTGATGAAAGTGAAGTACTTTCACCGGCCGATGATATTTACCATATTAATAAAAAAGAGTTCAAAGTACCATTCGTATGTGGTGCAAGAGATCTCGGCGAGGCACTCCGCCGTATCGCAGAGGGTGCATCCATGATCCGTACAAAAGGCGAACCGGGAACCGGAGATGTGGTACAGGCAGTCCGTCATATGAGAGCAATGAATGCGGAAATCCGCCGCATCCAGAACTTAAGAGCAGACGAATTATTCGAAGCTGCGAAACAGTTACAGGTTCCGGTCGATCTGGTAGAGTATGTTCATGAAAATGGAAAACTTCCGGTTGTAAACTTTGCGGCAGGCGGAGTTGCGACACCGGCAGATGCGGCACTGATGATGCAGCTTGGAGCAGAAGGTGTATTCGTAGGTTCCGGAATCTTCAAGTCAGGTAATCCTGCAAAACGTGCGGCTTCTATTGTGAAAGCAGTTACGAACTACACAGATGCCAAACTGATCGCTGAACTTTCGACAGATCTTGGCGAAGCAATGGTGGGAATCAACGAACAGGAAATCGAATTATTAATGGCAGAAAGAGGAAAATAAGATGACGATTGCAATCTTGGCAATGCAGGGAGCATTCTTAGAGCATGGACAGATGCTGGAACGTCTGGGCGTGGAACATTTTGAAATCCGCAAAAAAGAAGATCTGAATCGTCCATTTGATGGCCTGATCCTACCAGGAGGAGAAAGTACCGTTATGAGAAAGCTTCTGATCGAACTGGACATTTACGATACATTGAAAAAGAAGATTGAAGACGGACTTCCGGTATTCGGAACCTGTGCCGGACTGATCCTTTTGGCGGAGCAGGTGGAAGACGGAGTTCCATGTTTTGGTACGATGAATATTCTGGCAAAGCGGAATGCATATGGAAGACAACTTGGAAGCTTTTATACAGAAGAGAACATGAAGGGATTAGGTGAGATTCCGATGACATTCATCCGTGCACCGTATATCGCCGATGTCTATGGAGAGGCAGAGACACTTGCCGTAGTAGATGGAAAAGTTGTGGCTGCCAAACAGGGCAATCAGTTAGCAACCGCATTTCATCCGGAATTGAATGATGATACAAGTGTGCATGCATATTTTGTAAATATGATAAAAGCGAGTTAGGCACAGGCCGCATAAAAAATTTCATATCAATATCAGAAAGCCAGTGGTAGGAAATACTTTGTGCCGATCCAATTCTTATGTATCCACTTTCCAGACTGTTCAGGCGGTCGGCCGTCTTCTGGCTCATATGCTCTTCGTGACAGATCTTGCGGAGAGATTCGAAGGTGTTAGAAGAACAAAGAAAAGATGGAAAGGAATGAAGTATAAATCATTATGCAGAAGTTACCAAGTAGTATATTTAATGATGTTATTGGCCCGGTCATGCGCGGACCATCAAGCTCTCATGTTGCAGGTGCGGCAAGGATTGCAGATCTGGTGAGACAATCCATGAAAGGAAAAATCAGCAGGGCAGTTGCCGATTTTGATATCAATGGCTCTCTGGCAGCATCACACACCGGTCATGGAACCGATATGGGATTTGCCTGTGGACTTATGAATCTTCCACTTTCGGATCCACACGTAGATCAGTATGAAAGACTGGCAAAAGAAGCCGGAATTGAAATTGAATATAGAATTCTGGATTACGGAGCAGTCCATCCGGGAAATTACCGTATGGAAGTGACAGATGATACGGAATGTGTCAGACACTGGGAAGGAATTGCTGTCGGCGGCGGTATGGTTAAGATGCAGAAACTGGAAGAATTCGAAGTCAATATCTGTGGAGATTTCTTTGAAATTCTAGTGATGCTGGATACGGAAAAATGTCCGGTCAAAGCATATGAAAGCAAGATTACCGGACTGACGGGGAAAAGTGAATTTTCACTGCAAAGTAAGAAAACCGGCGAAGATCAGATAGCGAACCGGGATCTTTTGAATCTAAAATATGCCGAACCTGTCAGTGAAGAGATCCGAAAACAGATAGAAGAGACGGAAGGTGTTCTGGATGTGATCTATCTGGAACCGGTACTTCCGACGCATTCAAGCGGTCATTGTGAAGTACCGTATTCTTCGGCAGAACAGCTTTTGAATTATGCAAAAGAAAATATTATGGAGCCGTGGAAATATGCGGCTTATTATGAAAGCTGCCGTGGTGGCAAATCTGTGGATGAAGTATTTACACAGATGGAAGAGATTTTAAAAATCATGGAATCCGCCGTAGATGAAGGACTTGCGGGAACGGAATACAAGGATCGGATTCTCGGAGCACAGTCACAGAAAATCCAGGAGGCAGAACAAAATAGAAAGCTAATTCCATGCGAACCGTTGAACACTGTAATCAAGTCGATTACAGCAATTATGGAAACGAAAAGTTCAATGGGACTGATCGTAGCGGCACCAACGTGTGGATCTTGCGGCTGCCTTCCGGGAACGGTCATCGGACTTGGAAGATTCATGAAACTTTCCCGAGAAGAGATGATAAAGGGTCTGCTTGTTGCCGGTCTGGTCGGAATCTTTTTTGCAGAAGAAGCAACATTTTCAGCAGAAGTCGGAGGCTGTCAGGTAGAGTGTGGTGCAGGCTCCGGTATGGCGGCAGCAGCACTGGTGCAGATGATGGGCGGAAATGTGACACAATGCATGGACGCGGCGTCGGTTGCACTCCAGAACATTACGGGACTTGCCTGTGATCCAGTCGGAAACAGGGTTGAGGTTCCGTGTCTTGGCAAGAACATCATGGGAGGAAGTAACGCAATCTCAAGTGCCAATATGATTCTGGCAGGCTATGACAAAGTGATTCCGTTGGATGAGACGATACAGGCAATATATGAAATCGGGAAGTCTCTGCCGTTGGAACTTCGATGTACATTCGGTGGTCTTGGAAAGACGAAGACTGCACTGGAGATATTGGAGAAGACGGAAAGACACTTTACATAATATCTAAAGAATCTTAATTACCCCAAGCAAAAAAACATCCCTGGGCAATCACATTCGTAATCTGTGCGATTCAGTTAGAGCGAAGCTTGGTTCCATCTAATTTGACAGCGAATACACTCATCATAATCATTCCGATTACTATAATTCCAAAGAAGATACCTGCAGGGAGAGAGAAAATCTCTCCCTTTAATATATGTAGAATAGAAACATATTGGTAAATTATATT
>ERZ1034952.3519-NODE-3519-length-10459-cov-24.959054_pt1 | contig 10459 bp, 7 predicted proteins | sample MGYA00520625_ERZ1034952 | MGnify/ENA primary metagenome ERZ1034952 (study PRJEB33766, sample SAMN09781773) | gut metagenome | biome: gut microbiome | host: Homo sapiens | place: Madagascar | study: EMG produced TPA metagenomics assembly of the PRJNA485056 data... | reverse complement strand
TGTGGAAGATATCATTTTTCTCCCACGCTGCTAGTACGTCATTGTTTGTCTGAGTGAGATTCAGACCGTTGTGCTCGGCAAATTTCTTAGCCATATTATCTATTTTAATTTTATATTGTTTTTACTTTTGGGCGCAAAGTTACAAAAAAAATATGTTTTTCCCGAATAAAGGGGTAATAAATTAATAATTTTTCTATTAAAAATCCCGATTTGAGCACCAAAATAGTATCGGATGCTCAAATCGGGAATCAATATTCTATTAAGGCTGGCTGGAAAACTACAGGTTTTCCGCCTCCTGCAGCCAGATGGTGGATGCGGCATCGCTAGGCATGCGCCAGTCGCCACGAGGACTGAGGCTCACGCTTCCCACCTTCGGACCATCAGGCAGACAGCTGCGCTTGAACTGCTGGTTGAAGAATCTTCTCACGAAGGTCTTGAGCCATTTCTTGATAGTCTCCTCATCGTAGGAATCAGGATCGTTGTCGCTGATCTTCACACGCTCCAGCTGGGTATCGATGAACGCCTTCTTAGCCAACATGTAAATCTTGGAAGGACGGAAACCGAAACGCAGGAAGTAATAGAGGAAGAAATCGTGCAACTCGTATGGTCCTACCAGGTCTTCCGTCTTCTGCTTGATGTTTCCGTTCTCATCGGCAGGAATCAGCTCCGGACTGATAGGTGTGTCGATGATGTCGCGCAGGGTGATGCGGCTCTGCTCATCCACTCCACTCTCGGCAACATAGTTCACGAGATGGCGGATCAGAGTCTTAGGGATGCTGGCATTCACGCCATACATGCTCATGTGGTCGCCATTATAGGTGGCCCATCCCAGAGCCAGCTCAGAGAGGTCGCCGGTACCTATCACCATACCGCCCATCTTGTTGGCAAGGTCCATCAGAATCTGGGTACGCTCGCGTGCCTGAGAATTCTCGTAGGTAACATCATGCACGCTGGCATCATGACCGATATCCTCGAAATGCTGGGTCACCGCCTTGGCGATGCTGATTTCACGGATGCTGATGCCCAGGCTCTTCATCAGCGAGATGGCATTATTATATGTTCTATCGGTGGTTCCGAAACCAGGCATGGTAACACCCACGATGCCACGGCGGTCCATCTTCAGCTTATCGAATGCCTTGACGCAGACGAGCAGGGCAAGAGTGGAATCCAATCCGCCGCTGATACCCACTACTACCGTCTTGGCATGGGTGTGGACGATGCGCTTGGCAAGACCCATCAGCTGGATATTGAAAATCTCCTCGCAAGAGGCATTCATATCGCTGCTGGTAGGAATGAAAGGATGAGGATTCACCTCGCGCTCCAATACGAATTCACGCTCGTTCTCGGTAGGTTCAGCATCGATGTTTCGGATATTGAACTGACCGCCCAGAACAGAGTATTTGATGTTGCGCTGGGCATTGACATAGGTGGAATTGGTGCGACGCTCCGAACGGAGTTTCTCCACATCTACCTGCGCAATAACCATCTGAGGGTCAAGAGAAAAACGTTCACTCTGTGAAAGTAATACTCCATTCTCGTAAACCAGGGCATTTCCGCCATAAACCACATCCTGCGTGCTCTCGCCGAAACCACAGGAACTGTAGATGTAACCCGTCATGGTGCGGGCACTCTGCTGACTCAGAAGGCTCTTCAGATAGTTGTGCTTTCCGATGAGTTCATCGCTCGCAGAGAGGTTGAAGATGAGGTCGGCACCAGCCAGTGCCAGCTTGTTGCTAGGAGGAGCCGGCGCCCATACATCCTCGCATATCTCTACGCCAAACTGCACGCCGTCATAGGTGCGGAAAATCTGCACATCCGGAGTCAGCTTCACCTTGTGTCCGGCATAGCGGACCTCGCAGTCGCGCAAATCCTGGGCAGAGGCAAACCAGCGCTTCTCATAGAACTCACTGTAGTTAGGGAGATAGGTCTTAGGCACGATGCCCAGGATCTGTCCGTGCTGGATCACGATACCGCAATTCAGCAGCAGATCGCCAGCCACTACCGGAGCGCCGACAATGGAGATGATGTCGAGTTTGCGGGTGAAATCGAGCAGCATCATCACCGCCTGCTCTGATGATTCCAGGAGCATCTGCTGGCGGAAAAGGTCCTGACAGGAATAGCCTGTGATAGACAATTCCGGGAAGGTAATGATCTCTACGCCCTTGCCTTCAGCCTGGGCTATCAGATCTTCTATCTGTTGGGTGTTGAAGATTACATCGCCTACCTTGACGGCAGGGATGGCACTTGCCACCTTCATAAATCCGTACTTCATGTTACTTTGAACTTTGAGATTTGAACTTTGAACTTTATGATTACTTTTATCGGATTGTTACCTGTGTGGCACCATATCCATACTCCTGGAAAGAAGCATCCTGATAGGTGCAGTTCTTATAGCGATAGTTCAGCTCGTGGATGAGTGCCTGGCGCAGAACGCCCTCGCCCTTACCATGGATGAAGATTATCTTCTGTCCCTTGTTTTTCTTGTTCTCAGCCATCGTCTTCTTGAAGATATCCATCTGATAATGAAGAATATCGGCAGAGTTCATTCCTGCAGTTGTTTCAAGCACTTCATCTGCATGAAGATCGATAACGAGGGTACCGTCATCCTTCTTGCTCTTCTTCTTGCTGGTGTTGGCTATCACCTTCTCGTCCTTGTACATCTGCTCCTTCAATCGCTTGGAATCGATGACCAGCGGACGGGCTACCTCGTCGTTCTCCACGATGGTGAAGAGATAGGCTGGAGTCTCGAAGAAATCATTCTCCTCGAAGAGATGGAGCTTGTAGAACTTCACAGGGTCCAGGCGGAACTGAACGTCCGTAGCTGGCTTCAGCAGGAAAGGCTTGTCCTTCTTGTAGGCAATCATCTGGATGGCGATGTGCTCCATCTCGTTCAAAGCCTCACGACCGAATTCCTCGATGAAGAGCTTGGTATTAGGCTCGATTTCGCCCTCCGCCTTCAGGGTCCACGCATTTCCCTCGGCTACGAGATAGGTGTAGCGCAGATAGTAGTTGCTGTCGTTCACCATATACGATTCGAAGCGGGTGTTGGTCACGTCCTTGATATCGACAGGCACGAAGGCGAGATAGGCGCTGAGCTTGTTGCCGCCCGTACGCTCCTGAATCTGCTTCACGAAGGTAATCTCGCGGTCGGCAGCATCATACTCCTCTACGTTCATATCCACGTCGTTCTCGTGCTCGTTCAGGATAGCCTTGATGCTTCGGCTGTCCTGATGCAGTTCGGTGTTGGCATGCTCCTCCGCTCTCTGCTTGGCATCCATCTTGGCAGAAATCATCTTGCCCATGGCATAGTCGTCCTGCTCCACCACTACCACCTCGTTGATAGGCATCGGAATCTCGAATCCGTCTTCATCCTCCACCAACACGATATTTTTGCCCTGGAAGCCGGCCACCTTTCCTCCGCCCACTTCACTCAGGAATCTTACTTTATCACCTTTCTTCATAGCTATTTTATTTTTTATTTTTATCTAATCATTTATTTAGCCTTAAGGATAAGTATTTTTAGTCTTAAGGCTAAATATTATTAGCCTTAACTCAAAATATATTTCCCCTTAAGCGGAATCACTCTTTCTGAAACGAGGATACATTTTGCAAAGATACAAAAGATATTGCAAAATAGGGATGATTTTAATATTTTTAATGCTGCCAGGAAAATAATCTGTAGGAAATGGGCTGGAATTGGGATATTTTTTATATCTTTGCATCAATATTATTTAGTATTATCGACTCTTAAACAATATTGATTATGATTACATTTCCATGCGCCAAAATAAATCTTGGCTTAAACATAGTAAGCAAGCGGGCTGACGGCTACCACAACCTGGAGACCGTGTTCTACCCTATCCCGCTTACCGACGCCCTGGAAATCAAGCTGATGGGCGATGAATTTCCAAGCGAGGTGCCTTGTGACTTGAAGATTACGGGCAACGCTGTAGATTGCGATGAGCAGAAGAACCTGGTGGTGAAGGCATACAATATGATTGCTGCCGACTTCAAGATTCCTCGCATCCATGCTCATCTGGTGAAGCGCATCCCTTCGCAGGCCGGAATGGGTGGCGGATCGGCTGATGCTGCCTACATGATCCGTCTGCTTGATGAACGCTTCCGCCTCAACATCGGAATCCCGGAGATGGAACGATATGCTGCCAAACTGGGTGCCGACTGCGCCTACTTTATCAGTGCCGACCCTGAGGATGGAGATACAGCCTGCTATGCTGAGGGTATAGGAAACGAGCTGATGCCGGTGAGCGGTCCCGGCGACAACATGAAGGGCTATTACATTGTGGTGGTGAAGCGCGATGACATTGCCGTAAGCACCAAGGATGCCTATGCTGCCATCACCCCGAAGCAGCCTGCCAAGTGCTGCCGCGACATCGTGCGCCAGCCTATCGAGACGTGGAAGGAGGAGCTCATCAACGATTTCGAGGCTCCTATCTTTGCGATGCATCCCGAGCTTGCCGAAATCAAGCAGAAGCTCTATAATCTGGGTGCCGTATATGCTGCCATGAGCGGAAGCGGAAGTGCCATCTTCGGCATCTTCAAGCATAAGCCAGCGAATATCGAAGAGCAGTTCGACGGAATGTTCTGCAAGGTATTAAAACTTTAGATTTAAAATATTAAGATGAACGAAGAAACACATCAGAAACTGATGACCATCAAGCGAAGCTTTCGCTTGCTGATGAACGGTCCGGGTTCGCAATCCATGCGCGACAAGGGCTTGGGATATAAGCTGAATTGGGGTGTGCCCTTCTATGAATTGAAGAAGATGGCGCAGGAATACGGCAAGGATTACGACCTCGCCATTGAACTTTGGAAGGAAGACATCCGAGAGTGCAAGATTCTTGCCACCCTCATCATGCCTGCCGACAGGATGCTTGCCGAGATAACGGATATCTGGATGGAGCAGGTGCAGAGCCAGGAGATGGCAGAGATGCTTGCCTTCAACCTGTTGCAGCATGTGGAGTATGCGCCTGTCATTGCCTATCAATGGATAGCAAGCGACAAACCGCTTTACGAAATAGCTGGTTTCCAGCTTCTAGCCCGTCTCTTTGCAAATGGCAAGGAGCCTAACGAGCGTGGCATCAATGAGTTCCTGGATCAGGCTGCCGTTGCCTTTCAGGGTGACAACATAGGTGTGAAGCATGCAGCCGCTAATGCCGTGATGCGTTTCTGCGATTTCGGAGAAGATTTCGAGAATATCGCCAGAGGGGCACTCAAAGGTATCTTCGAGATATAATTTTATCTGCGGAGTTTTTATTCATCGGATCTCACGCGGAGTTATCGGAAACATTCTTGCTTTTCAGATTACGCACGGAATTTAGACGGAAAGCGACCTGTTCGGTCGAGTAACCGAAACTGCATGATGTATAGTCACGCAGATTTCGCAGATGACGCAGATTTTAGGTCAAAAATCTGTGTATATCTGTGGAATCTGTGGGACACAAGTGGAAGCTGTGGGACATAAAAAGAGTCAATCAAAAAATCTGCGTTATCTGCGAAATCTGCGTTATCTGCGAAATCTGCGTGACCTTATAAAATGTGGTTTCAGCTCCCTCGACCGAACAGGTCGCTTTCCGTCTAAATTCCGTGCGTAATCCGAAAAGCAAGAATGTTTCCGATAACTCCGCGTGTTCCGATGAAGAATATCACATGAAAAACTTCTGGTATTCGTTTTCGAAATTCGGAGTGAAAACACCTTTTCCGATATTTTCCTTGATTTCTTCCTTACTCCAGAATCTGCCGCCAGCCAATTCCACCTGGCTCGGTTTCACCTCGCCATCATACACACAGCGATGCACATATACCAGTTCCTTTTCTCTCTGACTCTCAAACACATAGTGTCCTAAAGACTCCGGTTCGAAATCCGTGATACCCAGTTCTTCCCTCACTTCACGATGAAGCGCCTGGTTCACGCTTTCGCCCAAATCCACATGTCCGCCACAGGCAGTATCCCACTTATCAGGCTGAATATCCTTCCATGCCGGACGATGCTGGAGATATAAATCTCCCTTACTGTTGAATACATGCAGATGAACCACAGGATGCAATATCTTGCTTCCATCATGGGCATGACCTCGGGTGACGGCACCCAGGATATTGCCCATTTCATCTACTATCGGAAATTCCTCGTTCTTGTTATCTGTCATCGTTTTTTTAAAAGTTTATAGTTAATAGTTTATAGCGGCTTCGCCGTATAGCAAAATTGCCGTATTGCAAGATTGCCCTATAAACTATCAACTCTTAACTATTAACTATCTATAGCGTTCCGTACTCCTCAGAATAGCGGAGCATCTGGTCGGTATAGCTCTCCTCGTAATCGAGATTTACATCGATAGGATTGCCCTCCTCGTCAAACACCAGCGTCATCTTCGGATTGATAAAGCCCTTGTATGGAGCCAGATTCAGCTTCTTGTATCTCGCCAGAATCTCGCGATGCAAGGCTGGGTCTATATTCACGGCATATTTCTCCACCAACTGGCGGGCCGCCTCATAATCACCCTCGCTCTTGATACGCTGAATCTCAGCAAGCAATTCTCCAAACAGATGGCGGAGCTTCCCGTAATCATTCACCTTCACATAGGTTCGGGTGGTTACGATATTTCCCTCAGCATCCTTCAGGGCATCCTCGGCAGAAGCATAGCTTACTTCTTCCGTAACCAGTTCCACGGCTCCCTCAGCATGCTCCAGGGTCCACCAGGCAATGAGGGCACGGTTTCTCATGTGCGCCTCCTCTATCTTGTCACCCTCCTTGATTCGGATGGTCTGGGTGAGCAAACCGTTCATCAGATAGCTGTAATACTGCGCCTTGTAAGCTTCATCATTCGGAGTCAGCCCCAACTCAACCAACTTATGGTCAGCCACATAGTACAGACCGAAGAGATCGGCTCTCGCCTCCTCTATCGTGTTGCCATACGCCTTCAGGGCATCAGGATCGGTGCCAGGAAGAAGCTGACCGCTGCCGTGTCCCAGACACTCGTGAAGGTCGGTATGCAGGTCGTCGGTGATATCCGCATACTGATTCAACAGCGCCACAGTCTCCTCATCGATGACAAACTCATCTCTGAATCCGTTGCCCTGAGCCGCCTTGTTGTAGGCATCAGTCAGGTTGCCGATGGTAACGCTCTTCGAACCGTGCTCCTGACGGATCCAGTTGGCATTAGGCAGATTGATGCCGATAGCCGAAGCAGGATATTCCTCACCGCCAAGCATCGCCGCACAGATTACATTGGCGGTAACACCCTTCACCTCCGGTTTGCGGAAACGGGGATCCACAGGCGAATGATCCTCAAACCACTGAGCATTCTTACTGATGGTCTGGGTTCGCTGGGTAGCCTCCAGGTCCTTGTATTCCACGATACCCTCCCAGGTACCTTTCAATCCCAATGGGTCACCATATACCTCGATGAATCCGTTGATAAAATCCACCATACCTTCGTGCTGCTCTACCCAGGCAATGCTGTATCGGTCGAAATCCTCAAGATTACCGGTGCGATAGAACTTCACGAGCAGGTCGATGACATGCTTCTGTCCCTCATTTTCAGCGAATTTCTGCGCCTTGAGCAACCAGGACACGATTTCCTTGATAGGCTCACTATAGAGTCCATCCTCCTTCCATACCAGCTCAATCATCTCGTTGTTGCGCTTGGTGAGCTTGGAATTGAGTCCGTAAGATGGTGGTGTCGGGTTAGAGGCATCCTTCAATCGGGCATAGAATCTCTCCACTTCCGCCTGAGTCACATTCTCATAGAAGTTGCAGGCAGAAGTCTTTACCAGGTCTTCGCCATCGGTCTGGTTCACTCTCTTCGGCATCACCTCCGGGTCGAAGATGACAGGTACGAGCTGAGCGAGGAGATCTTCCTTGCTCTCTCCTCTCTTGAGGGGCAACTCATCCTCAGAGACTTCCTCCATCAACTGATAGAAGAATTCCTCAGAGAATCCCGGCTTGAATTTCTCGCAGCCATAATGATGATGGATGCCGCTGGCAAACCATACGCGCTTCAGATATACTTCGAAAGCCTTGAATTCTTCGGAATCGCATACCGAAGGATTAGCGACAGAAGAATTCTTCTCTGTAGATACAGCATCGCATACAGAAGAAGTTTCGATTTGAGTAGTAGAATCGCTTGCTGTCTCTGTGTTTTCGATAGCCTCTCCGCTGAAACCCTTATAATGGCGATAGATTGCCTCCAGGGTTTTGCGAATGCGCAGGTTGTACTTTCCCTGCTGGTCGAACGTGATGTCACGTCCCATCAGGGTAGCCTTTGCCAGGCAGTAAATATACAATTTCTGATTGAGCGACAATGCATCGAATCCCTTCAGCTCGTAACGCAGCATCTGGATGTCGGCAAAGCGCTCGTGGGTGTTTACATTACAATTTGCCATGTTCTAAACCTTTATTTCTAGCGCAAAAGTACGACAATTATTTGGATTTTCAAACTTTTCAGCCAACTTTTCTTATTTTATTGAAAGAAATGTAATAAATCTCCCGTTTTTTACGTAACTTTGCAGGAATATCCAACGAAAAAGAAGAAAATATAGTTAAGAAATATGCAAATCAACGAGATATTGAAATCTTACTTCGGATACGATTCCTTCCGACCCAACCAGGAAGCCATCATCCGGGAAGTGATGCAAGGTAACGACTGTCTGGTGCTGATGCCGACGGGCGGAGGAAAGAGTCTGTGCTATCAGGTTCCGGCACTGGCCATGGAGGGAACGGCAGTGGTCATTTCGCCACTCATCAGTCTGATGCACGACCAGGTGGAAGCCCTCAAGGCGAACGGCATTCCAGCCGAAGCTCTCAACAGCGGCAACGATGTAACCGATGACCTCATCATCCGCAGAAGATGCGAGGCGGGCGAACTGAAACTGCTCTATGTCTCTCCCGAAAAACTCCTCAGCGAGATACCTTATCTGTTCAGCAACATCAAGATTTCGCTCTTCGCCGTAGATGAAGCCCACTGCATCAGTCAGTGGGGCCACGATTTCCGTCCGGAGTATTCCCAGCTCGGACTTCTTCACGAGAAATTCAATGGCGTGCCGGTGATGGCGCTCACGGCTACAGCCGATAAGATTACCCGAGAAGACATCATCAACCAGCTGCATCTGAACGGACAGACCTTCGTGAGCAGTTTCGATCGTCCGAACCTCAGTCTTACCGTGCGCCAGGAAAGTACGAAGAAGGAAAAACTGAAATTCATTTACCATTTCATCGCCCGTCGCCCAGACGAGGCAGGCATCATTTACTGCCTCTCGCGCAAGAATACGGAGATGGTGGCAGAGGCTTTGCAGGAGCATGGCATACAGGCAGAAGCCTATCATGCCGGACTCTCTGCCCAACAGCGAGCCTCTGTACAGGAACGTTTCAAGATGGACCAGATAGAAGTGGTGTGCGCTACCATCGCCTTCGGAATGGGTATCGACAAGGGCAACGTGCGATGGGTGATTCACTACAACATGCCGAAGAGCATCGAGAGTTTCTATCAGGAGATAGGACGAGCCGGAAGAGACGGCGCTCCTGCCGATACGGTATTGTTCTATTCGATGGCAGATATCATCACCCTCCGTTCGTTCTGCGAAGAAAGCGGACAGAAAGCGGTGAATCTGGAAAAACTGCGCAGAATGGAAGAATACGCCGAATCGAGAGTGTGCCGAAGAAGAATCCTCCTGAATTATTTCGGAGAGACGGCGGCGAAGGATTGCGGTCATTGCGATGTGTGCAAGAATCCGCCCCATACCTTCGATGGCACCGTGCTCACCCAGAAGGCGCTGAGTGCCGTGGTCCGTGCGGGCGAAAAGATTGCCGTGGGCACCTGCATCGAGATATTGAGAGGGATGATGACGCCTGCCGTGGCTCGCAACCACTACAACGAACTGAAGACCTTTGGTGTGGGCAAGGACGTGAGCGTCCGCGACTGGCAGGCATACATGCTCCAGATGCTGCAGATGGGTTTCTTCGAAGTGGCGTACAATATGCATAATCAGATGAAAGTCACGCCATTAGGCTGGAAGGTTCTCAAGGGAGAACATCAGGTTTCGCTGGCGATTGTTGAGAATGAAGAGCGTTCTCCTCGTCCGCAAAGGGTCAACAGACCATCAAGAGGAAGCAGCATCCCTGTAGTTCATGCCGAGCGTGTGATTTTCGAGGATGAAATATCAAACGTAGAAGATAAGAAGCTCTTTGAATATCTGCGTAAGATCAGAAAGAATCTTGCCGATGAGCAGGGCTATCCTCCATATATCGTGCTATCAGATAAGAGTCTGCACGAATTAACCAGGATGAAACCTACCACCCTCCAGGCATTCGGTCTCATCAGCGGTATCGGAGAATTCAAGATCAAGAAATATGGCGACACTTTTATCAAAGCCATCAAGAAATATACAGGCAAATAAAAAATAAGACACTGAAGTTTCGCATGTGGTTCAAGTACGGGCTGAAGGC
>ERZ1034952.3517-NODE-3517-length-10461-cov-7.508457_pt1 | contig 10461 bp, 8 predicted proteins | sample MGYA00520625_ERZ1034952 | MGnify/ENA primary metagenome ERZ1034952 (study PRJEB33766, sample SAMN09781773) | gut metagenome | biome: gut microbiome | host: Homo sapiens | place: Madagascar | study: EMG produced TPA metagenomics assembly of the PRJNA485056 data... | reverse complement strand
TTCTTATATCCTGTAATATAATCAACAATACTCTCTTCTCCCACTATTACAAGCAAATATAATGGCAAAAACCACAGATAAATCATTTGAAATATGTGCCCTTGTGAATAGCATGATAAAAATGTGACATATAACGGATAGGGTTTTCCCATTTCTCCATTACATATAATAATATCCTGATAATAAATCTGTACAATATCCAAAATTGGAATTACGAGCATAAAAATTATCATTCCTATACTTTTTTTATCACTTATAATTCTGTTTAATTGCTGTCTCATATTTTCCTTTCCTAACAGATGCCCCTATATAAGCGGGCATCTGTTGTTAAATATAGCCTACTTAATCAGTCTCTTCATCCCAATATCCACCAACAGTGTATGTATTCGAAGAATTATTGTTGTTTTCAGCTCCAAGGCACACATCACGCTGACTTGCACTTGAATAAGCTGAATAATAATGAGTGCCAGTACCTTGTGTAACATCGTGTGTAGCTGAAACTTTATCATGGTTACTATTATAAGCAGCTAACCAGTATGTAGTTATCGTACCTTCTCCTTCTTCTGAATATGTCATATCGACTTTCCACTTATTTTGTGTGTTTGTAGTCTGTCTGTACTCCTTATCAGAATATGTGTTTGCATAATTAGCTTTTATTTTAAAGCTATATGGAATACTATCATCCGATGCAAAAGCCTGACTTGCATTCATGCCTATAAGCATCGTTGCTGCTAATGCTGCCATTACAATTCTTTTTTTCATGGCCTTCCTCCTTGTAATTTTTACATTTTTTACTACCGCATTGTTACCATAGACGTCTATGCTTATATACTAAACTATATTTCTGAATTATCTGCTTAATTTATTCTAAATTTTTCTGAATTATTATGTGATTGCTTTTTCAGATAACACAAGCTTTGTAATTTTAGAACTTCAGATTTCTTCAGATTTTTTTAGATTTAATTAAGCACATTTTACATTTTTATGTGCTATTATATTTTATATTATTATACTACTTAGGAGATATTTGCGTATGAATAAACTACTTATTATTGAAGATGATGTTACTATTAGAAATGCTCTTAGGATTTTGCTTGAAAATCAAGGTTACACTGTTGTTGAGGCAACTAATGGTGAAGAAGGATTAGAATTATTCGACAAAACTTTTGATCTGCTGATTATTGACATAATGATGCCAAATATTTCCGGCATTGAGGTATGCCGCAGAATCAGGGAAAAATCATATGTTCCGATTCTCTTTTTGACAGCCAAATCTCTTGAAACCGATAAAATGGAAGCCCTTTCTGCCGGAGGGGACGATTATCTTGTAAAACCATTCTCCTACGTGGAGCTGATAGCGCGTATTCAGGCTCTTATCAGAAGATGTAGCGTCTACGACAATGCAGATGCATCAGACAACACCGCTTCATCCACTATTGAACGATGTGGCTTAACCTTAGACACAAAATGCAGCAATGTCAGTTACGATGGCAGACAGCTTGCTCTCACGGATAAAGAATATCAGATTCTTCTGCTGTTAATTTCTCATCCGACAAAGACATTTTCAACACAGAATATATTTGAAAGCGTCTGGAATGAACCGTATACACAGTTTTCCAATAACACCATTATGGTTCATATTAAAAATCTGCGCAATAAGCTTGAAGCCGGCTGTGGCTGTGCCCACCTGATTAAAACAATGTGGGGAAAGGGATATAAATTTGAAGAATAAATTTAACGGATATAAGGAATACATAAGCAGCTTATTGATTTCATTTTTAATAGCTTTATTGATTTCAATTGCTGTATTTACAGCTATATACCTTTGCGGGGAAAAAATAATAAATGAATATGTAAGCTCCGACAGCTATATTTACAATACACAAGCTGCGTATATTACAGACTTTCAAAAATATGTGTCTGACAATAAGGTTTCGTCAAACGATTTTAAAAGCATTGATACATGGATTCAAAGAGAAAAGCCCGAATTTTTTCTCATATCCATTGATAATGAAACACATTACGTTTCAACAGAATTTTTATGTCTCAAAAAGCCCCAAAATCTATCATTATATAATCAGAAAATATCTGTTTACCTTAAAGCGTTAAACTTTAGTGACAGAACAGCTAAAATTTTTATATACAATAACTATCAGGAAAAATATCTCAAAGCTTTGCTTATTTGTGATGCTCTCTTCACTTTAATTACAGCAATAATGATTTTGTTTTTCATTTCCAGACATATTCTCATGCAAATACATGGCACTTTAAACGTTGTCGAGCAGTCTGAAACCGAATTGATCAATGAAAAAAATATGCTGATACAAAGCATGGCACACGATATCCGCACTCCTCTCGCAGGGCTGCAGTCATACGCTGAAATTATCAAAATGGAAAATAAAAAGGGTGCGATTCCCACTGAACACATAGATGTGATTTTCAATAAAATATGCGAAATAAAAGGCCTTACCGACCAGCTTTTTGACTATTCACTTGCCTGCAATGAAGAAGCTCTTGAGCTTGACGCTCCATGCAATATGGAAAGTGCAATAGGTGACTATCTTTCTGAGATGGCTTTTATCCTCCGTGAAAACAGCTTTTCACTTGATATAGAAAAGCTCATATGGAAGGATTTTAAAATCACTGTGAACTCAAACTTTCTCGGAAGGATTTTTAACAATATTACAAACAATATATGCAAATATGCAGATAAGAAAGCTCCTGTCTGCATAAGCTGTATCTACCGGAGTAAAGATGCAGGTATCGAGATAACAAACCATATCGCAGATAAAAGCTCTCTGTTTAATACCACCGGCATGGGTATCAGAAATATTACCCTTATGATGAAGCAGATGAATGGGCGGGCTATTGTTTCACATAATAATACCGAGTTTCGCATTACTCTTTGGTTTTCACGCGCATAAAAACAAATCATATTTTTGCAATATAAAAGATCAAGCCCGATAGTTAAAAATGACGGAGACTCGCAGGAGCACATGCTGCAAAATACGCTCATACTACGCGGCCAAGAGGCTGTAAGAATTATGCTTAAAGGATTTCTATGCTTGACGCAACCGGCTTTTACGCGCCGTCCATGGCGCGGTAACGCCTTGCCCCGACGTCGTGTCGGAGCATTGCTGTGTTTTGACATAATTCTAACAGACTCTAGGCCGCTTCGTACAGCGGATTTTACAGCATGCGCTCCTGCGAGTCTCCTGTTTGTTGCATTATCCTTGACTAAATCCTCGACTAAACTCTTGACTATCCTCGACTAAAAAATATATTGTTTTAATCCTTAGTCAAGAGATACCATTCTGAATTTATTGCAATACCACGCACATCAATAATTCCATTTTTCTTCATTTTTTGCAAAAGATTTGATAATTTCCTTGATTTTTGCTGATCAGTCAATACATCCGGTAAAACATCTTTAAGTACCGCCAATAGGTCTGATTTCTTGGCTGGTCCGAGTTTTAGTGTAGACAATATAAAATGCATACACACTTCCTCATCTAGTCCTTTTTGTCTGACATAATTTGCCTTGTCTCCAACAACCTTTGCTACTTTATATGAAACAAAAATATTTGGATACCTTCCCTCGACTAAATTCCTTGACTTAAGTTGACTAAAATCTTCTTTAGAAATAGTCTTCTTTTTCTGTACCTGATCTAAAAGAAATACAGTTCTCAAATCCAAATCGTCGTTTGCATGCAACAATCTTGTATAATTAGGATCTAATACTTTTCCATACACCGTTACAACAACTCTGTTAGGAGTATCTAAATCAAATGTTGGCAATGGAAAGCATTTACCTTTCTGTATCTCATATATCATCGGAATTCCCATTGAATTTGTGTCTATCATATACATATTCACCATAGCATTACACAAAAATGCATTTCTATAATATGGAGGTTTATATCCCGGCTCCAATGCCTGTTCTACTGTCTCAGGAATAAATGCCCCTTCATTAATGAAAACAAGATGATCCTCATACTCTTCAAGATTTATTTTCCCACGCAATCTGTAATCAGAATGAGCTATACAATTGTTGATAATTTCCTTTACTAAATTAGGATTATATTGATCCACTTCTTCTGGAAACAATGTTGTCTGGTCTGCAATATATCTATATTTTTCATTTCTGATCTTGCCATATACTTTATCAACCGCCAGCAGTAAAGGCATATCAAAATGTTCATATGCTTTTACTGATTTATCAGCATTATATAATGTCCATGTAATTCTCGGAATAAAACCATCAAAGTAAAAGCTTGATTCTTTTTTACCAAGTAACATTAATGCTGTTCTTGTAATCTGTCCTTTAAATGTAAGTCCAGCTTTATTGAGTACTTCTATATCAGATAACCTCTCAATTATATCTGATGCGCCTGTTCTATTTTCTTCTCGTCTTATGAACATCTTCCTAGCATATGCAATTGCCTCAGAATCCAAATCATCAATAGTTGCTTCTGGCACTATTTCCTTAGACCAGTCCCTTCCAACCTGACTTCGTATCAAATCAATCTTATTCATAGGTAGTGGAACTAAAGACTCATCTTCTCTTGCATAAGATGCTCCATGCCATGTAGTAACTATACCTGGAATTGCCGGTGGAATCTGAAATGCAATAACTCTCTTTCCTTCCATTTCAATGCAATATATATCATAAAAAGTGAGTTTTTCATTCGTTCCGTTGGTTATTTCTTTTTTCAGGGATTGAAGATTTCCATCTTTTCTATAATTAGTCCCCTTAATCTGTTTATCATTTGTTATTCCAAAAATCAACCAAGCTTCGTTAAGACCCCTTATATTTGCCTCATTCCCCAAAGCAGAAAAATATCTTCCAATATCATTAAATGAATAATTGCTCGTTGCCTCCTTAAACTCTACAACTTCACTTTCAAACTCTTCAATCATTTTATATATTTTCTTTTTCAATTCACTTTCTGTATATATCAATACCCATACCTCCTATTTTAACCCTAAGTTTTAATTTAATCATCCAATCCGTCATATAAAGATTTAACTTTTAACACATAATCATTATTATTTTCTGCTATTACGGGCTCAATTTCTTTTAATTCAATATATCTACTTTTCTCTTCATCAAACCAGACTATATAGCTTCTATCTGTATCATGAGTAATATCATTTCCATAAAGCTCATAAGCCTTACTAGATGGACTACGATATACCCTAAACACCCAAAACATCCTGTAATCATTTTCTTTTAAAGAAGATTCCAGTATATGCGAATTGATTTGCAGACATTCCTGTTGATTATTCTCTCCTTTACTAACATCTGAATATTTGCATACCACTTCATTATTATCATTTATATACTCATATCCATCACCATATGTTATACCCGTTAATATTCTGGCAATTCTGCTTGGTAAATAAAATGTTTTTTCTATATTTTCAATATGTTCAGATAAACATGTAGCAACCAACTTATAAACTTGTATTACATTTTTTTCATTCCCTATATTGATACTCTCATTTGCTTCTTTAACAGATTGAACTGCACAAACTTCCTGCGGTGTATAAAAGCCACAAGTTTCAACATATGAATGAAATTCTGCCACATTCAATAACTCTGAACGTTCTTCCGAATATACATTCACTTCTGCAATCAATTTTTCAAAATCATTATTTTTTACAATCCCTGAAGAAATCCATATAGCCTCTTCTATGCCCAATACCTCATTAACAATATTCGTATATGCATACAATATTCTGGCATCTGTTTTTTCACCCAACCATACTGTAAAATTAGGAGTATCTTTCTTTTTCATCCATTTTTCAATATTCTCAGCAGAAAACTCTTTATACGGAGTTTTAACCATCTGATCTGTATGAATCCATTTATCCTCTATCTTAGTATATCTACTATTAACATAATCTTGATATGTGTTGGTAAAGTCATCAATTTCATAATAATCACTTATATACCTGACACCTTGTCCATAATAGTTATACTGCAGTTGACTTGCAAATACAGCTTCCATACGATGCTTCACACACCAAACATATTTTTCGGCTACAGTCATTACTTTAGACTTTGCACCATGAGTAGATCGCATATAAGTATTCCGTATACATATATCAATACCTAAATTATTTTTATCTTCACATTCCCAAAATATCTTTTCATCCCAACCTTGGTTTAGTAAATATTGAAATGCAATAGAGATAATCAGCCCTTCTGGTGCAAGCATATCCACATCGTATTCTTTCTTATATTTTTCAATAAATTTTTCTGTTTCTCTTAGATACTCTCTAGTTTTATAGTTAATACAAAAGAATCTATCCAAATGATCACATAATACATATCGAGCTAAATCATAATATATTGGACCATATCCCGAAAGTCTTTTTGAATCAAAAGAGTCTTTATAAGCAGGCATAAATGAACTTTTTCTGATATATTTCTCTGATATTCTCTTTTCAAATTCTGCGTCACATAGTCCTTTTAATATTGCAATCTTAACAATACCTTTGCAATAATACCTAATCGCAGAATTTTCATACTTAAAAAGACCATCTTCAGAATAAACATTCTCAACTATCCAAGATGATAATTTATCAAGATATTCTTTCTGAACAAACTTCCCAAGCGCAATTCCATATGCTATTGCAAATATATCTTCTACAATCTGTTCATCATTGATATCTGCACAATATAACAATAAGTCCAAATACTCATATGGATTGTTGATTCCCCACTCTGTTAACTTAAGTCTGCAATCACGCCTAACATCATTATCTACCGACGACAACCTCCATACCAAAATTAATGGCTTGCCCATATAATTGTCTTTATCTGATAGTGCAATCATCGACAAATCCAGCTCTGAAAATGTTCGCCAACTAGCATTATAATTATTTCGTAAGTATGTTGGAATTGACCACCATATATCTCTTTGAGCTGGTTTATCAAAGCCTCTTAAAAATTCATCAAGCAGCTTTCCTCCCAAAGGATGGTTATTAATTTCACTTACAGGAATAATAACTCTATTAACTATTTCTCTAAACTCAGCCTCTGAATAATGCATTAATTTTTTTACATAATCACGATATTTAGACGCAATTTCAACAGATGTATTCGCTAATGTATAGCATATCAAATCAAATAAAACAGATTCTTCTAATTTAATATTTGAATATTCTGAAATTAGTTTTCCATCTTCCTCTATAACTATAAGTGAAAGCATCTGATAAATACCATTAGTATACTCAATTTGAATATTTTTTCCGTTCCTAATGGCATCATATAATTTTCTTCCTATCAGGTAATCGAATGCAGGCTGCATTCCCCATGAATATACAACTGCTGGCTCACTGAACTCATCTTTACAAATCTGATGCGAATATATGAACCCCTCTTTTTCAATAAAAAATAATAAATCCTCCAAATGACTTTTTATTGGTTCCTTACTCTCATTAAAAATATCCTCAAATGTCAATTCATTCTTATTGGTTAACAATGTAGCTATATTAACCAATATTGTTTTTATCATACTTTGTTGGTTTGTTTCTTTTTCTTGTTTTCTGTATGACTCTTCAACAGAATTAATTTTTTTCTGAAACAACTTAGTAATTACAAGCGAATTTTTATCTAAATTTCCTACACTACTATTGCCATATAAATCACAAAATAATTTGAGTGCCATAGGTGTACTCAATATTTCTTTTATCCAATAATTACCACATAAATCAATCTTATAAAATGCTATATAATCATCAAATAATTCATTTACAGGCACATCCCCACTACTTGGTAATATATAAAAGCATTCTCGGTAACCTAAATCATAATGTCTAGGAAATACATATGGTCTTGATAAAAAAACAAACTTTATATTTGGAAAAATATTTTCATAAGCTTGCGTTTCCTCTATTCGTTCCATCCAAAAACTCCATGAAGAAGCTTCATCTATTCCGTCTACACATATCAAGCATTTAGGTTGAACTACAATATCACGACTTTCATTCAAATATCTACTTCTCAGCAAGGATGCATTCTCTAAAGCTTGAAATAACTCCAATTCACTCCATGTCGTTGATAGACCTATGGTTCTTATCAAAATAGATAACCAACTATCACCTTTCCTATAATCCTTTGCTTGCACTAATATTGGAAGAAATGATTTATCCTGGAGCATCAAATCAATTTCACTAACAATTCCTGCCGTCTTTCCAGTTCCCTGATTACCGAGAAAAATAATCTTATTATGACTATCAGAAATCATACAACGCTTAAACTGCTCAAAATCATCTTCAATATTATCCAAAATACTTTCTACTTCATGAAAATGATTATAATAGCTAAAATGCAACGAACTATCTTTTAACTCCGAAGAATCACAATTAAGTTCAAATTTTTTTTCAAAATTGTCCCTTTCTATGTCAGAACCACTAGCAACTAATGAACCTATTTCTCTAATAATACATAACCACTCTCCGAGAACGGAAATATCTGATTTTACCTTTTCAAAAAGTGCCTTTTCGTTTTCTGGAAATTGCAATCTCAATATATCTTCATATGCTCTTTTCAGCTTATGAACTATAGCATATATATTTTGAGTCATATCATATTTTTTCTTTGTAGCTTCAAAACTACCGGTAAAAGATGAAAGTTTGTCATGAATATAACCTGTCGAATACAAATCAGGTATGTACTTTGTTTTTGCCCAACTATTTATTGCCCTTTGATATGATGTCAAAATCTCTGTTTCAAACACATCTGAGCATTCAAACCAATACCTATAACATCCCTGTGTTTCTGGCAGACATAATTTTTCTTGTATACTTGTCTCATCCCATAATTCAATTACGACATCCGGATATTCTTTATTAATGTTCTCACATAGATTTATCCACTTTGATTCTTCTGTATCCCTAGCGACTTGATTATTTTTCACCATTTTCTTTGATGTAAAATCTCTAGGGATACAAACAATATATCTTTTTAATTCAGGACGAACTTTAATTGCCGTATAAAATGAATTTTCAATTTGTTTAAATTGAGATGCTTCCATTTTCTGCGGAAACCACTTTGATTGAACACCAATAATCTCACCTGATTTTAAAAGTCCATATGCTTCTACACCACCATCTCCACCACTTCCATTTACAAACGCAAAGTGAGAAATATTATCTTTATATTCCTTTTTCAACCAACATTTAAACAGAATATTGCACATTACTTCAAATGCATGATTAGGGGATTCTCCATGATTATTAAATTTTGTCCAATCCATATTTCATCCTCCTACCCTTTATTTTGATTATAATATTCTGCCATAAATTGCATCCCATTTCCTTCATTATTCTGAATATACTGTAATAGTTTCTTATCAAACCTGTCATTCATATATTCATCAATTATTGGACATACCCAATATTGACTTCCCTCCTGGGGCTTCATTTCCATTTCTAAAGCATCAAGATAATCTGATGAATGAAATTTAATACTATCTATAACTGACAACAAACTCAAAAATATATCCGTAATATTTTGAAGTGTCTCTATAAGTTCTTTATGTTTATCTTCCTTTTTGTTCTGATATACATAATTATCCATTACAAATCTAATGCCATTCGCATGGACATAATTATTTAACTTTCTGTCCTCTCTCAACCACTTATCTACAAGAAAATTTTCAAAAATATATTTGACTTTTTCATTATTACTTACCAAATATGATTTGTATTTTGATGTATCAAAAAATTTTTTCTATCTTCTTTGTTTTCTGAGCTTTCCAATACATTATAAATCCATTTTTCCATAGCTAGTTCTGCGTCTGTTTTTCTTTCACCTGAAACCAATATAGACACATCTAACTCTATCATTTTCATCATAGATTCCGAGTTTATGGTGAATTTTTCTGCTTCTTCATCCGTTAAACCATGTTTGTTCTGTATAACATTCAATACAAATAAATACTGCATTAAATCATCCCTACACTTCCGTAATAAAGTATACGCATCCGAGTAGGCATCTCTATAACAACAAAAATCAATAGTCTCTAGGGTTTTACATATTGACATCATTGTCTCTCCTGATAACATATATGGTCCTTTTTTTCCATAAGATACATCTACAGACGAAAATGTTGAATCTGCTAAACAAAAGAATATATACCATATATTTTCAATATCTTGAGAATTAAACTTATAATTAGTGTCTTCTATATCATCCATATGTTCTCCTTTAATCAAGCTACTCTGTTAACCCCAGTTTTTTCTCTATTAGATTCACTTTTTGAATATTAGTATATCTCTTAGATTTAATTCTATCTGTACGTTTATTGACAAGTTCATCTATCCAATCGTGCATAATATACATATATTCCTGTATCATACCCTCATTTAGTTCTAAATTCAGCATCTCTTCCAAAACAAACAATCTTTCCGCAAAAAAAATTAAATCAATATAATATACCATATCTT
>ERZ1034952.3513-NODE-3513-length-10473-cov-7.174602_pt1 | contig 10473 bp, 10 predicted proteins | sample MGYA00520625_ERZ1034952 | MGnify/ENA primary metagenome ERZ1034952 (study PRJEB33766, sample SAMN09781773) | gut metagenome | biome: gut microbiome | host: Homo sapiens | place: Madagascar | study: EMG produced TPA metagenomics assembly of the PRJNA485056 data... | reverse complement strand
TGGTCGCCGCCGAGCCATACCTGAGTGATGTTTTCGAACTGGCGGTCCTCGTAAATCTCCTGTGGATTGATATGGCAGTGATAATCTAATACAGGTGTTGTCGCTGCATAATCAAAATATAATTTCTGAGCTGTTTCGTTGGAAAGAAGAAAATTCTTGTCCATAAATGGTTTCATAATAATGTCCTCCTAAAAGTTAAAATAATGTTGTTCCTCGTTTTATGATTTTTCCAGAGAAAATCGATTTTTTTGGCATTTCCTCTCCGGCTAAAACACCGAGCAATGTCTGGACTAACTGGTGTGTCAGGGTTTCTAAACGGTTGTCGACAGAGGTTAATTCCGGCGTACAGCAGTTTGTCAGCATGGAATTGTTATATCCCATAACCGATAATTCTTCCGGGATACGTATCCCTTTTTTCTGTGCATATTTGATACTGCCGATCGCAAGGGAATCATCTGAAGTCATGATGCCATGAAAGGACGTACCTTTTGTTGCAATGCGGGCCACAAAATCGGCAACCTCATTCAGATGTTCGATATTACCGTCATAAAAGTGGATCAGCTTTTCAAACCCCGGAATATTGTACTCTTTCATTGCGTCGCAGAATCCGTGAAGCTTCTTTAAACCGCTGTAGGATTTGGAATCATATAGATACAGGATATCCGTGATGCCTGACTGGATCATTTCGGTGGCTGCCTCAAACATGGTTCCATAATCATCACAGAGTGTACTGTAAACATTCGGATGATCAAAGGAAGCGTTTAACAGCATGATCGGAACCTGCGTGGAAACATCCTTAATATACTGGTTCTCATTCTCGGTGGAACCGATGAAGTGCGAACCTACCAATATAATGCTGTCCACCTTTTTGGAAAGAATTAAATTAAGGTAATTCTTCTTGATGTCCAGATTATAACCGGTACAGCATAAAAGTGATTCGTATCCGTTCGCCTGTAATTCCTGCTCCAGAAAGTAGACTGCCTTTGCGAGAAAAAGGTCAGACGAGTCTGCACAGAGAATACCGATCGTTTTTAAGGAATGAAGTCCCATGCCGCGGGCAAAAGCATTTGGAGTGTAATCGTATTTGTCGATGACATCCATGACTTTTTTCCGGGTGGATGGGCGGACGTTTTCACTGTCATTTAAAACACGTGATACAGTGGCGATGGAAACACCGGCTTTTTTTGAAATGTCGTAAATTGTCATTGCCATAGTAAATCCCCTGAAAAATATACTCCATGTAAGAAATGGATTTTCTTACACTATAATAAAGCTGCTTGTGTATTATAAAAATGAAAGCAGTTACACCACAACCACGAATATTATACATCAAGCAAAAAATAAAGCAACAAAAGAAATGACAAAAATAATAAAAATGTTAAAATAATATGTGCAATATCAACATAACTATGCGAAATATACAAAATGATCAAAAATACTTATTGATGAAATGAAAAAGGTGTAAGAATACATAATGTAAACGCTTACATAATCAAAACAGAATCGTCGGATAATTACATAATATGAAACAGCAAAAGACATACTATTCCAAAAAGCAGTTCAAGCAAGGAGGAAAGTATGTCTTTATTTATTAAAATCATTGATGTTCATGCAAGAGAGATTTTAGATTCCAGAGGTAATCCAACGGTCGAAGTGGAGGTGACAGCTGAGACAGAGACAACCGGAAAAAAGATCACGGCGCGGGAGTCTGTTCCGTCGGGCGCAAGCACTGGACGTTTTGAGGCGATCGAGCTTCGGGATGGGGAAGAACGGTATTTTGGTCTCGGTGTCAGAAAAGTGGTGGATCATGTGAACCAGAAGATCCGTGAAAAATTAATTGGCTGCAATGTGTTAGATCAGGCGGCAATCGACCATATCATGGTGGAAGAGGACGGTACGGACAATAAAGGGAATCTCGGCGCAAATGCGATCTTAGGTGTTTCCATGGCGTGTGCGAAAACCGCAGCGAAAGCGTTGGAACAGCCGTTGTACCGCTATCTGGGCGGAACAACTGCACACATTCTCCCGGTTCCAATGATGAACGTGATCAACGGTGGAGTGCATGCAAAAAATTCAATCGATTTTCAGGAGTTTATGATCATGCCGACCGGTGCACTGGATTTTAAAGACGGGCTTCGCATGGGAGCGGAGATCTATCATTTCCTGCGGCAGATTTTAAACGAAGACGGACTGAGTACCGCAGTCGGAGATGAGGGAGGATTTGCACCGGACTTAAAGGAAACGAGGGATGTCTTTTTATATTTGCAGCGCGCAGTGGAAAAGGCAGGATACCATGTGGGGGATGATGTGGTTTTTGCCATGGATGCAGCGGCAAGCGAGCTTTATGATGAGGAGACAGGGCTTTATATTTTTCCGGGAGAATCCAGAGAGGCTGGAAAAGAACCGGAAAAAGGCGCAGGAGAACACTCTGCAAAAGATTACTGTAAAGACAGTGTGAAACGAAGCGCAGATGAGATGATCGCATTATATGAAGAACTGATCGAGGAATTTCCAATTGTTTCGATTGAGGACGGACTGTTTGAGGACGACTGGGAAGGCTGGCAGAAGATGACAAAGCGGATCGGAGAGAGAGTACAGCTTGTAGGGGATGATCTGTTTGTGACCAATCCGAAACGAATCAGGTGCGGAATTGACCTTAAGGTTGCCAATGCAGTGCTGATTAAAGTCAATCAGATCGGAACGGTCACAGAGGCAATGGAAGCGATTGAAATGGCAAAATGTGCGGGTTATCAGGCAGTGATCTCACACCGTTCCGGAGAGACAGAGGATGCCTTTATCGCAGATCTTGCAGTGGCGGTGAATGCCGGTCAGATCAAGACAGGCGCTCCGTGCAGAGGTGAACGTACCAGCAAATATAACCAGTTACTCCGGATTGAGGAAGAACTGAAACAGGAGGCGAGGTATGGAAAAGCGGAGAGTATCCGCAAAAAATAGGAGCCTAAATGGCTCCTAACTTTTTGCTCATCATTTCCGGGTTGGAAGCGTTTGAGAGAGCAGTTTTTTTATCGATGACGCCTTTCTGGTAAAGGCGGAAAATACTGGTATCCATAGCTAACATATTCTCGTTGGTGGAGGTGTAGATCATGCCGTCGATCTGATGTGTCTTGCCTTCGCGGATGAGATTGCGGATAGCAGGGGTTAACACCATGATCTCAAAAGCCGGAACCATTTTAACGTCAACAGTTGGCAGAAGACGCTGGGATACGACTGCGTGTAATACCATGGAAAGCTGGACTGCAACCTGATGCTGCTGGGTGGCAGGGAATGCGTCAATGATACGGTCAATCGTATTGGCAGCGCCTATCGTGTGCAGCGTGGAAAAAATCAGATGTCCGGTCTCAGCAGCCGTCATGGCGGTATTGATCGTCTCATAGTCACGCATCTCGCCGAGCAGGATCACATCCGGACTCTGGCGCAGGGAAGCACGCAGGGCAGTCAGGTAATTTTCGGTGTCGGTACATACTTCACGCTGGCTTACGATGCTTTTTTTATGGGTGTGCAGATATTCCAACGGGTCCTCTAAAGTGATGATATGGGCTTCCTGTTCGGTGTTGATCTTGTCAATAAGACATGCTAAAGTTGTGGATTTTCCACCGCCGGCAGGACCGGTGACAAGCACCATTCCTTTGTTGGTATTGGCAAGTTCCATAACTGCGTCCGGGATCATCAGTTCACTTGGCTGTGGCAGTGTGAATGTGATGATACGGATAACCGCAGAATAAGAACCACGCTGTTTATAAGTGCTGACACGGAATCTTGACACACCGACAATGGCAAAAGAAAAATCATCATCTCCGGTGGCTTCAAACTGCGAGATGTCACGGTGGTCGGCAAGCTCATAAATGGCTGAGACAAAGTCATGGCACATATCCGGCATCATGCGCGCGTCCTCATAAGTGTGCATTTTTCCATTGACCTTATAAGTTAAAGGACGGCCTGCTACAACAAAGATGTCGGAAGCATGTTCTTTTGTAATATTTTCTAAAATTTCTCTGACGTTCATTTTCATGACCAAACCTTTCTTGAATTAATTGCCTGAAAACAGATGCAGTGTATCATCTGCCGCAGGTTCGTTGGTAGTGACGGTCTGCCACTGTGTGATTTTATAAAATTCATCTCCGGGATGCTCCGGATAAGAAAGCGCTAATGTGATTTCAAGCTGTTGTACTTCATTGATCGTAACCTGAAAAGCACAGGTGATCTGGCTGTCTGCCACGGTAGTTTTTACATCCGATATCGTATCGGCTGGTGTGAGGCTTTGCATCACTTCCGGAAGACCGGAAAAAAAGTGTTCCCTGTCACTGCACTGTTCATAAAGATCAGAAAGTGCGGTATCTAACTGCAACAGATAGTTTTTTGCAGCGGTGTCAGCCTGATAGTAGGCAGTTGTTTTATCGGCAACTTTTTTACTCAGCCTGTAATCAGAATTTGCAGTGATCAGCGAGAGCGTAGCAAAAGTTACAAGACAGAGCATCGTAAAGACCATAAGGATAGAGGAAAAGCCGATATGGATAAATCCCTGTTTCTTCTTATTCATATTGCATACCTCCTGTTGTACCTAGAGATATCGGCTGATAGCAGGAGGCGGAAAGCTCGTAAATAATGTCCGCTTTGTCGATATCAAAAAAGGAGATGTGGATCGTGCGAAGTTCATCCGGTAAAAAATCAACGGTCGCGCGGTAAACGGCATCCTGCTTTTTACAGGCAAGAAAATCTTTATCGTAGTAGATCAATACCGTTTCGTTCAGGCTCATGGATTCCGGATAAATGGAACTTAGCGTATCTTCCGGTGCATCTGCACTCTGACAGATCTCTGTGATCGACGTGCAGGCGGTTACTGCCTGATGAAGCCTTGAGGTTTTTTGTGAGAGCTGATACCCTTTAAAAAAAATCTGCACGCAGAATGTCGCAAGAACCGAAAAAAACAAGATATTTAAAATAATCTCCATTAAAAAAAGACTGGATTTGGAATGTTGATACTGGTTCATGAAAACTCCTTTTGCAAATCCTTATTGTTTTGCATTCAGTGAGATATAAAGCGGATAAGTGTATCCGGTATGGTCGGTAATGGTAAAGCAGTACAGGTTGGAGCTGACCATGTCGATCAGAAGTCTGTCTGCTTCGATGATCTTCTGCCCGTCTCCGGGAGAGACGACCGTATCGGCGGAAACAGTGATCTCGTGCAGATATCCGTCGTAGCAGTAAATATAGGTCGTGTATACATTGTCATTTAAGGTTTCTGATAAGGCGATGGCAGGGGCAGAGCCGACGGAGGATACCACGACAGAGCCTGCTACGTCGTTTTGATTCATTTTTTCTCCCAGATAAGAGGATACGGTGCGGGTTTCATAATTAGTGGTCATGCTGTCTGCAATGGACTTGTACTGCCTGGCGCCAATGGAAACAAGCAGGAAGGCGGTAGCAGCAAAAAGTGCCAACAAAGCCAGTATGAAAATCCGGTCGATCGTATGTGCTGGTGTTTTCTTTAAATCAAGCATAAAAATCAGTTCCTTTTAATAATAGTGACATCCGGTCTTAAATTAGCGCCGATGTACTGATAGTCGATCAGGTACAGATCGGTGTCATAAGTCAGACCATAGTGTTCGGTGAGATAAGCAATGTCGGGAGGATAGCTTCCCTCCAATGCGTAACATTCTGTGATCGTTCTGGTAACTGCTTTTTCCAAAATAGCGGTCTGTTCCGTTTCGTTGGAAAGCCGGATTCTGTCTGCAAGAAAACAGAACAGAAAGAGCACCAGAACGAGAAGGACAATGGAACACACATAGTGTCGATATCGTGTTTCTTTTTTTGCTTTTGATCGTGTCATATAAAAACCTCGTTGTCTGTATTTCCCATTAACCGATACTTGACATAATGCCAATGAGCGGCAGCAGGAAAGAGATCAGGATCAATCCGATGAAAATAGATAAAATAATTACTAATGTCGGCTCTAATATTGAGATGAACTTCGCAATCTGTTTGTCGGTTTCTTCCGCATATTCATCAGAAATCTTGTGCATGACTTCATCCATGGAACCGGTCTTAAAACCGATCGTGATCATGGAAGCGTAGATTTTAGCGAAAATATCCGAAGTCAGGATCGCATCTTCGAATCCTTTGCCGGAGGCAGTCAGATCACGGCATTTCTTAATGCGGGAAGCCATATAAGGATTGTCAACAAGCTGCTCTGCAAAAAGAAGTCCCTGATCCGTATCAAGTCCGCTGCTTAGAGCAAGTGCCATACAGTTGGCAAAACGGCTGGAAGCAGTGCTCATGGCAAGAGAACTCTTTTTTGCAATTCTTCTGCCGGTTTCGGATCTTGTAAAAAGAAAAACTGCAATGGCGGCTATGATGAAAACCAGAATAATCGCGATCAGATACTGGTTTAAAAGATCAGAAAAACGGATCATAGTTCCGGCAAAACCGGTGAGGTCGCTTCCTAATTCTATATAAATCTGATGAAAAACAGGAAGCACCTTGGCAATCAGTACCAGAATGACGGCAAGCATCATGGCAATCATGATGAGAGGGTAAGTGACCGCATTTTTGATACTGTTTTGAATGGTTTCTTCTCTTTTATAATACTGTGTCAGTGCAGTGAGCACTTCTTCAAGTTTTCCGGAGGTTTCGCCAATCTCGATCATATCAAGCACATATTTTGGAAAGACTTTCGTTTCCTTCAATGCGTCACAGAACGAACTGCCCTGATCAAGAGAACTGCTTATGGAAGAAAGGATTCCGGCAGTCGCCTCATCCGGTGCGTCATCGTGCAGAATGGAGACACCCTCATAGAGCGGGATTCCGGCAGAGACGATCATGGAGAGCTGGTCACAGAAAGAAGCAATTTCAAGATTGCCTAACATCTGTTGTTTCTTTTTATTCATAAGAGAAAACCTCCTGTTAATAGACATACTTTGTAATGTACTCATCCGTCTGGGTGAGGAAATCTTTCGGATCGGAGCTTGTGGAGGCGAAAGTTGGATCCATAAGCTTCCAGTCATTTCCGTCAAATTCGATAATTCCGTTTACCCAGCCTTTGTCTTTGATGTAAGTACTGATCCATGCATGGTAGACATCGCCCATATAACCGACTTCTAAGCGGGTTGGAATCCGCTCACAGCGGAGCATGGCAGCCATGACAGCGGCGTAATCAAAACAGATCCCGGTCTGCTTTGCTAAAACATCATCCACATCCGGCAGATAACCGCTCTGCACAGATGCAGCCTTGTCATAGTCATAAGTAAAATTTGTAATGATATAATTATAGACATTTTCAATTACTTCCAGATCATCATTCGCAGAGGAAGAAAGCTCTACGGCTTTGGCAACTGTTTTTGATTGTGCCGTAAAATTCACATACTGGTTTGCATACAGATAGGGACCAAATTCATCCTGGATCGTCACATCAAGAGTCTGCGTAAAAAGAGTGGAATAACTGGTGCCTTCCATATTTTCAAAGACTCCGACGGTGTAGGAACCATTTCCGGAAGTTAAGGGAAAAGTTTCATACCCGTCATGTAAATTATATGTGTAAGTAATCTCATCAGAACCGGTAATCTGTAATTTGACCTTCGGATTGGAACCGGAGTATGAAACCATAAGGTAACCATTCTCTGTATGGGATGCGTCAATGGTAACGGAATCATTTCCGTAAGTAACCGTGCCGTCTGCACTGCCTGTCAGGACAACCGGTGTGTTGTCGCGCGAACCACTCGCGGCAGCAGGGGAAGAATTGTCCGTTGCTGTGGCGGAAGTCTGTGGAACAGAGCTACTTTCTGTGTCTGTGGTATTACCGCAGGAACAAAGAAGCAGGCAGGCGCATAAAAGTAATGGAAGTAATATGAAAGAGCCCTTGGATTTGGGGTTCATATTGTTTCTCCTTAAACATTCTTTTTCCGTGGCAGACAAACATATTTTTAAAAGCTGCCAGCGTTTGTCAGTTACGTCTATTATAGTGTATGAGGGATAAAAAGAAAATGATAAAAAATGTCGAAAAAACAAGAAAGAAGAAACTTCTTTTTCCAATTCCGCAGTACACTGGAACTGATCAAGCTGATGGATGGCGCCATTACAGCAGAAGAAACAAAAAACAGTTGAAAATGTGGCGGGTATATGTTATACTGATTAAAGTTGTGAGTTTATAATCGTAGGAGGAAGATAAAGTGGCAGTTTTAAAAATAATCTTAACAGTTATTTTTATTATAATCAGTATTGCATTGACAGTTATCATTTTAATGCAGGAAGGTAAGTCAGCAGGACTTGGAGCGATCGCCGGAGCAGCTGATACTTACTGGGGCAAGAACAAAGGACGTTCCATGGAGGGAAGACTGGTAACAGGAACCAAGATTCTGGTTGTCTTATTTATTGTGATTGCTGCTGTATTGAATCTGGGAATTTTTTAAGAAACGCAAAAGACTGTCGTGAATACGATGGTCTTTTTTTTGTCATTCTATTATCAGAATATTAGAAATGACAGCATACTTTAGGAAAATGGAGAAGTTATGAACAAAGAATTATTACAGGAACGAAAGAAAATGATCTACGATTTCATCTGTGATGAACTCTATGTGCCGATGAAGGCAAAAGAGATGGCAATTGTATTAAATGTGCCGAAATCACAGCGCGGGGAATTATTGGAAGTGTTAGACGCACTCACTGCAGATGGAAAAGTAGAGATATCCGGCAGGGGAAAATATGTAAAATCAGAGGGAAAATATCTGACAGGCGTTTTTACTGCACATCCGAGAGGGTTTGGTTTTGTGACTGTGGAGGGAGAGGAAGAAGATATTTTCATCCCGGCTGCACAGACGAACGGAGCGCTTCATAAGGATACCGTCCAGATCACGCTGTCAAAAAACAGCAGTGGAAAGCGCAAAGAGGGAACGGTGACAAAGATTTTATCCAGAGGAACAGAGCAGCTTGTCTGCACTTATGAAAAAAGTAAAACCTTTGGTTTTGCAGTGCCGGACAATCCGAGATTTGCGCAGGATATTTTTATTCCGCTGGAGCGGTCAAAGGGAGCGGTTTCCGGGCACAAAGTTGTGGTGGAGATCACAGATTATGGAAAAAACGGCAAAAAGCCGGAGGGAAAAGTCGTCGAGATCATCGGACATATCAATGATCCGGGGACAGATATCATGTCCATTGTGAAGGGATATGATCTGCCGGTGGAGTTTTCCCAAAAGATCATGAAACAGGTGGAAAATGTATCGAATGAAGTCAGTGCCGCAGACATGGCTGGGCGCATGGATCTGCGAGACTGGCAGACGGTCACGATCGATGGGGAGGACGCAAAAGACCTTGATGATGCGATCACGCTCACCAAAGAGGGAGATCTTTATGAACTTGGAGTCCACATTGCCGATGTATCCAACTATGTGCAGGAGAGCAGCGCACTCGACGTGGAGGCGCTCAAAAGAGGAACATCCGTATACCTTGTCGACCGCGTGATACCGATGCTTCCACACAAACTGTCAAATGGAATCTGTTCGCTGAATGCAGGAGAGAACCGTCTGGCGTTAAGCTGTATCATGAAGATCGATGAAAAAGGAAATGTGATCGACCACACCATTGCAGAGACCGTCATAAAAGTGGACAGGCGCATGAGCTATACCAGCGTAAAAAAAATCTTAGAAGAACATGACGTGGCAGAGATCGAAGAGTACAAAGAACTTGTGCCGATGTTTGAGCGGATGAAAGAGCTTGCCGCAATATTACGGAAGAAACGAATGAAGCGCGGCTCGATTGATTTTGATTTCCCGGAAACAAAAATCATTCTGGATGAGCAGGGAAAACCGGTCGATATCAAACCGTATGACCGGAATGTTGCGACGAAGATCATTGAGGATTTTATGCTCATCGCAAACGAGACGGTGGCACAGGACTATTTCTGGCAGGAACTGCCATTTGTATACCGGACGCACGATAATCCGGACACCGAAAAAATCAAAAAATTAGGAACCTTTATCAACAATTTCGGCTACACGATCCATATCGGACAGGATGAGATCCATCCGAAGGAATTACAGAAATTATTGATGAAAATTGACGGTACACCGGAGGAGGCTCTGATCAGCCGCCTGACACTTCGTTCCATGAAACAGGCAAAATACACGACAGTCAGCACCGGGCATTTTGGACTTGCCACAAATTATTACTGCCATTTCACTTCACCGATCCGCCGTTACCCTGACCTGCAGATCCACAGGATCATCAAGGACAACCTGCGCGGCAGGATGAACCAGAAACGGATCGAACATTATGACAGTATTCTGCCGGAGGTTGCAAAACACTCCAGCGAGATGGAGCGGAGAGCAGATGAGGCGGAGCGCGAGACAGATAAACTCAAAAAAGTAGAATACATGGAAGAACGTATTGGTCAGGTGTTTGAGGGGGTTATCTCCGGCGTGCAGGAGTGGGGATTCTATGTAGAACTTCCAAACACGGTGGAAG
>ERZ1034952.3510-NODE-3510-length-10484-cov-12.591620_pt1 | contig 10484 bp, 7 predicted proteins | sample MGYA00520625_ERZ1034952 | MGnify/ENA primary metagenome ERZ1034952 (study PRJEB33766, sample SAMN09781773) | gut metagenome | biome: gut microbiome | host: Homo sapiens | place: Madagascar | study: EMG produced TPA metagenomics assembly of the PRJNA485056 data... | reverse complement strand
TAGGAGCTTTTGGGCCTTCAGCCCGTTCTTGAACCACATGCGAAAGTTCAGTTATGATTTTATTCAAGTTTGCCATTTGGTTGCAAAAATCGGTTTGAAGATTCGAATGCAACTGAGTTGCAAGGATTTTTGTGTACTTTTGCCAGCGGATTCATGATAAGATCCGTTGTGTGAAATTGTAGTGTAGAATTATAAAATAGAAGGAAAAAACAAACATGAAAAGAATTATTTTAATAGTCGCCGTTACGGCGATTGCCTGGGCTGGCTTCGCTTTCTTTGCGAAACAGACCGGTTCTGAGGCTCATGCGCATGAGGAACATGAGCACGAAGAAGTTGATTTTGATCATATTCCGTTGACAGCCAAGCAGGTCAGCACCGTGGATTTGAAGATGGGCGAGGCTGTGGAGCGCGAGATGGATGCCACCATTGATGCGAAGGGTTCGCTCGTACTGCGTGCACAGGCAATGGGCGATGTGGCTTCGCTGATGGGAGGCATCGTGAAAAGCATTTCAGTTAAGGAAGGACAGTATGTTCACAGGGGACAGGTGGTTGCCACTGTTGAGAATACCGATGTGGTGAGTCTGCAGCGTGAGTACTATTCGGCTGCCAAGGAGTGTGAACTTGCCCGAATTGATATGGAGCGCCAGAAGCTGCTTGCTCATAATGGCGCCGGCATCAAGCGCAGCCTGCAGCAGGCTCAGAAGGATTACCATGTGGCTCATGCCAACATGTTGGGCATTGGTCGCCAGTTGGCACAGATGGGCATTTCTACTGCCGCTGTAGCCAAAGGCAAGTTTACCACAGCGTTCCCTTTGCGTGCACCTATCTCCGGCATCGTGAGCGAGATGACTGCCAGTCTGGGCAGTTATGCTGATATGCAGACTCCTCTGATGAAGATTAGAAACACCCAGGCGGTGGAATGTGACCTCAATGTCTTCGAGAAGGATTTGGCGAAGATCAAGGTGGGTAATCGGGTGACCCTGAACCTGACCAATCAGCCTGGCGTAAAACTTTCAGGCACCGTTTATGGTATGAACCAATACTTTAACGATAACTCGAAAGCCGTTGCTGTTCACGTAAAATTGGATGCTGCAAGTGTGAAGAGTTATCTGCATTCTTCTTCAGGCAACACCCATGGCGGAAAGCTTTTCGCAGGTATGTATGTAAGCGGAAAGATAGCCACTGGCAGCCAGCAGTGCCTCGCTTTGCCATCCCAGGCTATCGTGAGCAGCGATGGAAAGCAGTATGTCTTCGCCCTCAATGGAGCTCCCAGCAAGGGTAACTACAGCTTCTCCCGCCATGAAGTAACTACGGGTTCATCTGATGGTAAATATACAGAGGTGAAGCTATGCGACCATCTACTCAAAGGCAAGGATGGGGCTGCCGGCAAGAAAATAGTAACCGAGAACGCTTATTATCTGGCTTCGCTTACAGGCGAACATGGTGAACATGCGCATTAAGAAAGGGTAGCTTATGTTTCAGAAACTTATTACTTATTCCATTCGCCATAAACTGGTGATTGGAGTACTTTCTGTAGCCCTGGCGATATGGGGTGTATGGTCGCTGGTGCATCTTCCATTCGATTCCACTCCAGATATTACCGATAATCAGGTGCAGGTCATCACGCAGGCTCCTTCGCTGGGAGCCCAGGAGGTGGAGCAATACGTAACCACTCCTGTAGAGATGGCACTTGCCAATATCCCCCGCATCCAGGAACGCCGAAGCATTTCAAGAAGCGGACTCTCGGTTATCACGCTTGTCTTCGACGATGCAGCCGATATCTATTGGGCACGTTCGCAGGTGAGTCAGGTGGTGGAACAGTTGGAGAAAGAACTGCCAAAGAACACCGAGACTGAGATGGGACCTATCGCCACTGGATTGGGCGAAATCTACCACTATACCATTCGTGCCAAGGAGGGATACGAGCATAAATACTCGCTCACCCAGCTCAGAACCATGCAGGACTGGATTGTGCGCAAACAGCTTTCCGGAACCCCTGGCGTTGCTGAGGTAAGCGGTTGGGGCGGCTATGTCAAGCAGTATGAGGTGGCTATCAATACCGACCAGCTCAACGCCAGCGGCGTTTCCGTAAGCGAGGTGTTTGATGCCTTGCAGCGCAACAATGCCAATACGGGCGGCAGCTACATCGAGCAGAATTCCAATCAGTATTACATCCGTGGCATCGGTGTAGTGAAGAATCTGGAGGATGTTGCCAACATCACGGTGAAGACGGTGGATGGAACGCCAGTTAAGGTGGGCGACGTGGCAAAGGTTCAGTTGGGCCATGCCACCCGTTTCGGTGCCGTTACCCGCAATGGTGAAGGCGAGGTGGTGGCAGGTATCGCCATCATGCTCAAGGGCGAGAACTTCCAGGAGGTAATCAAAAACGTGAAGGAGCGAATCAGCCAGATTCAGAAATCACTGCCCGAAGGCGTGGTCATCGAACCGTTTATCGACCGTACCAACCTGGTGGATAGAGTAGAGGGCACCATCGCCCGCAACCTCATCGAAGGTGGACTCATCGTTATCTTCGTGCTTGTCATCTTTCTGGGCAACTGGCGTGCAGGACTGGTGGTGGCGAGTGTCATCCCGCTCAGTATGCTCTTTGCCTTCGGCATGATGAAGACCTTCGGCATCGACGGCAATCTGATGTCATTGGGAGCCATCGACTTCGGTATGATTGTCGATTCCGCCGTCATCATCGTCGAGGCGGTGGTTACACATATTAATACAGGTCATTTCTCGCAGCCCGAGGTGCGTACGGCATATCTTGCACAATGTCAAAAAGAGGGAAATGCTGTTCCTTTCGCCCTGACCCAGAAGCAGATGGACGAGGAGGTTCACTTCTCGGCTTCCCGCATCCGCCAGAGCGCAGCCTTCGGCGAAATCATCATCATGATTGTATACATTCCGCTGATGACCCTGGTGGGCATCGAGGGAAAGATGTTCCGTCCGATGGCGCTCACCGTGTTCTTCGCCATCCTCGGTGCCTTCATCCTGTCGCTCACCTATGTGCCGATGGCAAGTTCGCTCCTGTTGAGCCGCAAGGTGCACAACAGAAAGACTTTCTCTGATAAGATGATAGAGAAGTTGCAGGGCTGGTATCGTCCTATCCTCGATTGGGTGCTTGCCCGCAACAGGGATGTCATCACGGGAGCCGTGGCTTTGTTCTGCGTCAGCGTGGTGGGCTTCAAGTATCTGGGAGGTGAGTTTATCCCGAGTCTGGAAGAAGGCGATTTCGCTGTGGAAATGAGTATGTCGCAGGGTACGTCGCTCTCGCAGATGGTGGAGAGCTGCAGCAAGGCTGAAAAACTGCTCAAGAAGGAATATCCTGAAATCAAGCAGGTGGTGAGCCGCATCGGAAGCGCTGAGATTCCTACCGACCCGATGCCTGTGGAACGTGCCGACATCATGATAGCCCTGAAACCGAAGGCAGAATGGACCTCTGCCAAGACGACTCCCGAACTGATGGAGAAGATGGAGGAAACCCTCAGCGCCATTCCTGGTCTGGAGGCAGAGATTTCCCAGCCTATCCAGATGCGCAACAACGAGTTGCTTACGGGTATCAAGCAGGATGTGGCTATCAAGATTTTCGGTGACGACCTCGATGTGCTTACCCAGCAGGCAGGAAAGGTGAAGAAGATGATAGAAGGTGTGCCGGGCGTGAGTGGCATCTTTGTAGAAGAAGTTGCCGGCTTGCCTCAAATCCAGGTAAGATACAACCACGAGAAGATGGCGGCTTACGGTATCAGCGTGGATGATATCAGCAGTGTTCTGGAGACTACCTTTGCCGGTGCCGTGGCTGGTTCCGTCTACGAGGGCGACAAGAAGTTTGACATCGTGCTCCGCATGGATCCATCGCAGCGCAATGTAGAGCAGCTTGAACTGTTGAGTATTCCGCTGAAGGATGGCACGAATATTCCGCTTTCGCAAGTAGCGGATATCGAAGATTCGCCTGCTCCGGCACAGGTGTCGCATGAGAATGGTGCCCGGCGCATCTACGTGGGCTTCAATGTGAAGGGGCGTGATGTGCAAAGCACGGTGGAGGATATCCAGGAGATTCTCGACGAAAAGCTGAAACTCCCTGAAGGCTACTATTATAATTATGGTGGTGAGTTTGAGAATCTGCAGAGTGCCAGCCGCCGACTGATGGTGGTGATTCCGATAGCGCTGGTCATCATCCTGCTGCTGCTCTATGCCACGGTGAAGAATGTAAAAGAGTCGCTCTTCGTGTTCTCGGCTATTCCTCTGGCTGCGATAGGTGGTGTCTGGGCTTTGTGGCTCCGCGGTATGCCTTTCAGTATTTCGGCAGGTGTGGGCTTCATCGCCCTCTTCGGTGTGGCGGTGCTCAACGGCATCGTGCTCATCGGTCAGATGAACCTGATGCAGAAGGAACAGCTCCGGTTGCCACCGACAGCGGGAACCAGTGCGGGTGAGATGATTCATCGTCGCATCATCGATAGCTGCATGCTCCGTCTGCGTCCTGTCCTGATGACGGCTCTGGTGGCTTCCATGGGATTCCTCCCGATGGCGCTCTCGCAGGGCGATGGTGCCGAGGTGCAGCGACCACTTGCCACGGTGGTGATTGGCGGACTCATCACGAGTACCCTGCTCACTCTGCTGGTGCTCCCTGCCATCTACAAGACATTTACCAAGCGTTAGAATTGATTTATCAAGCGTTAGAATAGAACAATTATGAAGAAGTTTTTAGATAAGAATAATATAGTGCTTGCTTCTCTGATGCTGCTTCTGCCTCTGTCGGCAGAAGCTCATCTTTCGTCCGCATCGGGTGTCCAGGGTTTTGATGCAAGCATCCCCGGCAAGAAGATGACCTTGCAGCAGTGTTTCCAACTGGCTGATAGGCAGAACCTCGCCTTGCAATCCGGCAGAAAAGCCGTAGAAAAGGCTCAGGTAATGCAGGGAACAGCATGGAATCTGGACAAGACGGAAATCGCCTTCTCGCAGAACCCGGCTTCCAGCGGTGATACCGATAATGGACTCACCTTCTCGCAGAGCATAGAGTTTCCTACGGTCTATACAGCCCGTCGCAATCAGTTGAAGGCAGAGACCCAGGCAGAAAAAAGCCGGTTGAACGTCACATCCCAGCAGCTCAGACTCGAAATAGCCAATGTTTATTATGCGATGCTTTACCAGACCCATCGCCTTCAGATTCTGCTGCAGCAGGATTCCGTCATCCAGCGCTATTGCGATGTAGCCGGGAAGAGATACAAGGCGGGCGAGGCGAGACAGCTGGAGTTCCTCTCTGCCGACCGTATGAGGAACGACAACCGCCTGGAGATGACGAAGATGAAGAATGAGGCAGAGAATCTGCAGACTGCCCTGATGGCTCTGCTCAACACCACTACGCCTGTGGTGCCTGATGGGAATCTTCTTATCTCGCAGCGTTCGCCAGTGAATGCAGCCTTCAACTATCAGCAGACTGCCGATGCGCAATATCAGAAAGATCTCATCACAGCACTCGACAAAGAAGTGAAGTGTGCCAAGACGGGCTATGCGCCATCGCTCTCGCTCGCCCTGCGTTCGCAGCTCCTCATCGATAGCTGGGACCCTTATCACATCAATCGCCAGCGCTTCACCGAGGGCAATTTCTTCGGTTTCGAAGTAACCGTGGGGGTTCCGCTCTTCTATGGCGCAACCAAGGCGAAGGTGAAGGCTGCGCAGAAAGACCGCGAGGTGGCTCTGTTGGCGATGCAGCAGGAGCAGCGCGAAAAGGAGCGGGATTACAAACAGGGATATAACCGCCTGCAGAATGCCATCAAGCGAATGGAATATTACAGCGGCGAGAATATGGCGAAGGCGAAGGACATAGAACGTCTCAGCACCCTGGAGTATGAGAATGGTGAAATCAGTTATGTGGAATACGCCAGCGCCTTGCAGGAGGCGATAGATATGCGGTTGAAGCTGGCTGAGGTGGTCAACGAATATAATGAGGCAGTTCTTGCCTTAATGGCACTCAATAATAGCCTGTAAAAATAGTCAATTAAGGAATAAATAGCATGCATCGGTGCTTTTTTTGGTGTTTTTTCCAAAAAATGTACCGATGCTTTCGTTTTTTTTTGTATCTTTGCAAAAAATATAGCTATAATTATGGGATTATTCGGATTATTCAGCAACAAAAAGAAAGAAACTCTCGATAAAGGACTTGAAAAAACCAAAGAGAGTGTGTTTAGCAAATTAGCTCGTGCGGTGGCTGGTAAGTCAACCGTAGATGACGATGTGCTCGACGACCTCGAAGAGGTGCTCATCACATCGGATGTGGGCGTAGAGACTACAGTGAAGATTATTCATCGCATCGAGGAGCGCGTGGCTCGCGACAAGTATGTTTCTACCTCGGAGCTCGACAGAATCTTAAGAGAGGAAATCGCCAGTCTCCTGGAAGAGAACCATAGCGATGACAATGAGAATTGGGACTTGCCTTCCGACCACAAGCCATACGTTATCCTGGTGGTGGGTGTTAATGGAGTAGGCAAGACTACTACCATCGGTAAGCTTGCCTACCAGTTTAAGAAGGCTGGCAAGAAGGTTTATCTGGGTGCTGCCGATACCTTCCGTGCCGCAGCCGTGGAGCAGATTTCCATCTGGGGCGACCGCGTGGGTGTACCGGTGGTGAAGCAGCAGATGGGTTCCGACCCTGCAAGCGTGGCTTTCGACACCCTGCAGAGTGCCAAGGCAAATGGTGCCGACGTGGTGCTCATCGATACTGCAGGAAGATTGCATAACAAGGTGAACCTGATGAACGAGCTGAAGAAGATTAAGGAGGTGATGAAGAAGGTGATGCCTGAGGCGCCAGACGAGGTGATGCTCGTATTGGATGGCAGTACGGGTCAGAACGCCTTCGAGCAGGCCAAGCAGTTTGCTGCCGTTACCAATATCACTTCTCTTGCCATCACCAAGCTCGACGGCACAGCCAAGGGCGGCGTGGTCATCGGAATCTCCGACCAGCTCAAGGTGCCGGTGAAATACATCGGATTGGGTGAGGGAATGGAAGACATGCAGCTCTTCAACAAGAAGGAATTCGTGGATTCCCTGTTCAAGAAATCAAAGTAGATTTCGGATGCAATTTATGTGAAAAGAAACGGGAATCAGATTAGTATATATAATAAGGTATAGGTGAATGAAAAAGAACCAGATAGATATCATAACTTTGGGCTGTTCCAAAAACCTGGTCGACAGCGAGCTGTTGATGAAGCAGTTTGAGGCGAACGGCTACCATTGTGTACACGATTCAAAGCGCCCTCAGGGCGAGATAGCCGTCATCAACACATGCGGCTTCATCGAGGATGCCAAGCAGGAAAGCATCGACACCATCCTCGAATTTATCCAGGCTAAGGAAGAGGGACGCCTGAACAAACTCTATGTGATGGGCTGCCTCTCGCAGCGTTATCAGAAGGAATTGGAGGCTGAGATGCCTGAGGTGGATAAGTTCTACGGCAAGTTCAACTACAAGGAACTGCTCAAGGAGCTGGGTAAGGCCGAAGTGCCTGCCTGCAACGAGCGCCGCCATCTTACCACCCCTCACCACTATGCATACATCAAGATTTCAGAGGGCTGCGACCGCCGCTGCGCCTATTGCGCCATTCCGCTCATCACGGGCAAGCACGTTTCCCGTCCTAAGGAAGATATCCTCAACGAGGTGCGCGAACTGGTAGCCGACGGCGTGAAGGAGTTCCAGATCATCGCTCAGGAACTTACCTACTACGGCATGGATATTGATGGCAAGCATCATATCACCGAACTCATCAGCGAGATGGCCGACATCCCTGGCGTTAAGTGGATTCGTCTGCATTACGCTTATCCAAACCAGTTCCCGCTCGATCTGCTCGATGTGATGCGCGAGAAGCCAAACGTATGCAAGTATCTCGACATCGCCCTGCAGCACATCAGCGACCACATGCTCACTCGCATGCATCGCCACGTAACCAAGCAGGAGACGCTCGACCTGCTCACCATCATCCGCAACCGCGTGCCGGGCATCCATATCCGCACCACGCTGATGGTAGGTTTCCCAGGCGAGACCGAGGAGGATTTCCACGAGTTGCTCGACTTCGTGCGTGAACAGCGTTTCGAGCGCATGGGTGCCTTCGCCTATTCTGAGGAGGAGGGAACCTACAGTGCCAAGAACTATGAAGATGATGTTCCTGCCGATGTGAAGCAGCGCCGTCTTGACGAACTGATGATTCTGCAGCAGGACATCAGTGCAGAGATTGAGGCAGGCAAGGTGGGACTCACGATGCCGGTGGTTATCGACCGCAAGGAAGGAGATTACTATATCGGCAGAACTGAGTTCTGTTCGCCAGAGGTTGACCCAGAGGTGCTTATCAAGGCAGATCAGCGCTTGCGTGTGGGCAGTTTCTACAAGGTAAAGATGACCAGCAGCGAGGAGTTCGACCTGTATGGCGAAGTCGTGAGATAGAATTATAATTAAAGAATCAGAAGATGAACAATAAGGACTATATAGCAGAACTGGCTCAGCAGACGGGTTATTCGCAAGACGACACCCAGAAGATGGTGCGCAAGGTGATAGACGCCATGATTGCTGAATTTGAGGAAGGGGAAATGGTCTCCATCCCCAACTTTGGTACGTTCGAGGTGAAGAAGCGCCTAGAGCGCGTGGTGGTGAATCCTACCACCAGGAAGCGACAGCTGGTTCCGCCTAAACTGGTGCTCGGCTTTCGTCCTGTTGCTGCCGTCAAGGAGAAGCTAAAGAATGGAGGAGAAGCTTATGAGTAAGAACAGTTTGACTGTCTTGGCACAGAAGCTGGCTGAGAAAACGGGTATCAGTCAGCAGGATGCCGAGTTGTTCATCAGAAAGATGTTTGATGTAGTCAATGAAGGGCTCCAGGCTGACAAGCAGGTAAAGATGAAATGGCTTGGAACCTTCAAGGTTACTTCGGTGAAGGATCGTGAGAGCGTGGATGTCAACACCGGCGAGCGTATCGTCATTGAGGGAAGAGATAAGATCTCCTTTACCCCGGATACGATTCTCAAGGAAATCATCAACAAGCCGTTTGCACAGTTTGAGACGGTGGTGGTGAACGACGGGGTAGAGTTTGATGAAATCGACAGGAAGTTTGAGGCAGAAGAACAGCTGGCTGAGAATCAGCAGATGGATGAGGCTGAGGAGATTCCTGAACCATTGGATGGTTCTGAAACATCAGAGGAAACTTCAGAAGCAACTGGTATTTCTGAAATCTCTGATACTTCTGAAACTTCAGATACTTCTGAAATATCAGACACTTCTGAAACTTCAGATGTGATTGATTTCCTGGATGAATCAGAAGCTCCATCCGTGAGCGATAAGGTCGTTGTAATAGGCGAATCTGAACCTCAATATGATGCTTCTCCTGAAATCATAACAGAAACTATCGTAGAAAAGTCGGTTAAGGAAATGAAGGATGAGGATGAGGCTGAGCCAACCCTTGATCCTGAGCCAACCCTTGATCCTGAGCCAACACCTGAGCCAACACCTGAGCCTGAGCAAATATCAGCTCCAGATTCAGAAACTGTAGTTGAATCAGCTTGTGCATCCGATTCAGAAACATCCGAAGACTCAGAGTCTTACGATACTTTTGAATCTACCGAAAAGGGTGTAGTGATTCCTCGTTATCTGGTAATAGTTGCCTGCTTCATCATCGTAGCCTTGATTGGCGGCATCGGTTGGTTTGCCTTTAATTATGGTAAGATGGCAGCGCAGCGCGACCATCTCGCATTGCAACTGGACAACTTCCATCAGGGCAACAAGGCAGCTAAACCAACTCCGGCTCCTCTTTCGCAGGAAGAAATCATGAGAAAGAAGGCGATAGAAGATAGCATCAGAATGGCGCAGGCTAGCGAAGCCGTGAAAATGGCTGAGGCTGATGGCAAGCAGGCTGATAAGAAGGATTCTCTTCTTGCCGCTAAGCAGCAGAAAGATGCTGAGGCTAAGAAGCTGGCTGAATTGAATAAGCGGGCTGATGCCAAGAAGTTGGCAGAGGCTAAGAAAGTTGCCGAGGCAAAGAAAGCTGATGAGGCTAAGAAGCTGCAAGCCGAAAAAGCTGCCGCCCATGCATCTGCCAAATACGATCAGGATGCTCGTGTCCGCACGGGTGCCTATCGCATTGTGGGTGTAGCTGAGGTGGTTACTGCCCGAGAAGGTCAGACCATAGAAGCCATCAGTAAGCGTTATTTCGGTCCGGGCATGGAGTGTTACGTTGAGGCTCTCAATGGTTCCGGCAAACTGAAAGCCGGACAGAAAGTCAAGATTCCGAAACTGGAATTGAAAAAGAAGTCAAGAACGCCATAAAGACGAGTTTATGAGGGTGTGTCATAAGCCCAGATAATGGCAGCCGAGGTCGGGCTGAAAGCCCAAAAGCTCCAAAAGCAGCACGCCCTGAAAGCCCAAAAGCTCCAGAAGCTGCACGCCCTGAAAGCCCAAAAGCTCTAGAAGCAGCACGCCCTGAAAGGGCAGAAGCTCCTAGCCCAGG
>ERZ1034952.3505-NODE-3505-length-10499-cov-11.349579_pt1 | contig 10499 bp, 7 predicted proteins | sample MGYA00520625_ERZ1034952 | MGnify/ENA primary metagenome ERZ1034952 (study PRJEB33766, sample SAMN09781773) | gut metagenome | biome: gut microbiome | host: Homo sapiens | place: Madagascar | study: EMG produced TPA metagenomics assembly of the PRJNA485056 data... | reverse complement strand
GGGCGGCATGTACTAAGCCGCAGCCTTTCCCAAAACGCGCATACTGTTTCAGTATCTGAGGCAGAGCTTCTTCGGAGGCTCTGCCTCTTTTGTGTACCGTCCCTCTTTTCTGCCCATACTACCGGGCAGGGAAGGGGGGCTTTTTATGTCGGGCCGGAGAGTGCTTGCGCTGTACGGGGCGCTGCTGCTGGGGTTTGCGGCGGTGGTCTGCAGGTTGTACTGGCTTTGCTCGAACACGGAGTACGCCGTGCGGGCGGCGGCGCAGAGCGAAGCGGTCCTCCGCCTGCCTGCGGCGCGGGGAAACTTTTACGACTGCGGCGGTCTGCCGCTGACGGGCATCTCTCAGCGCTGGCTGGCCCTCTGCTTCCCGGGTGAGGGCAGCTACGCGCGGCTCTACCCCTATGCGGACGCCGACGGGCAGGCCAGGCTTTACCGGGAGCGGAATACTTCCCGACCCTTTCTGCTGGACGTGGTGCAGGATGTAAGTGGACTGGGCGTGCGGTGCTATGCCGTTCCCCGGCGGTACGCCGCTGCCCCGCTGGCAGAACAGCTCATCGGCTACCTGGACAGCGAGGGCCACGGCGCAGCGGGCCTTGAGGCTGCGCTGGACAATGTCCTTTACACCGGCGAGCGGGATACACTGCACTGTGCGGTCACAGCGCAGGGACGGCTGCAGCGGGGCAGTGAGCCGATTTTAGAAAAAGCAGACTCTGCCCCGCAGGGTGTGCGGCTGACCCTCTCCCGCAGCATCCAGAGGGCCGCAGAAGGGGTGGCGGCGGAGAGCATGGCCGCCGGGTGTATCCTTATTATAGATGTAAGCAGCGGCAAGGTGCGGGCCTGCGTGAGCCTGCCGGGTTTTGATGCGGCCAATGTGGGCGAGAGTCTGACTGCCCCGGACAGCCCGCTTCTGAACCGTGCTTTTTCGGCCTATGCGGTGGGCTCGGTGTTCAAACCGGTGCTGGCCGCAGCGGCGCTGGAAGCCGGAGAAGGGGACTTCATCCGGGAGTGTCCCGGCTACGACGCCCTGAACGGCCAGGTCTACCGCTGTGCCGGAAGCGTACCTCACGGCCTCGTGGGGCTGGGCGGCGCTCTGGAAAAGAGCTGCAACGGCTACTTTATCGAGCTGGGGCGGGAATTGGGGCCGGAGCGTGTCCGGAAGATGGCGGCAGCGCTGGGCTTCGGGAAGGGACAGGACATTGCAGACGGCCTCCGGTCAGCTTCTGGCGTTCTGCCCGAAGCAGAGACACTCGAAAACGAGGGGCAGTTTGCCAACTTCTGCTTCGGACAGGGGAAGCTTCTGGCGACGCCCTTACAGGTGGCCGGGATGATGAACACCATTGCGGCGGGAGGCGTCTACCACACCCCGCTTTTCGTGGAGTGTACCGTGGACGAGACGACGGGCGAAGAGCTCATGCCGCTGGCACATAGCTCGTCCCGGCGGGTGTTCGCGGAGCAGACGGCGGAAAAGCTGCAAGAGCTGCTGGCGGGCGTCGTGGCAGAGGGAACGGGCCAGCAGGCCGCCCCCTCCGAGGGGACTGCCGCCGGAAAGACCGGCACCGCCCAGACCGGCCAGTTCCGGGATGGCGAAGAGCTGAAAAACTACTGGTTCGCCGGTTTTTACCCGGCAGAAAAGCCCCGCTGGACCATCGTGGTGATGCAGGACGCCCAGACAGAGCCGGAAGTGTCCAGCGCAGCCATCTTTGCCCGCCTGTGCGACGCACTGAGCGCCGGGGAGTGAATGGTTTTGCTTTTCTGCTTGCTTTTTTGGCCGAGGTATGTTACTATATACTTGTATTTGTATGTTTGTTATCCAAATTTAACAATAAAAGGAGCGTTTTCATCCATGGCAGTCATTGAAATCGTCGGCGGCGTCATTCTGCTCGTCGTCTCGGTGGTCATCTTTGCCCTCACCCTGATGCAGCACACCCACGGTCAGGGCCTGGCTGGTGCCATCAACGGCAGCGCTTACGGCGCAAACAACGCCCGTCTGACCCCTGCGGACCAGATGCTGGCAAAGGTGACCCGCATCGCCGGTATCATCTTCTTTGTGGTGGCCATCCTGGCCTGCGTGTTCGCAAGCCGTCTGGCCTGAGTATGCGCCCGCAGCCCCGTGATGAAAGCGGGGCTGTTTTTGTGTCTATATGTTGTTATAAAAGAGATAAGAGGGAAGAAGCCGCGCCCCGGTGGAGGGCGGGCTATGGTAGTTAAGGAGAAAGAAAATTTATGTCAATGCGCGATAAAATCGAACATGCCATCCAGAACCAGCCCTGCACCGTCAAAGAGCTGAAGCAGAAGTTCGGCGGCGAGCGCGGCGCAGACCGCAAGGTGATGGAAGCTCTGGACGAACTGGTGCGAGAGGCTGTCGTCTGCCAGCGTCAGGGCGTGTTCTTTACCGTCCGCTCCGGCCGTGCCGACAAGGCTCTGCTGTGCAAGGTGGTCAAGCTGGGCAAGAACTTTGCCTTCGTCATGCTGGAGGACGGCACCAGCGACATCTTCATCCCCGGCCGCTTCACCAAGGGCGCAATGCCCGGCGACGACGTGCTGGTGGAGAAATTCGAGCATCCCCGTGTGGAGGGCAGCGACGAGGGCGCTATCCTCGCCATCCTGACCGAGAAAAACGATCTGGTCGGCACTGTACGCCGGGTCGAGGGCCGTCTGCGCTTCGTGCCGGACGACTGCCCGGCCATCACCATGCCTCTGGCCCGCGACTGTGAGGGCGGCGCAAAGGACGGCGACAAGGTAGCCGTCGAGATCCTGAACCGCGGCAACCGTCAGGAAGACCACCGCGTGGGCGTCGCCATGCGCTTCGGCAGCTCCGACGAGGCCAAGCGCTGCGCCAAGGCTCTGCTTTACGCAAAGGACATCCGCACCCGCTTCCCGGATAAAGTGCGCGATGAGGCCAAGAAGTTCGAGGGCGCAGAGGTCTCTGAGAAGGACTGCGAGGGCCGCATGGACCTGCGCGCCCTGCCCATCTTCACCATCGACAGTGCCGAGACCAAGGACATCGACGATGCCATCAGCCTGACCCGCACCTCTGACGGCGGCTTTGAGCTGGGCGTCCACATCGCAGACGTCTCCAACTACGTCAAGCCCGGCACCGAGCTGGACAACGAGGCGTTCAGCCGCGCAACCAGCGTCTATTATGCAGATCAGGTCGTTCCGATGCTGCCCAAGGCCCTGTCCAACGGCATCTGCAGCCTGAACGAGAACGAGCTGCGTCTGGCTTTCTCCTGCCTGATGCGTCTGGACAAGGAGGGTAATCTGACGGATTACCGCTTTGTCAAGTCCATCATCCGCAGCCGCGTCAAGGGTGTCTACTCCGAGATCAACGCCCTGCTGGCCGGTACTGCCGACGCCGAGATCAAGGCAAAGTATGCCGACGTCATCGACCAGCTGCCCGCTATGAAGGAGCTGTACGGCCACCGCGCCCGCCTGCGCAAGGAGCGCGGCTGCATGGACATCGAGAGCGGCGAAGTCAAGCTCATCCTCGACGAGAATGGTCGTTGTATCGACGTCAAGAAGCGCACTTCCGGCGAGAGCGAGAGCATGATCGAGGAGTTCATGCTGCTGGCCAACCAGTGCGCTGCCCACTTTGCCCGCGTCAAGCAGATCCCCTTCGTCTACCGCGTCCATGAAGAGCCTAACGCCGAGAAGCTGGAGCGTCTGCACGCTCTGCTGCAGGCCTGCGGTATCAATGACCACTTCGCCAAGGACGTTCCCACTCCCAAGGAGCTGAGCGCCATCCTCGAGGGTGTGCGCGGCACCCCCTATGAGCAGATCATCAACACCGGCATGCTCCGCTGCATGTCCAAGGCTCTCTACGAAGAGAAGCCCAAGGGCCACTATGGTCTGGTGCTGAAGGATTACGCCCACTTCACCAGCCCCATCCGCCGTTACCCCGATCTGGCCATCCATCGCATCATGACTGATATGCTCAAGGGTACCGAGAAGGAGACCATGATCCTCCGCTACACCGATTTCGCAGAGCGCGCCTCCAAGCAGTCCAGCGAGCGTGAGGTCATCGCCATGCAGATCGAGCGGAAAGCCGAGGACTGCTATAAGGCCGAGTATGCCCGCCGCCATCTGGGCGAGTGCTACGAGGGTACCATCTCCGGCGTGACCCAGCGCGGCCTCTTCATCGAGCTGGACAACGGCGTGGAGGGCTTTGTGCCTGCCTCCAGCCTGACTCCCTCCGGCACCAGCCTGACCGAGGGCGTCCGCCTGACCGACCCCGCTTCCGGCAAGACCTGGAGCCTCGGCGACAAGATGATGATCACCATCGTCCGCGCTGACGTCAATCTGGGCAAGATCGACTTTGAAGTGGCTCCCGCCGCCAAAGCCTGAGGAGGGGAGAGTATGAGCATCCGTCATGCACTGCCCGCTGACGTGGACACGCTGGCCGAAATCGAAGCTGCGTCCTACCCGCCCGCTGAGGGGGCATCCCGGCAGAGCATCGCCGGGCGTGTGGCCGTCTACCCGGACTGTTTCTGGCTGCTGGACGAGGGCGGCGAGGTGAAAGCTTTCGTCAACGGCTTCGTCACCGATATGCCCGACCTCACCGATGAGATGTACGATGACCCCCATCTTCACACGCCGAAGGGTGCGTGGCAGATGATATTCAGCGTCGTCACCGCCCCGGCCCATCGGCACGAAGGCTGTGCTTCCCGTGTTCTGCGTCAGGTTTGCGCCGACGCGAAAGCCGCCGGGCGCAAGGGCATCGTGCTCACCTGCAAGGAACGGCTCATCGGCTTTTATGCGCAGTTCGGCTTCGTGGATGAGGGTGTCTCCGTCTCCACCCACGGCGATGTCGTCTGGCATCAGATGCGGCTGACATTCTGAGTCATCATAAAACTTTTTATCCGTCTCCGGTACGCCGGGGGCGGATTTTTTCTATGCAAACCTGCCTGTATGACAAAAATTGCGGCAGTTGGGCGGTTTTGTTTGTTGTAGGGCGGGAAGCGGCGGGGTATACTGATGCCAGAATCAAACAAACCGGGGCCGAACGTGCTGCCGGTACAGAACAAAATGGAGGTCACGTCTATGTATTATTCCAGTGGCAATTACGAAGCCTTTGCGAGGCCCCGCAAGCCCGAAGGCGTGGATCGCAAATCGGCTTATATCATCGGCAGCGGCCTGGCGGCCCTGACGGCAGCCTGCTATCTGGTGCGGGATGGCCAGATGAAGGGGGAGAGGGTACACGTTTTTGAAAAAGACCCCCTGCCCGGCGGTGCCTGCGACGGCTACAAGTACGACGTCGGCTATGTGATGCGGGGCGGCCGTGAGATGGACAACCACTTCGAGGTCATGTGGGATCTGCTCCGCTCCATCCCTTCGCTGGAAACGGAGGGAGCCAGTGTGCTGGACGAGTATTACTGGCTGAACAAGGCCGACCCCAACTATTCCCTCTGCCGCGCTACCGTGAACCGGGGCGAGGACGCCCACACCGACGGCAAGTTCGGCCTGTCGGATAAGGGAGCCATGGAGATTATGAAGCTCTTCTTTACCCCCGACGAGCAGCTTGAGGACAAAAAGATCACCGACTTTTTTGACGATGAGGTGCTCAACTCCAACTTCTGGCTCTACTGGCGCACCATGTTCGCTTTCGAGAACTGGCACAGCGCCCTCGAGATGAAGCTCTACCTCAAGCGGTATATCCACCACATCGGCGGTCTGCCCGACTTCACGGCCCTCCGCTTCACCCGGTATAACCAGTACGAGTCCATCATCCTGCCCATGGTCACCTACCTGAAAGACCACGGCGTCCAGTTCTACTACGACACAAAGGTCGTGGACGTCCAGTTCAGCCTCGAGCCGGGCAAAAAGCAGGCGGCGGGCATCACGGTAGACCACAAGGGCGAGGTGGAGACCATCGACCTCACCGAGGACGACCTGCTCTTTATCACCAACGGCGGCTGCGTGGAGAGCTGCACCGTCGGCGCACAGAACAAGGCCACGGGCTTCGACCCCACCATCAAGCCGGGCAACGGCTGGGACCTCTGGAAGCGCATCGCCGCGCTGGACGACTCCTTCGGCCACCCGGAAAAGTTCTGCAGCCAGCCGGAGCTGACCAACTGGGAAAGCGCCACCATCACGACGCTGGATGAGAAGATCCCCCAGTATATCCAGAAGATCTGCAAGCGCGACCCCTTCAGCGGCCGCACCGTCACCGGCGGCATCGTCACGGTGAAGGACTCTAAGTGGCTCATGAGCTGGACCCTGAACCGGCAGCAGCAGTTCCGCGCACAGCCCAAAGACCAGCTCTGCGTCTGGGTGTACGGCCTGTTCAGCGATAAGCCCGGCGATTACGTCAAAAAGCCCATGCGGGACTGCACCGGCCGGGAGATCTGCATGGAGTGGCTCTACCATCTGGGCGTGCCGGTGGAGGACATCGCAGAGCTTGCCGAGCACAGCGCCAACACCGTGCCGGTCATGATGCCCTATATCGACGCCTTCTTCATGCCCCGCGCGAAGGGCGACCGCCCCGACATCGTGCCGAAGGATGCGGTGAACTTTGCCTTCCTCGGTCAGTTCGCCGAGACCGGCCGGGACACCATCTTCACCACCGAATACTCCATGCGCACCGGCATGGAGGCCGTGTACCGGCTGCTGAACATCGACCGGGGCGTGCCGGAGGTCTGGGGCAGCACCTATGACGTCCGGGCGCTGGTGGATGCCTCGGTGAAGCTGCGGGACGGCCGGAAGCTCACGGACATGGAACTGCCTCTTATGGGCCGCATCGCCCTGAAGGAGGCGCTGAAGAAGATCGAAGGCACCGACCTCGAGAAGTTCCTGCGCCAGTATAACGCTATCTGACAAGACGATATTCACGACGGAACAATACCGCCCAAAACAAAAGACCGGGTGCTGTATGCCTGAGGCAGGAAACAGCACCCGGCCTTTTGTGCTGATTTGCGCGAGATTTCATAAAAAGTCGTACTAATAAAGAAAACTATTATGCAGGATGACTATCTTTGTGCTTGCTCTTTCGGCGGTTCTGTGGTAAGCTTAAAACAAAGAATGCGGCACAGCGGAAGAGAGGCTGTGCCGCAAAAACTGGTCTGGAACATAAAGGAGGTCCTTTTTGTGAAACACTTTATTTCTCGCCGCAATTTCCTGAAGGCTGCAGGTGTCACCGCCGCTGCCTCCGCCATGGCTGCTGCCGTTCCTCAGGCTTCGGCCGGTTTCCTGACGGGCAAGGATGCCGCTGTCACCATCCTGTACACCAACGATGTCCACACCTACATCGACAACAAGTCTCCCAAACTGACCTATGCCGCTATCGCTGCCATGAAGCAGGGCTACGTGGATGAGGGCAAGCCCGTCCTGCTGGTGGACGCAGGCGACCACATTCAGGGTACTGCCTACGGCTCCATGGACGACGGCGCTACCATCATCGAGCTGATGAACGAGGCTGGTTACGACATCGCTACCCTGGGCAACCACGAGTTCGACTACGGCATGGCCCGCGCAAAGGCCATCATCAAGGAAGCGGACTTCCCCTATGTCTCCTGCAACTGGGTGGACCTGCGCACCGGCCTGCGCGTCCTGCCCGCTGTCAAGCTGTTCCCCGCAGGCGGCAAGTGGATCGCATTCGTGGGCATCACGACCCCCGAGTCCTTCACAAAGTCCACTCCTGCTTACTTCATGAACGCCAAGCAGACCAAGTACATCTACGACATCCTGGGCGGTGACGACGGAAGGAAACTGTACGACGCCGTCCAGAAGGCCATCGACAAGGCCAAGACCCTGGGCGCAGACATCATCATCGGTCTGGGCCATCTGGGCGTTGACCCGTCCTCCTCTCCCTGGACCAGTGAGGAAGTCATTGCCAACACTACCGGCTTTGACGCCTTCATCGACGGCCACTCTCACACCGTCATGGAGAACAAACAGGTCTACGATGCAGCCGGCAAGGCTGTCACCCTGACCCAGACCGGCTCTTATCTGGCAAACGTCGGTAAGATGACCATCGCCGAGGACGGCGCGATCACCACCGAGCTCATCTCCACCGCTGATGTCTCCGACGCCGCTGTGGCCGCTACCGCAGAAGCCTGGATCAACGATGTGGACGCTATGCTGGGCGAGCAGATCGCGACCACGGACATCAAATTCTACATCAACGACCCCGCTACCGGCAAGCGCCGCATCCGTATGGGCGAGACCAACCTCGGCGACTTCGTGGCCGACGGCATCTATACTTACTTCAATGAGGTCGAGCAGCTGGACTGCGACATCGCTATGATGAACGGCGGCGGCATCCGCACCGATGTGGACGCGGGCAAGTGGACCTTCAAGACCTGCAAGCAGGTCAGCCCCTTCGGCAATGTGGCCTGCCTGATGTCTGTTACCGGCAAGCAGATCCAGGATGCTCTGGAGTTCGGCGCCCGCTTCGTCGGCCCGGAGGGCAAGGAGAACGGCGGTTTCCTGCATGTTGCCGGTGCGACCTACGAGATCCACACCGACATCCCCAACACCGTCCTCACCGACGACAAGAATGTCTGGATGGGCAGCGCCACCGGCACGCCCCGCGTCCAGAACGTGCGCATCTACAACAAGAAGACCGGCACTTACGAGCCGCTGGACCTGAACCGCACCTATGCGCTGGCCGGCATGAACTACACCCTCCGCAACCTGGGCGATGGCTTCGCCATGTTCGACGGCGCAGAGCTCATCAAGGACTATGTCTCTGAGGACTACCTCGTCATGTCCACTTACGCCATGATCTTCGACGCTGTGAACGATATGCCTGTTCTGAGCAGTGCCAACAGCCCGCTGGCAAGCTATCCGGGCTACCTGCTGAACTACGAGAACCCGTATGGCGCAGGCCGCATTCAGGTGGTCTGAGTTTTAGCAGAAAACCGATAAGATGACGAAAGCCCCCTCTTCCATTCGGAAGAGGGGGCTTTCTGATGACTTATGCTTTTGTAAACAGCCCCTTCAGTGCCAGCGGCGTCACGATAGAGGACACGACGATGAGCAGGATGACGGCGGTGAAGTAGACGGGGTCCACCACACCGACCCCGAGGCCCTTCTGGGCCACGATGAGGGCCACTTCGCCGCGGGTCATCATGCCGACGCCCACTTTGAGGGAGTCGCCCCAGTTGAACCGGCAGAGCTTCGCAGCCAGACCGCAGCCGATGATCTTGGTGAGCAGGGCGACGATCACGAAGCAGGCACTGAACAGCAGGATGGTGGGTGTCAGGCCGCTGATGTCGGTCTTCAGGCCGATACTGGCGAAGAAGACGGGGGCGAAGAGGGTGTAGCTGCTGATGTCCACCCGGCGCTCGATGTAGGGCGCATCTTCGAGGGAACAGAGCACGATGCCGGCAATGTAAGCACCCGTGATGTCTGCGATGCCGAAGTACTGCTCCGCGATGTAGGCCATCGCAAAGCAGAAGGCGAGGCTGACGATGGTGATGCGCTGGGTGTGGGGGTTGCGATGGTCCAGCCAGAGCATGGCCTTGTGGATGATGAGGCCGATGACGATGGCGGCCGCGAAGAAGAGGATGGTGTCCATCAGCACCTCCACGAGGCTGGTGTCCGCGCCGCCGCTGGCACCCAGCACACAGGTGAGCACCACGATGCCGATGACGTCATCAATGACGGCGGCGCTGACGATGGTGGTGCCGAGGAAACTCTTGAGCTTGCCCAGTTCCTGCAGGGTGGCGACGGTGATGGAGACGCTGGTGGCCGTCATGATGGTGCCGATGAAGAGCGCCCGATAAAACTCCGGGCTGCCCAGCGCTGAAAAGCCATAGAACAGGCTGTAGAGCAGGGTGCCGCCCGCCAGAGGCACCGCCACGCCTACGCAGGCGATGAGGGTGGCGATGGGGCCTGCCCGCATCAGCTCCTGCAGGTTGGTGCCGAGGCCGGTGGTGAACATCAGCAGCACGACGCCTATCTCAGCAAAAATGGCGATGGAGTCGCTGGGCTGCACGAGATCCAGCAGACAGGGACCGATGACAAGACCTGCGATGATCTCGCCCACCACCTGCGGCGCCCGGCATTTGCGGGCGAGCAGCGCGAAGAACTTGGCGCTGATGAGGATGAGGGCGAGATTCCGAAAGATGGAATACATAGGCGATCCTTCCTTTGACGTTAGTAGTCGTTTCGCTCCCCCGTAAGCCCTGCCATGCGCTGCGCACAAAGACAGAAGGGGAGAAGAACACCCTTTATTATAGTCCTCCTTTCGCTGGAATGCAAAGGAAAATCAGCTTGGAAATGGCTAAGGATGCCATATAAAAGAGATATGACGGATATACTGGAAAAACATAAAAAGAATGATGAGGGAGATTTTGCTGTCATGCGCTCAAAAATACGAAAAAAATCCTGAGGGAGGGCTTGACAATTTTTGCGGGGCTTGCTATAATAAATTGCTGTCTGAACAGACACGCCGCACAGTCTGCGCGACGCCGCGCCGGCTGTGTACCCTTGGCCTCATATTCTTGAGGCCCTTAAGTCCAAAAGGAGGTGCTACAAAATGGCAAAGTACGAAACCA